>Ga0307374_10000782_pt1 | contig 59529 bp, 49 predicted proteins | sample OX3MG_FD_202532 | JGI IMG/M metagenome (GOLD analysis project Ga0307374, IMG submission 202532) | Soil microbial communities from Risofladan, Vaasa, Finland - OX-3 | ecosystem: Environmental > Terrestrial > Soil > Coastal area > Acid sulfate soil | place: Finland: Risofladan, Vaasa | collected... | reverse complement strand
GCGCGGAGAAAAAGACAAGAACAAAGACAGGAGAAAATCAAAAAGAAAGGAAAAACGACGACGGGTAACATTTCACGTTGCAAGATGATTCAACCCAAAAGTAACATTTTTAAATTGCTTGACAGGAGGTTTCAAGCTTCACCCGTTGACCCACGAAGAAGAATAACTCACGATATTCCTTCTGTTTCCGCGAGGTCCGGGGGACAGCTCCACGCAGTTGACGCAATGGTGGTTTTGTCAAATTGCTCCCCACGGCGGCGGGCAACGCCTCTGCTACACTGGAAGCCGGCATGCCAATCCGACTGATCGCCATTGACCTGGACGGGACGCTCTTGAACAGCAGCAATGAAATCTCCGGTGAGAACACCCAGGCCCTTACCGCAGCGCACCAGGCGGGCGCCGAAGTGGTGGTGGTAACGGGAAGGCGCTTCCATTCGGCCCGGCCCTTCGTGGAGCAAATTCCCTTTCCCGTCACGGTGATATCCTCCAACGGCGCTCGCATCGGAAGCACCGCCGGCGAGGTCCACTACCGGAACTTTCTCCCGGCTGAAATGGCGCGACGAGTGCTTGAACTTGCGATCAAGTTCCGACCTTACGCGGTGGCCATTTTCGACCGTCCCGGCGCCGGACAGGTGATGATGCAGGTTGGCGCATCACACCAAGGTCCGCTCGCCTGGTACTTGCGCAACAATCCGGATTGTCTGGGACTGGTTCCGGACCTGCATGCGGCCATTGCGGAGGACCCCGTCCACGTGACTTTCGGCGGCCCGCCCTCGACCCTTGAGCCATTGGAAGCGGCTCTGCGTCAATCCCCTTGCGCGGCAGAGGTTCATCTGACCTGGACAAAATACCTGACACGAAACGTTTCCCTGCTCGACGTTATGAACCGGGGCTGTTCGAAGGGAAGTGCCCTTGCTTTCTGGTCGGCGCATCAAAGCATTCCATCTCACGACGTGATGGCCATCGGCGACAATCACAATGACCTCGAAATGTTGGAGTTCGCGGGCTGTGGCGTGATGATGGCAAACTGCAGCGCAGACTTGAATGACGGCCGCTGGCTTAGGACATTTTCAAATGACCAGCACGGCGTGGCGGAGGCCATCCGGCGATACGTGTTCCAGTAGGGGCGACCCTTGTGGTCGCCCTCGGGCGGGCACAAGGCCCGCCCCTACTGGTGGATGATCTCCGTCCCGGGCGGCGGCTTGAAGTCAAACAGTGAAGGATCGACTGCCAGGTTACGCCGGAAATTTGAAAATTCAAATTGCATGGTGCTGTTGTCGGAATAAAACACCACCAAGCGGCGAACGTCGAACCTGGGCGTGAGCTCAATCAGTGCGCTCGAGTAATCACCCTTAAACCGGGACCGCGGGATTCCACGAAGAACGCGATCGCCCGGATCGGGATGTAGCGCCTGGTTGGCAAACTCAATTCTCGAAAACATCTTCTTCAGATCGAGCCTTGAAAGCAGCACTGCCAGAGGAATCCGCACGTCATCCGCCGACTTCACGGGGGTCACGGTCAATTGCTTTTCCGCCGGGATGTATAGCAGCATGTCTTTGCCGGTGGAGAGGAAAAGCTTCTGCTCCGGTTTCTGGTATTCCCACCGCATCTTGCCACCCTGTTCCAGGTAGAGAGTGCCGGACTCCACTCGCCTCCGGCCCCAGGCAAAAGAGCTTTGCGTGAAATCCGCCTTCAGGCTCGTCACGTTGTGGTAACTATTCTCAAATTGCAGGAGGTATTTTCCAAGCGGCGCTTCGGATGGCCGTGTGGTGGCGTTGGATGCGCCGGAAATTTCCGCCAGGCCTGCCCACAGAAAAATTGTAAAGCAAGCGCCGACCGCGGCGGCGGCCCGCCATTTGGCGGCGATGGAATGGTCAGTGCGCGATGGCTTCATCATAGCTCACATTTGATTTTAGCTTTTTGAGGGCAGCGAGGGCGAGCGCATTCTTGGGATCCGTTCTGAGGCCCGCTTCATACTCCGCAATGGCCTTCGGAAAAAGACCTGCGGCGGCATCGATTGCGGCCATGCCGAAATAGGCCCGGCTGTCAGAATTATCCAGCGTCAGAGCCTTCCGGAATTCAATGCGGGCCTGGGTTAAGCGTCCGGCTTGCATTTCCATTTTGCCCAGCCCATCAAGGGCCGTGAGGTTGGGACTGGCGTCAAGTGACTTCCTGAACTCGGCCTCCGCTTCAGCCGCGCGGCCGGTGTCCAGGTCCAGCTTGGCCATCTCGTTGTGCGTATCCGGATTGAGCGGCGAGAGGGCAACGGCCGCCTTCAACTGAAGCTCCGCCTCCTTCCAATCTCCCTGCTTGCGGAAAATCGATCCCAGATTGAGATGCGCTTCCGTATACTCCGGCTTCAGAAGTATTGCCCGCCTGAGATAGCTTTCCGCTTCCGCGAAATTATTCTTGCGCGAGTAATAGAGGCCCAGATTATCCAGGAAAATGCTTTGAGTGGGGCGAAGCTGGAGGGCTCGCTCCCAGCACTGCCGCGCCTCTTCAATCCGGCCCTGCCGCCAGTCAACCGTGCCCAGGTTATTCAGAATTTGATAAGCCCCCGGTGATTGGGCGAGGGTCTTGGTGTAGAGTGTGACGTCATCACACCAGTCGCGGTTGCGGATCACGATCCGCGCCGCGGCGGCAATCGCGATAAGACATGCGGCTGCGGCCGTCATAGGCCGGAGTCGACGGGACTTCGCGCCGGCGGCGTCCCAACCTTGCATTCCCACCCAAGCCACCATCCAGCAGAATCCGGCGGAAGGAAGAACCAGGTAACGCTCCGTAAACACATTCCCTGCCATCCATCGAGCGTTCAACACCGGAGCGAGTGTTGCAATGAACCACGCGAGCGCGAAGGAAATCCGGCGGTTACGGTTCCAGAAGACGATGAACAAGGCCAGACCTGCCCCCAGCACCCCGATGCCTGCCATCACGCCCGGGTCCGTGAGCCGCGAGCTCGCATGGAAAACGTAGAATGCGCAGAGATGCGCGGGCCAAAAAAGTTTGGCCGTATATTGCGCGACCAGCGCCAAGCCGGAAAGAAAAGCTGCCCGCCAAGTCAGGTGGGGAAGCTGCACGACCGGAGCAAGCCCACCGAGCACACTCACTCGGAATATCAGATATGCCGCGGTCAACAACCACAACGGACCGTAGCGGGCCAGCTTGGCGGACCCTGACGTATCATGGCGATCCTCACGGCCGGTGTGCTCGTAGAACGTGGCCAGCGCAGGAAACATCACCGCTTGCTCCTTGGAAAGCAGCGCCAGCAGAAAGCTGGCCATCATTCCGAGCATGGCCGCGTCCGAAAGGCCACCAGCTCCCTTGGGCAGCCGCAGAAAGAAGTAAAAGGCCAGCAAGAAAAAGAAGGTGAGCTCCAGCTCCGTGACGCCGGCAATCCACGCCACGCTTTCCGTGTGTACGGGTTCCAGTGCGAACACCGCCGCCGCCAGGAATGCCAGGCCACGCCGCTTGAACATCCGCTCCGTCACAGCAAAAAGCAGCAGCGTCACACCGCCGTAGAGCAGGACATTCATCAAGTGATAGCCGTAAGCCAACATCCCGAACAGCTCATGGCAAATCAGGTAGCCCAGGGTCATTATGGGGCGGTAGTAATTGGTGAGTCCCTGCTTGCCAACGTAAGACCAGACAGTGGTCGTGAAAATTGCATGTAAATGGCTAAAGTTTAGAATGTAGGGATTGTTCAACACTTGCGTGTCGTCGTCGTAAACAAAACCGTTGAAGAGAGTATTCAGATATGGCAGAACCGCCAACGCGAACAGCACGATCAGTGAAGCCGCAAGCGTCCGGTCGGGCCTCTGGTCGCACGCAACCCGCGCCGGCGCGTTCTGGTCAAGCGGCAGGTCGGGATGGCGGGCTAGGTCAGTCAAGGCAATCACTCAATGTGATTTCGGCTTGGGCGGCAGGGCCGGTGCGGCTTTTTGAGTCAACCGCCGGACCGCTGCGAGAGCCATGGCATTGGACGGATCAGTCCGCAAGCCGGCTCGGTATTGTTCCAGAGCCTGCTGGGGGCGGCCGGTGTTTTCATAGAGCAGTCCAAGCAGGAAATGCGAGCGGCTGTCTGCGGGTATCAAAGCAACCGATTGCAGGAAGGTCTGCTCCGCCTGCCGGGTGTTTCCTTGCGACCATTGGGCAAGGCCGAGGCCGTAATAGGCGCGAAGTGTCGGCTGGCTGCGAAGCGCGGACTGAAATTGAACGGCGGCTTCGGCACTCTTCCCTTCATCCTGCAGCAATTCACCCAGCTTGACGAGGGCGCGAACATTGAGAGGAGCCACGGCAACGGCTTGGCGAAGATCAGCCTCGGCCTCAGCTTGATGGCCCAGGTACTCCTCCGTCTGGCCCAAGTTCACCAGCGCAGTTACGTCATGCGGGCTCAGCAGCAGGGCTTTTTGCAGGTAGTATTCCGCCTCACCATAACGCTTCTCCCGGGAGCAGAGCAGACCGAGATTGTCGAGAGCGAAGATCGAACGCGGCTCAAGCTGGTAAGCCTTGTGCCATTCCTGCTCGGCCTGTGGCAAGTCGTGGCGCCGCCAGTAGATGATTCCCAAATTATTGTGCATATCAGCGGAATGGGGAGCGTTGGCGAGCGCCGCTTGGTAAAAAGTAAGGTCGTCCTTCCAGGCGGGGTTCTGGGTGAAAATCCGGATGGAGCAGAGCGCCGCAGTCAACAAACCCGCGGTGGCCATCACCGTGCGCCACGATCGGCCCCCGGTTCCTGCCTTCCTCCAAACCCATGCCATGCCCCATGCCGCAATCCAGCAAAACCCTACCGAAGGAAGATAGAGGTACCTCTCTGCGAAGACGCAATTGGGAAGCAGCCGGACATCCAGCACCGGAGCCAGGGTCAGCGCAAACCACACGCAACCGAAGGACACAGGCCGCGCCCATCGCCACAGAGCGGTGAAGACCAGCGCAAAAACGCCGGCCGCCAGCAGGCCCGCGAGCATTTGCGGAACCCACTCGCCAATCGTTGGTGGAAAGGCGTAATAAACATGCAGGTGAACCGGCCAGATCAGTTTCTTGAGGTACTGCCCGATGAGCCCGGCGGCGTAAAAGACAACTTCATCCAGGCCAAAGTCTTTTTTCTGGCCATGGGGCGCGAACGCGCCGAGAGTGTGAATCCGGAAAATTACGGTGCCGGTTCCCATCATCCAGAACAGGCCATAGCGGCTGAGCTTTTCCCAAAGGTTCGTTTCGCCCTGGTCGGGCCGGTAAAAGTGCTCGTAAGCGGTGGCAAGGACGGGAAGCATCATGGCCTGTTCCTTGGAAAGCAGGCAAAGCAAGAAACTGGCGCCGAGGCCGGACTGCCCCAGCCACCAGCGCCGGTCACGGGGCCGGGCCAGGCTCAGGAAAAACCAGAATGCGAGCAGGAAGAAAAGTGTCAGCTCCAGATCCGTAATGGCCGCAATCCAGTTGACCGCCTCCGTGTGAATGGGGTGAAGCGCAAAAAGCGCCGCCGCCAAGAAAGCGATCGTCCGGTCCCCAAACATTCCGAGCGTCAGCAGATAAAGCGCCAGCACCACTGCGGCGTTGGTCAGGATATTTACAAGATGAAAGTAGAAGGGGCGGTAGCCGAAAGCTTGGTGGATCAGGAGGTAGCCAAAGGTCATCAGCGGACGATAGTAGTTGGTGACGCCCATCGCCCCGCCCTGATAGGACCATACCGTGGTGGTAAAAATCTGCTTCAGATGGGTGAAATTCTGAATATAGGGATTGGACAGGACTTGCGTGTCATCGTCATAAACGAACCCGTTCCAGAGGCTGTTGAGGTAAGGAAGCGTAGCGAGCAGCAGCAAAACAACCGTTGGAAGCCAACTGCGCCACCGGGCCGTTCGGGAATCCGCATCCGCCGCCAGGGAAAGATCCGGACGCGCCACACCGGATGTTGCGGCGGCATCGCTCACAACGGCTCTCCCGGACTGCTCTCCTGCGCCTGAACCGGTACGGGCGGTCGGAGCCATCGGTTCGGGAACGGGATCGTCACGCTCACCTCCCCAAAACGGGCGAAGAGCCAATTCGCCACAAAATAGGCCAGGGGCGCCAGGATAAAACCCACCACACAATCGATCAAGTAGTGGTAGCGGAGATAAACCGTTGAGAACCAGAGGCTGAGGATGAAGGGCGAAAGAATCCAGAACAAGGCTTTGGAATTTCGCCAGGCATAAAGCCAGACCACAAAGGAAATGCCCACGTGCAGGCTGGGGAAAACATCGCGGGAGATGCGGGCGTAATCCATAAAGTCAATTTGGCGGCTGAAAATGGCGAGGGGTTGAGTGAGCGGGACGGTGTATTGGTTGCGGAGCGCATACAAAGGTCCCACCGCGGGCACCAGAATGTACCCAATCAGTCCCAAGAGGGTGATGAGCACCAGCCCGAACATCATTTCCCGGAAGCGTTGTCGAGGGCGGCAAATGTAAATGAAACAAGCGACAATGGGAATGTTGTAGAGGTGGAATGAGTAGGCAAACTCCATCCATGCGGTCAAGAGAGGACTGATGACGTGCTGCAACGCTACACTGGGTTCGCACCCAAACAGCCGCCGGTCCCAGGCGAGCAACGCGGCGTCACGGTCATGCGTGACGAGCAAGTGCGTGGCTGCTCCCCAGAGCGAATAGTACATCATCAAAATGATCAAGAACGGGAACCAGTCCCGGAGAATGTTCCAGTAGGGCCGCACAAACTTGCGGATGTCTTCCGTGGATTCGACTCGAGTTTCTTCGCCCGCCACAAAATAATGGATCACTTCCTTGGCCAGAAGCAACGCCACGGCAGGAACGATGACGAGGACGTCGGCGGGCTTGGCGCCTTCACCTCGAACTTCGGAGAAGATTATTTCCACTGCAAGAAAAACGATGAAAAACGCGAGCGCCGCGGCGTCCTCCAGGCGGAAATTGAGCCGGATTCGCCGGTTATTGGCCATAGAGATCCTTCAAGTCTTCAAAGTGCTTCCGTTCGCCGGGTGAGAATGCATATTTGGCAGTGGCGTTCAACACCGCCAAACATCTCGCGGTGTCTCCGGAGAGATAGTAAGCGTGGGCAAGCCCCTCCACCGCAGGCGTCATGGTGGGAACCCGTTGCAGTACCTGAAGAAAAGTCTTTTCGGCGTTCGCATAATCCTTCAGTGAGAGATAAGCCTGGCCCCGCAGAATGTACGGAACCGCGTAGGAAGAGTTTGCCCGAAGCAGTCTTGAAGTGATGCTGAGAACTTGATGGTAGTGGCCCATTACCAAGTCACTGGCCGCCAGGCGCACGGCGTCATTCTCGGATAGTTGGCCGCCGCTCAGCTCCTTGATTTTCGACTCGTCCTCAATCACGGAATCGTACTGGTGAGCGCGCAGCTTGACTTGAGCGAGCTGCTGCCAATAGCGCAGAATGCCCGGACGCAACTCGACGGCCCGCAGAGCGTTGGAATACGCCTTGTCAAGTTGGAGCTTGCTCAAATTCGTTCCGCTCACCCAATAATAGGATTCTGCGGCAAGATCGTATCCCGCGATGTCCGCGCCCAAAATGGCCAGCGCCAGAATCACGGCGTACACTGCATATCTTACGGGAGTCACCCACTTTGTACCCCCCGATTCATCACCGGTCCTTAAGGCGCCCACCGCCTTGACGGAAACCAATCCCAGGAAAATCAGGACCAGAACCTTCGTCAATTCCCAAAAGATGAATTGTATTCTTTCCATAGTTGATCCCGCTTTTCGCAGATCGTAGGGGCGGGCCTTGTGCCCGCCCGCGGGCGACCACAAAGGTCGCCCCTACGGGATTTCAAGGGCAAAGCCCTTGGTCAGGCTTTCCACACCACGCCTCTATTCCAGCAACTTCAGGTTGATGTGGCTTCGGGGTGAAAGTTGCGCGCGTCCATCCGCACCCAAAACGTAAGGGACGCCGGACGGATCCTGTGGGATGCCGCGCAGAATTCCTGCCGCCACCAAATCCCGGATCGAGGTTGGCGCGCGATTCCCCTTCACCTCATAGGCTGCTATCAGCCCATCGATCGCATCCATATCCAGCCGGGCCTTGAGAGCCGCAAGGTGAGCCAGGGCGCTCTTGCGAATCGCGTCATTTTGAGCGTGGCGGTAAATCTGCGACCACAACACTTGGGAGGTCTGAAGTCCCCCACCCTTCACCGCCACGGACGCCGCCAGCGCCTTCATCCAGATTTCCGCGCCAGGCCGCTCGCTGCCGGCCTTAAAAGCACGGGCCGCGCTCGGGTAATCCTTCAAGTCCCAATAGTCGATAAAGCCCAGGTCCTGCCAGAACCGCCAATAATCAGGATTTTGTACGATGCCCCGCCGCAAGAGCTGCAGTGCCAGCCGGGGATTGCCCGCCCCGGCGGGTGGCTTTTCCGCCAGAAAAATCGCTCCGAACCGGTAGGCCACGATCAAGTGAGGATCGAGGTCGGTGGTCAGGAACAGCAACGGACCAAGCAGATCGAACCGCTTGGAGTGGGCCAGGCTCTGACTGCCGAAATATTGCACCACCCGAGTCCAATAGATGTCAGCCGCGAGACCGTTGAACCCGAGACTGAGAGCTTTCAAAACTTTGCCGGAGCGGATGAATAACTCCGGAGGACTTTCCGAATTTTTGCCCGCCCAAGAGTCCGAGACCCAGCGCAAGGAAACCTGCGCCGTGATGGCCAGCGCCAAGACCAGCCACCAGGCGCCGCGCCGCGGCATGCGGGAATCGAGAGTCTTGTGAGTTTCCATCATGGCGCTCCGGCAAGAACAAAGTAGCGGCGGGCTTCAGCCCGGCACTTGAACGTAGCGGCGGGCCTTGTATCCACCGGTGGCGGTCCATCACTCTATCGCCCGGGACGTAGCGGCGGGCTTCAGCCCGGCACTTGAACAATGCCTTGTGCCCGGCTAAAGCCGGCCTCTACGTCCCCGCTCCGCAGTCGCGTCCGGGGCGGGCCTTGTGCCCGCCCACGGGCGACCACAAGGGTCGCCCCTACGACATTACAGCAACTCCCGCTCTTCAAAAATCAGCACGGAGGCTGAAACCAGCACGGCAACGTAAAGCAAAGCATACAGTGAGTTCGCGATCAGCAAGGGGCGCGGCGCCCACATGCCGTGCGCCGCATTGCTGATGAAGTTGAGCCGGCTCATGTCTGGCAGCAGGTAGTACAGGGCCAACGTCATCTTGCTCAAGGCGCCGCTGCCCGAGTGCGCGCCGAACCAACGAATGTCATCCACGAAGTTGCCAATCACAAAGAGTGAAACGGTAAAAACGCCGGAAAGCACCGGAGTGGCGACGCAGGAAAACAGAAGCGCCAGTCCGACGATAATGGCAAATTGCAATAGGATGAAATAGACAGCCTCGAGCGCCGCCAGGTCGGCGAATTCGAACCGGCCCTTTTCAATCCACAACGCCAGATAAAAACCGGCGGTCATAATTGCGGTGTTGATGAGCAGGGTCAGGAACAGGCCAAAATATTTGCCGAGGATGAACTCCGCGCGTGAAACCGGCTTGGAAAGGACGTTGTAAAGCGTTTTGCGCTCAATTTCCTTCCAAACCAGGCTGATGCCAATGAAGATCGCCATGAGCAGTCCGAATATGGAAATGGAACTTAGGCCCAGGTTCACCAGAATGATCTGCTGGATGCCGACGGAAATCCTGCCGAAGACGATGGCGGCGCCAATCAAGAGCAGCGCGAACACGATCAGGTTGTAGAGCACTTTGTCCCGCACGCATTCCTTGAACGTGTGAACGGTGATGGCAAGAGTTCGTCGAATCATGGGTCGCATCTTCACACTGGAACTGGCTGTAGCGGCGGTCTGTGACCGCCGACATCATTTCAAGACTAAGAGCAGCGTTTCGTAAATTCGCTCACGTATTCTCGCACCCCCTCACCCGGCGCGACGCGCCACCCTCTCCCCGCTTGCGGGGAGAGGGGCTGGGGGTGAGGGGTTGTTAAAAACCGTTGCAAGAATACGTCACCGTAATTGCGAAAGGTGGTACTAAGAGCGGCGGTCCCTGTCAGGGCAAGCTCCGACCGCCGCTACAGCCGACGGAGCCACTACTTGGAATCCATCTTGGCCGGAATTGCGGAACCGGTGGATTCGGCCTCCGGCGCCTTCTGAATTCTGGCCATGAAGTAGTCCTCGAGCGAAACTTTTAAGGGGTTTACCGAGATCACGCGCGCCCCGGAACGGAGAGCAATGTTGAGGACCGTGCCCGTCTCCACTTCGGCCGGAAATTCGATCCTTACCCGATCCCCCGTTCGCACCATCGTTCGCGCTAATGGTTTCATGGCGCGCAAAACCTCCGCCGGCGGATCTTCCAGCACCATCTCCGTGGCCGCAACCTCAATCCCCAGGATTTTGCGCAATTCACCGCAACCTTGAAGCCGGCCGTGATCGAGGATCGCCACGCGATCGCAGAGGGTTTCCGCATCGGAAAGGATGTGGGTTGAGAAAAAGACGGTCTTGCCCTCCTGACGGAGTTCCAGGATCAAGTTGCGCACTTCGCGCCGGCCGATAGGATCCAGGCCGGACATGGGTTCGTCCAGGAAGATGAGGTCAGGATTATTCACCAGTGCCTGGGCGATTCCCAACCGCTGCACCATGCCTTTTGAAAACTTGCGAAGGGGAAGTTTGCGGTGGTCGGTAAGTCCCACGCGGTCCAGCAGGCGCCCGGTCCGGTTGCGGGATTCAGCTTTTGAAAGCCCAAAAAGATCGGCAGCGAAGCGCAGGAACTCTTCAGCCGTAAGATGGTCGTAAAAGCACGGATTTTCAGGGAGATAGCCGATCTTGGAGCGAACAGAAAGGTCACTTAGATCGTGGCCGAGTAAGGTGGCCTGCCCGGAGGTTGGAAAAATGAAGCGGAAGAGAATCTTGAGAGTGGTGCTCTTGCCAGCGCCGTTTGGACCCAACAGGCCGAAAGTCTCTCCGGCCTCCACCTGAAGATTCAGATGGTCCAGAGCGCGCTTGGACCTCTTTCGCCAAAACCCAAGCCGGTAGTCCTTCGATAGGTCCGTGGTCTCAACGGCTAACATGATTCAGATGGCGCAGCCCGTCACGAAATCACAAAAAGCCGAAAAACTTCAACTGTAGCGGCGGTCTCTGACCGCCGGTCTTAATCTACAAATCATCTCGGCGGTCATAGACCGCCGGAAGGTGCTGATAAATAAGTTTCGGCGGTCATAGACCGCCGCTACAGCATTGTGTTGAAAAAAGTAGAGGGGGAACTCATCGTTCCCCCTTTTTGAGGTTGACCTAAGCCTGATAGATCAGACGACCCTTAGCCACCAATCGGTGAATCGGTTGCGGCGGCGGTTGCAGCCGTGTTGAAGCGAATCACGTTGGACTCGTCAGTGAAGTAGAAGTTCTGGCCCGTGGATCCCTGCACGAGCGGGCTTCCGGTGATTCCATAAGTGTCGACGTTGCCAGCCGAATCCGCTGTCCCGGGGGTATAAATCAGAGAATAACCACTCTTGGTGCCGGCAGCCAAAACGCTGTCAATCAGTCCGGCAGATGTGGCCGTGGGTTGGGCGCCTACAGCCTGCGGACCCAGGGCGATCAGGGTCGAGCTGTAGCCGGTGTTGTAAGTTGAAGAATAAGTGATCTCCGCGGTGTTGAGGGTGCGAAGTGAGCCAACGCAAGAAGCTTGGTTGGCGGCAATCTTCGACCGCAGAAGGTTGGGAATGGCAATGGCCGCAATGATCAAAATGATGGCGACCACAATCAGAAGCTCGATCAGTGAGAAACCGCTCGAAGTCTTTTTCATAATGTAACTTCCTCCATGTCTATCAAAGTCCCCGACAGGTTTCTCCAGCCGGGCGTCCTACTCAAAAGCATGTCCTGTTCCAAAGCGATCTGACCCATGCAATTTTACTTAAAAGTTATCTGCTTTCATACGTATACCTTCGAGCGTACCAATTCGGCTCAGGATGTTGTCGTCCACCAATGGTAACTTTCTGGCCTGATTTTGTCTAAACAAAATGACACTTTTTGTCAGTTGAGATGACGACCAGTAGGGGCGGGCCTTGTGCCCGCCCGTCGAAATGCCGCCCGTGGGCGGCCACAAGGGTCGCCACTACGTTGGCGCAACCGCCACAACTGGAGCGGTTCTGAATCTCCCTAAACGCCATGCTTCTTGGCATAGTGGCGGAATGACCGGTAAGACATACTCAGGAGGTCGGCAGCCTTGGTCCGGACGCCATCTGAGGCCTGCAAAGCCTCCAGCAGGTACCGTTTCTCTCTTTCAGCGATTTCCCTTTCAAAATCAACACCTTCGCGCGATACCACCACGAGTTCACTTTTGAGCGGGGCGTCCCTTAGCACCGAATCAGGCAAATGGCTGACCAGCAGCAGCCGGTCCTGGTCTCCGGCAAAGGCCACGGCCCGTTCAATGGCATTCTCCAGCTCGCGGACATTGCCGGGCCAAGAATAGCGGCGAATGGCCCCCAGCGTTTCCGGATCGAAATCGTGGACCGGCCGTCCCGTTTCCCCGGCGTATTTACGCAGGAAGTGGCGAGCCAGAGGTTCAATGTCCTCAGTGCGTTCGCGGAGCGGCGCCACGTGCACCGGAATCACGCTGATACGGTAATAAAAGTCTTCACGGAATTGCCCGGCGGCGACCATGGCGTTCAGATCGCGATTGGTGACCGCAATCAGTCGCACATCAATGGGGATATCGGCGGTTCCGCCCAATGGCCGCAGCGTGCGTTCCTGGAGCACACGCAACAGCTTAATCTGCATGCTGAGGCTGGTCTCGCCGATCTCATCCAGCAGCAGCGTGCCGCCGTTGGCCTGTTCAACAATGCCCTTCTTATTGGTATCGGCGCCAGTGAAAGCGCCTTTCATGTAACCGAAGAGTTCGCTTTCCAGCAGAGTCTCCGGGAAGGCGCCGCAATTGATGGACACAAAGGCTTTATCCTTGCGGAGACTGGCGGCGTGGATGGCCCGGGCCACCAGTTCCTTGCCTGTGCCGCTCTCTCCGGTGATCAGCACCGTGCTATTGGTGGGGGCAACGTTGCGAATGGTTTCCAGAATCTTCTGTACCCATGCGCCCTGCCCCACGATGTTGTCATGGGCAAAGACGCGCAGCAACTCGCGACGGAGCTGGGAATTCTCCTCGCGCAGCGCCAGCTCCTCCAATGCCCGCTCCACCACCAGTTTGAGCTCATCCACCAGGCGGTCCGTCTTGATCACATAACGGTAAGCGCCCAGATTCAGAGCTTCGACCGCCGTCGAGACCGTGGGCACCGCGGTGATGAGGATGAACAGGGCTGTGCTGCGCGTGGATTGGGCGTGTTCGAGCAGTTCGACACCGGTCAGGTCGGGCATTCGAATGTCGCAGATGATGACGTCGTAAAGACGCGCTTCGATCTTCTGGCGTGCCGCCGCGCCGGAGGCGACCGTTTCCACTTCATGCCCTTCGCGGCGGAAAGTGATCTCCAGAAGCTGGCAGATGGATTCTTCGTCGTCAACAATCAACAGTCTTGCCATTGATGTATTTTCCCTACGTTCAAACTAAGTGCAGCGTTTCGTAAGTTCGCTCACGTATTCTCGCACCCCCTCACCCGGCGCGACGGGAAGCACTGCTTCCCCGCTTGCGGGGAGAGGGGCTGGGGGTGAGGGGTTAAGGAAGTGTTCGGGTAGTGGGTCAGTCTGGATGTAGGGGCGGCTTTATGCCGCCCGTTGGCGAGGTAAACTCGCCGTACCAAGAGCCAAACTGACCCACCACCGGCTGACCGCAATCATTCGACCAGGGCCGCATCCAGACGCCTCGGAATCTCAATCAAGAACTTGGAGCCTTCGCCTTGTTTCGAACTCACCCGAATACGCCCGTGGTGGCCCTCGACGATCTGATAAACAATAGCCAGGCCGAGGCCGTTGCCATTTCTGGATTTTGGCTGAAACGGCTCAAAAATCCGCTCAAGCTGCTCCTGGGAGAACCCAACACCGGTGTCAGCCAGCGTCACCTGCACCTCTTTTCCGGGAGCGTCGGCAATTTCCGCCGTCAAGCGGCCACCTTCGGGCATTGCCTTCAGGGAGTTATCGCAAATGTTCCAGAAGACCTGGCGCATTTTGTCAGCGTCGGCGGTGATGGTGACGGGGTGAGTGGGAAAATTGCGCTGGATCAGGCATCCCGTGCTAAACCGGGGATGTTGCTTGAGCAGCAGCAGGGTTTCATCCAGCAGATTCACCAGATCGACCGGGCGGAACTCGTAACGCTGCTCGCGGGAATAGGTCAGGAACTCAGAGACCAGCTTGTCGAGGCGGGATGATTCGCGGCTCACAATGTCCATCAGCTTCGCCTGGTCTTCCGTCATGGTGGAAATGTTTTGCAACAAGCGAACCGAGCCCGCGATCGAAGTCAGCGGATTGCGAATCTCATGCGCAATGCCGGCCGCCATCCGCCCCAGGGTGGCCATGCGCTCCTTGGCCTGGTATTCCGCCTCGCGCCGTTTCTCCTCCGTCAAATCCTGGAAGGTATAAATGTTGCCCACCACGCCGGATTCTGGCACATTGAGCGGAGAAAGCGAAAGGCCCATGACTCGCTCACCCCCCGCAGGATGATGATAACGAATCTCGCGGCGCGAAAAGGCCGAAAGGCCTCCATCGGAAGGTTCTTGTCCATTCCGCAAAACCGGGAAAAAGCTACATAGATTCTTTCCTTTTGCGCCTGCAGCCGAATGCCCCAGGATCGCCGCGCCGGCGGGGTTGATTTCAAGGATGGAGCCTTCCAGGTCAGTCGTAATCAGACCGCCCCTCATGCTCTGGATGATGCTCTGGTTGATGGCTTGAAGACTTCGGACCTCGCCGGTTTTGTCCCGAAGGGCTTCACCCGTCCTCCGCAACCGCTCCGCAAGGGAGCTGGTGAGATAGGCCACGGCGAAGAATCCGAAGAGGCTGGCAACGATCTTTACTTCGAGCGTGCCCAGATCCACTGGAATCCTGCCGCTTGAGGCGTAGCGGGAGAGCGCGGGATGGTTCATGGCAAACGCCGGAAACAAGTCGGGAAGATAGTCAAATTCCAGAATGGCGCCCATGAAAACAAAACTGAGGGCCGCCACCAGAAAGGCTCGCGCCCTGGGCAGTAGGATGCTCGCCAGAATCACCACTACCAAGTAAAGCGACAGGTAGTTGCTTTCCAGATCGCCGGTGAGGTGGACGATGAGCGTGATCAGGAAAATGTCACCAAAAATTTGCAGGTAAGCCTGAAGCGTGTAGTCCGGGCTGAGCTGATTATAAATGAGGTAAAACAGCCCCAGCACGTACCACAAAATGATGGCAACTCCCAACGATTCGATCAAATGTCCGCTGTTGGGGTGCGGCAAGAGTTGACGGATGGAAAACTCAATGGCGAAGACAAACGTAATAATGACGAACCGGATCTTGATGACCCAGGGAAGCCAGAACTGAAGTTCGCCAGTGGGTTTCATGGACGTCAGAGCTAGTGTACGATAAGTAAACGATCGGGACAAGCGGTATTGTTGAGATTTAGGACGGTGCTTCGACTGTGGCTCGTAGTTTTCAAGCATGATCCAGGCTGTGAAGGTCCCGATATTGGGCAAGTACCGCAGCGCGCGGACACAGCCAGAGCGGGAATATGCGAAAGCTTTGCGGAAGATTCGACTTCGGTTCCGCACCAACGATACCAAGCTCCCGGGGAAGCCGGATCTTGTATTCGGATCCAAACGCCTGGTAGTGGGTCAGTTTGCTGTGGCGGCGGTCTCTGACCGCCGGAAACCATTGGAAAATAAAACTCGGCGGTCAGAGACCGCCGCTACAGCCGTGAAAATGTACCACTACCAAAGCCTGGCCGTATTTGTGGACGGCGACTTTAGGCACGATCATCCGTGGAGGGTTCGCGGATCACCCGCGTAAGCGGATGCAGAATGCTTTCATCGAAAGCTGCAACGGTAAGATGCGGGATGAGTGTTTGAACGAGCATTGGTTTGTGAGCTTGGCCGTGGCTCGGCAGAGGATTGAATCCTGGAGGCAGGATTGCAACGAGATCCGGCCCCATAGTTCGCTGGGGAACCGGACCCCCCAAGAGTTCACAGGCGGCGGGGCGGCCAAGAAGGAAGCCGGACGCGCCTTTGGCTTCGTGCGCCTTCGTTTGGCGGGGGAAGGCGAATCCGTCACGCGCCAGACGTTCACCTTCCGTATGGACAAAGAGAAGTCGAAGAAAGCCGAACGGCGGGACGGGCACTATCTGCTGCGCTCCAGCCTGGTCGGGAAGACCCCTCGGTGCTGTTGGGAACGCTATGTCCAATTGACCCAAATCGAAGCCGCATTAGGAACCTTGAAGAGCGAACTGGGGCTGCGCCCGATCTATCACCAGGTTGAGAAACGAGTGGAGGGTCACGTCTTCATGGCCTTCCTGGCCTACGCTCTTTCGGTCATCCTGAAGCGGCGGCTGGCCGCCCTGGCTCCCGGCCTCACGCCCCGAGCGGTGCTGGAAAAACTGGCACCGATCCAAATGCTCGACGTGTGCTTACCCACCGCCGCGAGTCATGGTCGAGGATGACGCCACTCCGACCGTGCAGCTCAGACTGGAAATGTAGTGCCGACCTTGGAGATCGCCTTGCTGAAAACACGCCACTTACGGCCTGAACACTCGCTCAACTGCGAAAGTTGCGCTCGCCAGGGCGTATCGGCTCGTATGCTTTAAGAAACTATCGGAATGAATTCCGAAATGAAGATTTTTAGAATAATTGCTTGACAACCCCCAGGCCATGCGCTATACAACACAAACGAGGAGTGGAACCCGCAAATAGAGGACAAGTGGATTATAGGCAGGTTGACGGCACGACTGAGTTTCCCCCTGTCAACAGGGGATGTCGGCGACGGGTTTCTGTTGAGTCATTCGATGCGCTCCTAAGTGAGCGATCACTATACGATAAGGAGGATACCATGATGGTGTGGAAGAGAGCGATCTTATACTCCATGGGTCAATTGCGACAAGTGACCCTATTGTTGCTCGTCGTGGGAGTCTTTTGCGTGGTGGTAACCCCGGCTTACGGGCAGGCCGGTAAAGCCACGATTAACGGGGCGGTGATGGACCCCACCGGCGCGGTAGTCCCCAACGCGGAGGTCACGGTCACAAACACCTTGACCGGTCTTACCACAAAAGTTGCCACCACCGGCAACGGAACCTATATCGTTCCCCTGCTGCCGGTTGGCACCTACTCGGTGACTTTCGCGCATCCCGGTTTTAAGTCTTTCATCCAGACCAACATCGGGCTGACTTCTGACCAGGTGGCGACGGTCAATGCCACGCTGACTCTCGGCCAGGTGGCCCAGACCGTCGAAGTGTCAGCTAATGCGGAAATGCTGCAAACAGGCACCGCCTCCCTCGGGCAGCTCGTCTCGCGACAAGCCGTGGTTGAGCTGCCCCTAAACGGGCGTAATCCCGCCACTCTGGTGCTTCTCTCTCCAGGGATGATTAACGTCCTCATCACGGGGGCGGGTGTGAACCAGGGTTATGTTGCCAACCCTAACGACACCGGAGCCTCGGCGTCCGGTGGACGGCAGGGAAGCACTTACTACATGCTGGATGGGTCAAATTCCATGGACGCTGAGAATCTCCTGGCCAGCCCCTTTCCCAACCCCGATGCGACCCAGGAATTCCGGGTCATCCAGAATAACTTCCAGGCCCAATACGGATTCGCTCCGGGCGCGGTGGTGAGCGTTGTTACGAAATCCGGAACTAACCAATGGCACGGAGACGGATTTGAGTTCTTGCGGAACTATAATTTGGATGCTTCGAATTTCTTTACTCACTTAGTGGACGGCCTCAAGCGAAATCAGTTCGGTGGCTCGGCGGGCGGGCCCATCAAGCGTGACAAGCTATTCATCTTCGGGAACTTTCAGCGAACGACCGAGGTCAACAACCAGCAAGGCGCCTCTGATATCGTTCCGAACAATGCTGAATTAAATGGTGACTTCAGTGGTCTGCTCACGGGAACTACGACGAACCTGTGCGGGGCGGGAGGGCCTGCCAATCTGAATTTCGATACCGGCCAGCTCTTCCAACCGAACGCTGCGGCACCTTTCGGCACGCCGACCGTTTGCCCTACCGGCAGCGCCATGTCGGGCAAAACGGTGATGGCAAAAACCCCCTATGCCGGAAACTTCATTAGCCCCGCCACGTTTAACCCCGTTTCCATGAATTTCGAGTCAATGCTTCCGAGGACCAATGCGGCAAACGGCCTGGTCTATCTTCCCGGTGTGCCCATCAGAGACTACACCAACGAATTCACTCTCAAGGGTGACCTGAATGTGAGTGACAGCCAGCGGGTCTTTGGCCGCGTCTTCTACAACGATTATACGCAACCGGGAAACCCCGCCGGAGGAGACCCCCTGGCGTCCATTCGGTCGTGGGATGTCCAATACGAGAACTTTGCGGGCGGCTACACATGGATGGCGAAGCCCAATCTGGTCAATAGCCTCACCGCCTCAGTCAACTTCACCCATTCCGAGAGCTTTGCCGGCTTTCGCGACAAGAACGGGAAGCCGTTCTCGCTAGCAACCTTGGGATCCAACGTTGTTTATCCGCCTGGTTATGCACCGGATATCGACCAACTCTCGACCAACGGCTTTTGGTTTGGCCAGAATACGAACGCCCCCATGAGCCGTCGGAACATCGACCTTACCGACTCGCTGGAGTGGACAAAGGGAAGGCATATGATCATTGCCGGCGTGGACATTCTGCATATGAACTATCAGGATTCTACGAACTGGCAGTCGTCTCCCAGAATCTCATTCGACGGAGAAGTCACAGGACTCCCCGCGCATAACATCCCAGGCAACGACCGTGCGGACTATCTGCTTGGGTACGCCAACTTTTTCGAGCAGGGAGGCGGAGAGTTCACCCAGAATTACATCACCGACTGGACCGCCTACGCGCAGGATAGTGTTCGCTTGAAGCCTAACTTGACGTTCAACTTCGGCGCACGGTGGGAGCCTTATTTCCCAGCCACGCCCTACTATGGGAAAATGGCAAGCTGGCAGCCAGGGCAGCAGAGCACCAAATATCCGAACTCCCCTCCGGGCTTGGTTTTCCCGGGAGATGCCGGCATTCCCCAGTCCACGATGTATCCGACACTCAGCAACATTGATCCACGGGTGGGAATTGCCTGGGAGCCGCACTTTCTGAAGAACACCTCCATCCGCGCGGCCGGCGGTGTCTTTGCCGAACCCATCTCGAACATGAGCTACCACCACATCGGTGACGTAGCCCCATTTTCCAGTGTCTTCGACCTTTACTACTCACAGATTGGACTGATTAATTTCTCCGACCCTTGGGCCAACTTCGCAGGGTCAGGTGGCGTCAGTCCATTTCCTAACCAGCAGCCTTTCGCCAATCTAGCTGCTTCGCCCCCCGGAACCATTAAGTTCATACTTCCCACCACCGTCTCGGCGGTGTTCCCCAAGAACTTTACCAACCCTAAGATCTTTTCCTGGAATATGTCAATTGAACACCAGTTCACACAGAACACGATGTTAACGGTCGCTTACGTGGCGAACGAAGGGGAATACCTGTTCAATCCCATCGAGCAGAATCCCGGAGTTAACAACGTGCGACCTAATTCCAATTTCGGTTCGATTTTGGATACCATGCCGCTGTCGACATCATCCTATAACTCGCTGCAAATCAGCTTCAGCAAACGCATGGCCCACGGCTTGCAGTTCACCTCAAATTTCACCTGGTCCCACTGCCTGGATAACGGCACGTTGGGTGACACCGCTTTTACGGGAAGCCTGGGTGATCCGTACAACATATCCTGGAGCCGAGGAAACTGTGACACCAACATCCCATACGTCTGGGTGAGCAACTGGGTCTGGCAGGAACCAAATCTCAGCAGCCTTGGACGTGTTGCTAGCAATGTCTTGGGAAGTTGGGAGTTTAGCGGTATCTATACCATTCAGTCCGGACTGCCCTTCGGTATCGGCGGCGGGTGCGGCGGCAATAACAACTCTGGAACCCTGATTGGCGGTGACCGGGCTAACTTGACCGGTCAACCCTTCGATGTCCATCGGGGGTCAAAGAGCCAGTGGTTAACCAGCTACTTCAATCCGGCAGCGTTCGCATGCAACACTCCCGGAACCTTCGGCAACTCCGGCAGGAACATTATGCAGGGGCCTGGGCAAAACAACGCTGACCTGGGCATTTTCAAGAATATTTCCATTGAGGAGCGCTACAAGGTGCAGTTCCGGTGGGAAATGTTTAATGCTTTCAATCGCGTTTGGTTTGGCGGCCCCAACACCTGTCTTACTTGCGGCGTGGGGCCGGGCGGGTTTGGAAGCATCAACGGTACGTCGAATTTGCCCCGAATCATGCAGGCAGGTCTCAAGTTTTATTGGTAGACGATCCCCAGCCCTAGCAGGCTGCGGAAAAACTCTTTGGAGGGATCAAAACAGCCGCCAACAGCGTCCGTAAGTCGTTGTTTCTACGTTTGATAATAGGCGAGTTGTTGTCTTAGTACCACCATTCGCAATTACGGTAACGTATTCTTGCAACGGTCTTCAACACCCCCTCACCCCCAGCCCCTCTCCCCGCAAGCGGGGAGAGGGTGGCGCGGGGAAGCAGTGCTTCCCGTCGCGCCGGGTGAGGGGGTGCAAGAATACGTGACGGTCACGTATTCTCCGGGCTATGCAGCAGCGCAGCCATCAGTTGTGGGCCGCGTGTGCAGTTCGTTGGATAGCGCTTCCAGACCGCGGCGGAGCGCCGTCCACATTGCTTCATCGCTCCCCGGGCTGTCGCTGACAAACAGTTGCAGGCATTGGGCGTCCACGCCCAGCCGTTCCGCCACGGGGCCATTCGATTTCCGCCGGCCCGCATCAACAACCCTTCGATATATCGCGTCGCGGCCACACGCCTCTCGCTCCGGTCCAAGCCCGCGATCAAAACGGAAGCCATCGCAGCGAATTGATACACCGGAATGTATTCCGAATGTGCTTGATCGACGTTTGCCCGGGTGTTAGACTGCATCAGGATTGGGCAGCCCATGCCTCCTTGGCATGAGCGGATTGCCCTCAAGGTCGGGCACAAGTCCGCGTCTTGCGAAGAATCTCTTGTGACCAGAAACTTTGTATGTCCTTGGATTCGGTGTTTTGGGTTCCGCCTTGCAAGGCCAGCGTGATCGCGAAGCCCGATGTGTGCGTGGTCGGAGGAGGTGCTGCTGGTCTTGCGGTAGCCGTAGGCGCCGCCCGCGCGGGGTTGGAAGTGTTGTTGGTCGAGAAGTATGGATTTTGCGGAGGCGCGACCGTAGCCGGATTGAGCGGCACCATCTGCGGTCTGTACAGCTCTGGAGACCATCCACGGCAGATCATTTTTGGTTTTGCAGGGGAATTTTATGACCTGATGGCCCGCCGGGGCGGTGTGCGCGCTCCCGTGCAATTCGGCAGAACGATGCTGGTGCCGCACGAGAGCCTGGTTTGGAAGGAAGTGGCCGACTGTCTGCTCAGAGAGAGTGATGTTCGTGTTTTATATCATACGCATTTCCTTCACGCGTTTCAGGAAGACGGCGGGGTCCACACGCTGGTCATTCAGGCCAAGGAAGGACAGGTTGCCATCCAACCGAAAGCGGTTGTAGATGCCTCCGGCGACGCGGAGGTCGTGCACAGCCTTGGCGGTGAGACGACACTCGGCAAGAACGGTGTGGTGCAGACGCCCACCATGGTGTTCCGCATGGGCGACGTTGACATGGCGATCTTCTTGAAACTCGACCCGCGCGAGATCGACCGCATGGTGGTGCAGGCGCATGAGTCGGGTTCCTACGACCTGCCCCGGCATCATGTTTACATGTTTCCGATGCCGAACGGGCACGAGGTGCTGTGCAACATGACCCGCATCACCCGGCCCGACGGCTCGATTCCGGTGGGCACGTCGAGCGACGACATGACTTTCGCGGAAATGGAAGGCCGCGTCCAGGCACGCAGGTACGCAACTTTCCTGTGCGACCGGGTGCCGGGATTTGGGCACGCCTACATGGCAGAGACCGGCATGCAAGTTGGCATCCGCCAGACGAGATCGATCAAAGGGAAGATGAGGCTCAGCAACGACGACGTGCTCCATGCACGGAAGGTGCAGGGGGGGGCGAGTTTTTCTGCTTGGCCGATTGAGGATCACGGCGCAGATGGGCTGAAGATCTCGTACCTCAAGGATGACACGTACGACATCCCTTTTGAAACGCTGATTCCGGTCTCAGGGTCGAATCTGCTCGTTGCCGGCCGGTGCATGTCAGCCGAGCACGAGGCATTGGCCTCCGCCCGCGTCACAGCGCAGTGTTTCGGCATGGGCTATGCGGCCGGTGCTGCATGTGGCCTGCTTGTGAACGAACGAGCGCGGGCCCAGGAATTAACTGGCGTGCAGGTCAGCGAATGGATGCGCAAACAAGGCCTGAAGACCGCAGGAGAGAGGTAGCTGATGTTGCGAAGCAATTTTGAACGGGGCAGTACGCGATGGGCGGTGAGGCGGGCACAATGGTTGGCGATGGGCCTGAAGGAAGAAGACTTTGAAAAGCCCAAGATTGCGGTCATCAATTCGTCCTCGACGCTATCGGTCTGCTACATCCATCTCGATGAAGTGTCAAAAGCGGTCCAACAAGCGATTCGCGAGGCCGGAGGGCTCCCATTTGAAATTCGCACTGCCGCTCCCTCGGACTTCATCACCTCGGGTGGCCTTAAGGGTCGGTATCTTCTCCCGAGCCGCGATCTCGTGGTCAACGACATCGAGGTGATGGTAGAAGGCGCCTGCCTGGATGGAATGCTCTTGCTATCTTCATGCGACAAGACAACGCCCGCACATCTTATGGCCGCTGGCCGGCTGAACCTTCCTTCGATTGTGGTTCCGTGTGGTTATCAGTTGGGAGGAAACTGTCGAGGTCATGAGGTAGACATCGAAGAAGTTTACAAAGCGGTGGGGACCGTGTCGACCGGCTTGATGAAAGTGGAGGAACTTGAGGAGTGGACACGTGTGGCAATTCAGGGGCCGGGAGTGTGCGCTGGATTGGCCACGGCTAACTCCATGCACGTCATGGCAGAGGCACTTGGAATGGCCCTCCCGGGAACAACGCCCATCCGTGCGGGGAGCGAGAAACTGTTCCAATGCGCCCGTCGCAGTGCGGAGCGAGTTGTGCAGATGGCCCGTGAACAAATCCGTCCCCGTCAGGTCCTGACGGCCGGGGCTCTGCGTAATGCGGTCACTGTGGCGGTGGCCATCGGCGCTTCCGTCAACACCGTCCGGCACTTGGCGGCCATCGCAACGGAGGCCGAACTTGACCTGGACATCATTGCACTTTTTGAGGAAATCAGCCGGAGCGTGCCGCAAATTACGAGTATCAAGCCGAACGGCCCGGACCGGATTGAGCATTTCGAAGCGGCTGGCGGAACTCGCGGCGTCATGCAACAGCTCAAAGAAAAACTCCATCTTGAGGTCCGAACGGTGGGTGGCAAGAGTCTCGCCGAGGTGCTTGAAGAACGAATAGACGTGGATGAGAAAGTAATTCGCCCGTTGGAACGGCCGTTCCGGCCCGAACCCGGCCTTGTGATATTGCGAGGGAACCTTGCTCCGGAAGGTGCGATCGTCAAGCTCTCAGCCGTCCCTGATGCCCGGCGTCAATTCGCCGGACCGGCCCGCGTATTTGAGGATGAAGACTTCGCGATTGTAGAGCTTTCCAAAGGGAACATCAGGCCAGGCGACGTGGTTGTCCTGCGCATGATGGGCCCCGCCGGTGGGCCGGGCACGGTGTTTGCTTGCAGCTTTATGGCGGCTCTTGTTGGCGCTGGCCTCGCGGAATCAGTCGCTGTTTTGACGGACGGTGAACTGTCGGGTCTCAATCGTGGAATCACCGTGGGACAGGTCATGCCGGAGGCGGCTTGCGGAGGACCTTTGGCCGTGGTCAGAGAGGGGGAGCGGATTCGGATTGATCTGATCGTCCGAAGGGTCGACCTTGAAATCGGTGAGGGTGAGATCAGGCGTCGGCTGGGCGAGTGGAAACGGCCTGAGCGTCATCTCAAGGCGGGCTGGTTGGCGATATACGCCAATGAAGTTCAACCACTATCCCAAGGTGCTGTGCTGGGACGCCGGAAGAGTGCGAGAGAAAGTTGAATGGCCGGCAAAGCCTTTGAGCCCCAGTATGATGTCCAGGGTGTATCCAGTTGGCGTCACCACAGGAAGTAGAAGGAGCTTTCACGGTCTTGGAACTCGGTGAGCCAATCGCCAACATCGCAGCGCAATTGCTGATTAGTGATCGGCGTGGCCGGGCCCTCCGACCGCGAACAACCTCCCCAAACGCTCATCGGCCGAGCGGAGGGAAGGCAGCGTGGGGTTACCCTGCGCTCATCCTCCCGCCAGAAGGCCACCGTCCACCGCAAGCCAAGTACCCGTGATGTAGGTGGCATCAGCCGAACACAGGAATCGCACGGCCTTCGCGATGTCCTCGGGTTGGGCGAGTCGCCCCAAAGGAATGCGCCGCGTGATGCGATCCTCTTCTGCCCGTGGATCGGCGCAGGCGTTCAAGTAATTACGCAGGAGACTCGTGTCCGTCGCGCCCGGTATTACGCAATTCACTCGGACGCCGTCCGCAGCGTAATCCAACGCAACGCCGCGCATGAAAGCGAGCAGCCCACCCTTAGTCGCGGCGTAAGCGGAGGAGTTCGGATAGGTAACAAAGGCATGCCCGGAAGAGGCGATCACAATACTGCCGCTCTTCTGCGTCTGCATGACGGGCAACACGTACTTGCAACAGAGGAACGTCCCCTTCAAGTTAACGTCGTGGAGCCGTTCCCACTCCTCCTCGCTCGTCTCTGCAACCGACTTGGTAATCTGGGTGGCCGCGGAGGCAAACAGAATGTCAATCCGTCCGTATCGGGCGACTGCAATGTCGACCGCCCCTTTCATGTCTTCACTGCGGCTGACGTCGGCTCGAATGTAAAAGCTTTGGCCTCCTCGTTGCTCAATCGACTTGACGGTCTCTTCCGCAGTAGACTCGTTCCAATCAATGACCACGGTTTGAGCGCCTTGTGCCGCGAACAGGATTGCGGTGGCGCGGCCGATGCCGGATCCGCCGCCGGTGATCATCGCGACTTTGCCTTCGAACTCGCTCATCGTCTACTCCGCATGTTTGCAGAATCCCTTCCGGCCTTGAGCCCTGCGGAGACCCGGCAAAAGAATACCGGCTCCTTCGAATGGCTTTTTCTCGTCGATCCTACCCTGACCATCGAATGGTGTGATTGCTGCGGGGATTACGCCGTGCAACCAAGGTTCCATCGGTGTCCTCCCATGCCTGCCCGTAGATTGAGCAAGCTGCCGCCGGTCAAAGTTGCGCCGAACCCTCACTCCTCGACCAAGCCGCAGCGGATCTCGCGAAGGACGAAGGCGAGAGTAACACGTCGGAGATTGCTCGTCAAGCGTTTGCGGAATGAATTCCGTACATTTTAACCTGGCCGCTCAGGCAGCTTGATATAGAATGGCGCAGTCGGATCCCCGAGATCCTTTGAGCATGAGCTGCAGCAGGATGCGAAGAGGATAGGAGGTAGGAACGGATGCTGTCTGGGTTGCTATTATTCCTGGCGATCGCTGTACCACAATTACACAATCCGAGCTTTGAAACCTCTCCCCGCATTGCAGGTCAGGTCCCCGGATGGAAAGTCTCCATCAAGAACAGCCGCGGCAGCCGCGTTGTGGTCAGGACGGATGCTACGGAGTTCAAAGAGGGGAGTGAATCTCTGCTTGTTGAGGCGCGCGATGCAGCGGACGCCACGATCAGTCAGGACCTGTTCTTGCCAGTCGGCACCTTGTGGCAGGTCAGCGCATGGATCAAGACCGAAAGCCTGAGCGGGCCGGACAAGACCAGAGGGGGCGCTCAAATTGTGGTTGAAACGCCTGCAGGCGATCAAGGCAGGACTCCAGTCCAGTTGGGAACCTCGCCGTGGCAGGAAGAGCGGGTGATCTTTCGAGTCCCTTCGCCGGGCCGGATCCGCATCGCCCTGGTTGGCCTGGCTCAGGGTGCGGGAAGAGTTTGGTTTGACGGTGTGCATCTGGAGGAGGTCCACACGCTCCCAGCTACGGACGTCCACATCGACTACACCAGGATCAGCAAGCGGCCCATCGATTTGAAGCAAGGAGGGCAATTCATCGAGCCCCTTTGCCACTTGATTCCCTCCATGCTTGCCCAACAGGTGGAGTCCACCAGTTTTGAGGAGGAACCGCCATGGAAGCCTAGCTACAAGCGGGCAATCGATAAGCCCTGTCGCCCTTGGTATCCCGATGGGGCGGTCGAGGACGCAACGTTCTCGCTGGACACCACGAATCCCTATAACGGCAAACGTTCCGAGAAGATCGAGCTTCCTGTCGCGCGCGCCAGAGCGGGGATTTCACAAGATGGATTTTATCTGGAGAAAGGCCTGGGCTACCGGCTGCATCTGCACATGAGGAGCATTGGACACGTGAGAGTGTGGGCCTCGCTTCGCGGTGGAGGGGGCTTGATTGCCGGCCCTGTTTCACTGGGCCGGGCGGTTGAAGGCTGGCAGGGTGCGGAAGCCGTTCTGCGCGCGAACCGCACGATCGACAATGCCACGCTCACCATCGAATTCGAAGGTCCGGGAACACTATGGTTGGATCGCATCACCCTGATCGGTGAAAATGCCGTCCTCGGGATTTGGCGGCCGGACGTCGTGCGCGCGCTTAAGGCCATGAATCCCGGCGTCATCCGGTTCGGCGGAAGCACGATAGAAGTCTTCGAGTGGGACCAGTGTATTGGACCGTGGGATCAGCGGGTTCCTTATGTCACCAATCCCTGGGGTGGACTCGATCCCAATTTCGTCGGAGTCGAGGAATTTATTAAGCTCTGCCGTTACGTGAATGCGGAGCCGCTGATCTGCGTGCGGTGGGGTGGCAAGAAACCTGAGGACGCTGCGGCAGAGGTTGAGTATTTCAACGGCAGTACACAAACTCACTGGGGCAGGATTAGAGCCCGGTACGGCCATCCGGAGCCCTACCATGTAAAATACTGGCAGATTGGGAACGAGGTGGGCGGGCCCGCCTATGACGGGTCAGTCAAGGCCTTTGCGGAAGCTATGCGCAAAGTTGATCCCACCATCAAGATCCTGTCGTCATTTCCTTCGGCAGATACGCTCAAGGAAGGCGGGGGGTATCTTGATTACCTTTGTCCTCACCATTATGAGTGCATGGACCTGCGTGGTAAGCAGAAAGACTTCGAGTTCCTCAAAGACCAGATTGCCCGATACAGTAATGGGAAGGACTTGCGAGTCGGCGTCACCGAGTGGAATACTACTGGGGGTGAAATGGGGCTGACCCGGGGAATGCTACTCACCTTGGGGAATGCACTCAGTTGCTCGCGCTATCAGAACCTGTTGCATCGTTATGCCGGCTTGGTGGAAATCGCCGTACGTTCTAACCTGGTTGACAGCTTTGGGTCAGGAGTCATCCAGCCAGGCCCAGGTTGGCTTTACCTCTCACCTACCTACTACTCCCAGAGGCTTTATCAGCGGGCCGCCGGAACTTACCCGCTACGCATTGAGCGCTCCGGCGATCTACCCTGGCAGCTTAGCGAGCCCGATTTGAGCGCCACGGTTGACCCGGGAGGCAAAGTGCTGAGAATTTATGCCGTCAATTCGACCTCTGAAACTGAAGAGAGACGATTTCACTTGAATGGATTCACTGCAACTCCCGCCGGCGGAGACGTCATGGTCTTGGGGGACCGCGAAGGAGCGCGCGACTCAGAAGCCATGAATACCAGAAATGATCCCGACCGCATCACCACGACCTCCCGGGCCGTGAACATCAGGGGCAGCGAATTCACATTCCGGTTCGAGCCGTTCAGCGTGACATTACTGGAGCTGAAACTTGGGCCGACGCGTCCGGCACGATGAAGAGACATCTTTTGCAGGAGAATCCCGTCCGTCACAGGCGCTGGCTGAGGATCATTCCTGTCGCGCTCGTGATGTACACCATCTCTTATATTGACCGGACCAACATTTCTTTGGCGTTGCCGTCGATGAGCCGCGGACTTCACATGAACGCCGTCCAGGCCGGCAGCGCCGCTGGGATTTTCTTCTGGGGTTATCTGCTCTTTCAGATTCCCGGAGGCCACCTGGCCTCCCGAGGGAGCCCAAAACGACTGGTCAGTATTCTTTTGATTCTGTGGGGGGCGTGCGCCGTTGGCACCGGGTTGGTTCAGACATGGAGAGAGTTGTGGTTGATGCGTCTGTTGCTGGGCGCCGCAGAAAGTGGAGTCTTCCCTGCAACGCTTATCCTGCTTGCCAACTGGTTCCCGAGGAGCGAGCGAGCCCGCGCCAACGCCTACTGGATGCTTTGCCAGCCGGTCGCGCTCATCCTCTCGTCGCCGCTCTCCGGTTATATCCTGGGCCGCTGGAATTGGCGTGTCCTGCTGGTGTCGGAAGGCGTCCTGCCTTTCCTTTGGCTGGTCATCTGGGAAGTGTTCATCGATGATCGTCCCGCCAAGGCTGCCTGGATTTCGCGCCAGGAGCGCGAGAGCCTCGAAGCCACTCTCCGCCGCGAGCGATTGCAGACGGTCAATGAACCGCACGTCTCGTTTCGGAAAACGTTGCTTCAGCCGCAGGTTTTGCTGATGATCGGCGTCTATTTTCTCCTCAATTGTGGGTCGTACGGATACCTCTTTTGGCTGCCAAGCGCGCTCGCCAGCGTGAGAAAGCTCCCGAGTTTCTCAATTGGAGTCCTCTTTAGTATCCCCTATGTTTTGGCTGGATTCGCAATGGTGTTCAATTCACGCCACTCGGACAAGTCAAGGGAGCGTCGTCTCCACGTTGCTGTGCCGCTCATCCTGAGCGGTGTACTCCTGTTCGGCGCTGTCTTCGAAAGTCGTCATTCCACATTGCTCTCCTTTGCTCTGATTTCACTCGCCGCAGCCGGACCTTTCGCCACGCTAGGTCCATTCTGGGCAATTCCAACGGAAACGCTGCCCAAGGAAGTGGCCGGAGCGGCGATGGGAATGATCAATGCGCTCGGCTCGTTCGGCGGGTTCTTTGGGCCATTCGCCGTTGGGATCGTGAAGCAGCGCACGCATAATTTCGTCGATGCGTTCTTCCTGCTCAGCACCGCCCTTGCTGCTTCCGGAATAATTGCCGTCTTCCTCAGAAAAGAAAAGCGAGCCGCCTGGGACCTCCCGGCAGCACCTCTTGAAGAAACCACAAGCGGCTGATTCCAACTCGCGGCGCTCGCTGCCTCTGGCCACTGGACTTCCTAGAAGTAAGCTCACAATAATCATATAATGGCTGTGTCAAGACCGCTGCGAGACTGGGGCTGACGCGAAGAGCTGCCTTTCACAATTGCACTTGCTTACCGGGCGGCCCGTTTCAGCAATCCCCCTCAGCCCCCGCCCCTCTCCCCATGGGAAGGGGCGGCGCGAAGCGGCGGGTGAGGGGCGGGCGCTGAATACGTTATCAAATTTCCGAAGACCAGCACTAAGTCCAGGAAAGCCGGGGAGAGTGATATGCCAGGGAAGAAGCGGAAAGAGGTTCATAAACCAAACCGCGACAAGAATTTTGTCGGCGTCACCCAGAAGCTTTTTGCCATTCTGGAGGTCCTGAGCCAGCAACCGAAGTCCGGAGTTCCCCTTGACGAGATTACCGAAATGGTGGGCATGGCCAAGACCACGGTTCACCGCCTGCTCTACTCCATGGGGAAGCTTGGCTACGTTGACCAGGACCTCGTGAGCAGTCTTTACTCGCTTTCGGGCAAATTCTTCGAGTTGGGGACGAACGCACTTCCTTACCAGAGGCTCACCGTCCTTGCCAAGCCGCTGATGCAGACTTTGTTGCTGACTTTCGGAGAATCCGTCAACCTTGCGGTGCCACGCGGAGGTGTTGCCATCTATATCTTGGTTCTTGAGAGCCCCAAACCGCACCGGGTCGCGGCCGCGGTCGGCGAATACTCCCATCTGCACTCCACGTCTGTCGGCAAGTCCATCGCCGCCCACCTGCCGCCCGATGAACTCGAGAAATATCTGATTCGCCATGGCATGCCTGTAATAACCCAAACCACGATCACAAGTCATTCCCGGCTCGAGGAAGAATTGGAACGAGTGCGGGCAGAAGGTGTGGCCGTGGACAATGAGGAGAACATGCAGGGCATCATCTGCGTGGGGGGGCCAATTTTCGCAAGTGAAGGCCTGCCCATTGCGGCCCTCAGTATCTCGGGACCGAGCATCCGGATGTCACAAAATCTCCCGGCGATCAAGAGCGCGGTGCGCGAGACCGTTCAAAAGATTTCGTTGTTGCTGGGCTATCCCGTGATTCCCGCCCCACACTCTGTTTCTGTCGATGTTGAAAAGTCCACCGCCTGAAAGTGCCCCAGCCTGGATGAACGGCGCGCCAGTTACTACTTGCCGAACCCGGGAACTGTGATGGTGTGGGTCCCGAGTCCTGGCGGAATCCTCACCGTTCCAGTTCCCTGTTTGAACACGACCTGCTGCGGCTTGCCATCAACTGTGACTTGGAGGGCGGAATCGGCGCTCGGGATTTCCATCTGCCAGTCGGATGCGTGGTCGCCGAAGTACCGGCAGAAATGCTGATCATAGCTGACCCGGAGCGTTAATCCACCCCCCTGCATCGAGCGAACCTGTGCATGCGTATACGCGATGTAGGCGTTCATGCTGCCGTAGTTCCATTCACGAAGCTGGGCAAAGATCCGGGCGAATTGGTCTGGGTGCTGGGAGATGCCACGATCATGGCCGTCGGGCGGAATCCAAACCACTAGCGGAGCGTCGCTGGTGCCTCCGAATTCCGACCCTCCCATGCCGGAGTAACCGAGCAGCGCCTCGATGGCGAGATCAGGTCCGATATAGTCACCGAACCACCCGAATCCGGCGCGAGCCGCAAGGACCGTCGTGTTATTCGGGAGCGACTCGGAGATTCCGTTACCTCCGGCGACGAAAGAAAGCGGCGTGACTCCGAATTCTCTTTCGAGCCAAGTGATCGAGTTTTCGAGATGCCGGCGCTGGACGGCCGCAGGAATTTCCTTGTTCCGCCGCGTGTCACCGAACTCGCGATACCAACCGACCTCGGCTTTTTCTTCGTACAACGGCGCGTCCCACCAGGGACCCGGGGGCGAATCAAGGTCCGGCTGCATGTGTGTCCATCCGTGGCTCTGAATTTCGAAGACACCACGCTTCAATCCCTCATCCAGGCCGCGCTTGGTGGAAATGTAATCCTGGCGCGTCCCGAACTCGTCTGTGAACACCTGCTGAAATGAAGGGACGATCCTCCGCGCGTTGCGGTCCACAAACCCGGGGCAGGCATTGATTGCAAGCAACGCATGATGATTCTCGAGCGGCTCGATGAGACGTTTTTCAATCTGATCCTGTGTCAGGGTCGCATAGTGCCAACTTTCGAGCCATGAATTTTGTGCTGATCCCACGTCGTCCATCTCGAGGATGGCGTCCCGGGACCAGTCGCGGTAAAGCTGGTACCCCACGGCCAGCGCGAGGGCTCGGCGCAGAACGGTCCGCATCGCCTGATAGTGGAGGAAGCTCAGGTAGTCACTGCCGATCCAGATGGCATACGTGCCTGGCCTCACCTCGCGCCGGGTGATTTGGGGAATCCCACCTTGGATGGAGAGCACGGTTGCCCTGACGTTGTCCACCAGCACCCGGTCTTTGAAAGGAGGAAATTGCCAAGGCACCTTCGTGGCCATCACGCCCTTTGCCGTTAACTCAATGCGAGGATCGTCATTCGTATCGAGCGGATTGGGCAAGCCGTTGAGCAGGAAGTCTCCGTGCACATCCGGGACAATCGGAGCACTGGAAGAATAGTAGCCGCGGTAATGCAGGCCGAGAAGCCCCTCGAGGACAGGATGCCGAATGCGATTGGAGAGTGCCACAAGCCCGATGTTCCATTTTTCGACCGCTTCGGCAAGCACGGCATAGTTCTGATCTTTATACTTTGCCGGATCAGCGTCCCACAGGATCGCACCGTAAAGCGGCTTGCCGTCGTATCCGATGAAATCGTCGGGGTCCAGCCTCTCTTGGTCCAGACGCAGAATGTCGAAGGGGATACCCCAGTTCTTAAGCAGACTGGCAATTTCATGAAACTCGTTGCCTTCCCGAATGAGGAATCCCGAAGGATCATCCCACTGGTTTGCGATCACGAGCAGCACGCGGTTGGGACGGGGAACCGCGGCCAGAGCAGCCTGAGAGCACACTGTCCCCGCCAGGACCAACAGAGTAGCGGCCATAAATGCCAACAGTTTGATCTTCATTACGGCAGATTCCTCCGGCGCCTGATGGCCCGCACCGCTTCGTCACGCCGGAACCGGCCAATTCGAGTACTCGGTTTATTGCTCTATCACAGCGGAGTTTGTCCCGTGGGCGAGAACACCGCGCTATCACGCCAACGGGCTCGCTTGCGTGCACTCGCAAAAGCGGCCACCATTCTAATATTGATCTTGCAAAAAGTTAAGAAATATTGCGGAATACGTTCCGTAAATAAATTGCAGGATGCTGAGGCCGCGTGCCTTGGGGTCGCCCATCTTCTGGTAGGGCTGAATGAGTTGATAGTGGAAGATCCCTTGCAAACCAAGCATCCATGAATGACCCACTGGAGTTGCCGGCTGATGGCCAAGAGCCAGGAGGATAGACTGATGATGACCCGGAAGAGCTACGTTATTGGCACGACAATCGAGCAAGTCCGCCGGGGGTTTGAACGCTGGCGTAAGACGCGTCCACCCTCTTCTCCTATCCTGGAAGCGCTGTAGGCTGTGGCGGTGAAAGCCGCCTCAGAGCGCGACGTCCATAAAACCCGCTCAGGCGCTCCGGCTCAACTATAACTCGCTGAAGGAACGGGTGAAGGCGGCGGAGCCGGTTCTGCCAGCAAGGATGCGCCGGTGATCCCCAAGCGCGTGGTCACCAGCGGTTCACCGTCTGTTGATTCTAAAGGAGCATTAGAGTTCTTAGGGTTCGTTCCGCGTTTTTTTGTTGGGGCAGCGGCATTTGCCGGGCTAAAGCCCGCCTCTACGATTTGACTCGGCGAAGGGACCGATGCCGGGCTAAAGCCCGCCCCTACGGCGCGCTGCTTGCCCTCGGCGGTCTTCGGTCCCGTCAACTTTTGCGCGGCAGCACAATTGGCGGCCAGACGCTTTTCAGTCACATTGCGGGTTTTGGTTTCCATGGAAATTCTCCTTGTCGTGAAGTCGGTAGCCACGGTCAGGAACACGCTGACCGCGGCGGCTTGTAGGGGTACGGCTTGCCGTACCCGCGGAGGTTTCAACGACGGGCGGGGCAAGCCCCGCCCCTACAATGCCGACGAGGAGAACAGCCGCAGACCTGAAAGGCGCAGGTCTGCGCGACCCACCGTCAGCAATGCGTTGGGCGCAGTCCGCGCGGCACACTACCGATTCAGCCTAGTGGGTTCGCTTGAGACGGTGGCGAAAGGTGAGACAAATGAGACAAAATATTTTGGAGGGCGGAGCGGACGGCTGGCGCGGGCGTTTCCCCCGATGTGGACTGCCGTAGCGGCGGGCTGTAGCCCGGCACTCTACGCGCTGGGGAAAGCTACTTGCTTGCTGCAATCCTGCGGAGTGGAGGCTTGGAATTACCGGGAAACCATGGGACAAGCCGGTGGTGGGGCTTGCGGTAGTGAGAAATCCCATCCTGAACACGCTTACCGAAACGTCACCATCGAGTGAAACTCTGTGAATGATCCAGGCTCGGGCGGCAACCGGCAAGAGCCGGAAATTCACGGCCAAAGGGGGCCAAAACAGGCGGTGGTGAAAAGGAGGGTTGGAACTTAGGGTTGCCCCAGGATTGTGCAAAACCGAAGATATATTTCAAATTCGCTTAACATCTAAACAGGCATGTTACAAGTCCATCCATTATCGCTGAACTTCATTATGTCATTGAAAAACAAAGGTTTGTATTATTCACTGAGTGATGAATATTTGAAAAGGTACGTTCTCGGTTGGCCGTCGCAGCGCCCCGGCTGGACCCTTTTCCACAATGTTTTCCACAGCTTCATAAGGCTGAAAGAGGCTGAATTTTAACCACTTTGGCATGAACTATGAATCATGCCACGTGGCATGCGCAAAAGCGCTCGCGAGAGGACAGGCTGAGCCGGGCCCGAACCACCAACCGGTCTTCCTCAAAGCGGGTAGAAAGTACAGTGCCCAGCCGATAAAGGGCCGCCAAGGCCTCACCACCCCCCGCGGGCAACCTGAATTCAGCTTCCACCAAGGGATCTCCAAGGGTCAACCCCTGGTCGATGGACTCCAGGAGCGATTCGATGCCTTCTCCTGTTCTGGCGGAAACCGCCACATCCCAGAGACCGATCGACCCGCGCACCTCCAGTGGATCAACCAAATCGATCTTGTTTCCTACTCTCCTTCGCGCCATCTGGGCAAGCCCCAGAGCCTCGAGTTCGTTTTCGACGGCAGCCGCTTGTTGTTGCCAACACGGGTGGGAAACATCGATCACGTGGAGCAGAAGATCGGCAGTTTGCAACTCTTCCAGGGTTGCCCGGAAGGCCGTAACCAAGTGAGGCGGGAGGTTGCGAATAAATCCGACCGTATCAGAAAGCAGCGCGGGGCGGTTCGACGCGAGAGGAATCAGCCGGACGGTGGGATCCAAGGTCGCAAACATTCTCGATGACGCGACTGCACTGGCGCCGGTGAGCCGGTTAAACAACGTGGACTTGCCGGCATTGGTGTAACCGACGAGCGCCACCATCCGGAAGTTTTGTTCCTTGCGGTGGGCGCGGTGCAAGGCGCGCTGGGAGCGAACCCGCTCCAGGGCTTGGCGGAGAGTTTGAATGCGGGTCCTGATGCGGCGCCGGTCAAACTCCAACTGTTGTTCTCCGGGGCCGCGCGTGCCGATGCCGCCGCCCAACCGCGACAAGGATGTTCCGCGCCCCGCCAGGCGCGGCAGGAGGTAGGTTAACTGCGCTAGTTCCACTTGCAGTTTTCCCTCCCGGGTGCGGGCGCGGCGCGCAAAGATATCCAGGATGAGTTGGGTGCGGTCGATGACTTTGAGCTCGAGGACTTGCTCGAGGTTGCGCAGTTGGGTGGGAGTCAGATCATGGTCGAAGAGAACGGCGGATGCCCCGACGCCGTGGGCCTCTGCCTTCAATTCCATGGCTTTACCCCGGCCAATTAAGGTCGCCGGGTCGGGGCTCGCGGCGCGTTGGTGGATGGAGCCGGCGGCGCTGGCACCGGCGCTCAGTACAAGTTCAGAGATTTCCTGGAAAGCTTCGGATTCGTCCGGACAAACGCTCCCTTCAGACGAGGACTTCGGCCGGCGAGTCCAGGACCAGCCCACGAGGAAAACTTTCTCGCGTCCTTCAGGATTTTGAATCGTGGGCCTCCGGCTCCGCCACCGGGGCGGGTGGATTTACCATGCGAGGGGCGATGATGGTGGAGATGGCATGCTTGAAGATCAATTGTTCCTGATGGTTGCTTTCCAGGATCAGGCAGAACTTATCAAAGCTCCGGATACGGCCCGTGAGCTTCACTCCGCTCATCAGATAAATGGTGATGGGCGCTTTATCCTTGCGGACAACGTTCAAGAAAGCATCCTGGATGTTCTGTGTGGTCTTTTCGGGATGTTCTCTCTTGCTGTTGGGAGGTACATTCATGGGTTTTCCCTCTCAGGAAATTGCAGGGGCTGGCCGGGGAGAGATGTGCCAAGTCCCGGCTTGGGATCACCAACCCCCAGACTCAATAGGTAATCCAATACCCGCTGGATGGTTTCATCCTGGTCTCCAAAACCGTGGAACCAGCGGACACCGGCCTCCTTGCGGAACCACGTCATCTGCCTTTTGGCGTAGTGGCGCGTGGCGGTCTGGGCGGCTCGAATTGCGTCACTAAATCCCAGATCACCGCGCAGGACGGCCACCGCCTGCCGGTAACCCAGGGCTTCAAGGGGTGTTGGAAGGGGACCGTCAGGATCTTTGAGCCGCGCCAGCGCGGAGCGCGTCTCCTCCAGGATGCCATCTGTGAACATCCGCTCCACACGCTGGTTGATCCGCTCATAAAGCAGCGCTCGAACCGGATTGAGGCCAATTTTGACAAAAGCAAAACCGGGAATGCGGTGGCGGCCCTTCGATTGAAGCCGGGAGATCGCCTCACCCGTGACGCAGCGGACTTCAATGGCGCGAATGACTTTCTGGGTGTCACAAGGATGAATAAGCCGGGCGGCGGGAGCATCCAATCGCGCCAGCATCCGGTGGAGAAAATCTCCACCGTGCCGGGCGGCAATTTGACGAAGCCGCGCCCGGGATTCCTCGGACCGCGCCGGCCCGTCGAACAGGCCTTCGGTCAATGTCCGGAGGTAAAGTCCCGTTCCTCCGGCTAGGACCGGCAGCTTGCGCCGCGCCCGAATCGATGCGAGAACTTCCTGGGCACGGCGCCGGTATTCTCCGGCGGTCATGGTTTCGCCGGCGGAGGCGATGCCGAGCAGAAGATGAGGAATTCCCTTCTGCTCATCGTCCCGGAGTTTTCCTGATCCAATGTCAAAGCCCCGGTACAATTGCACCGAGTCGTAGTTTACAACCTCGCCGCCGAGGTTTCCTGCAATGGCAACGGATAGGGCTGATTTTCCGGAGGCCGTGGGGCCCACGATGGCAACCACCGGATATTCCGGTTCCGTTCTTTTCAGCGGTGGTAAAGAATCAGACGGACCAACAGAAGGCATAAAATTGCTGCGAGAATCAGAAAAGATCCCAGGAGTTGATGGCGGGAAAACATGGCGTTGACCGGATTGGCAGCAGGTGAAAAGCAGCGAACTGGGAGACGGTCCGCTCATTGTCCTCCGGTTCCACTCGCTGCGGACCTTTTCCACGCAAACTCCTTAATTCGCTTAAAGTCCGCGAGATCGGATTTGGGTCGAGGTCTCCACACTCTAAAACGTTTAGAGTAGCACAAGTCACGTCCGTTAAGGAGCCTGCGTATCGCGCAATCTAAAATGAGAGAGATGCACACAAGGGATGGGTGTAAATCGCACGCCCGGCTCCGAACCACAACGGCCCATCAGAAGCTATTGGCTATACCCCAGGTTATAAAGGAAATTGAATTGGAGAACCAGATGACGGCCGGTGAACTCCTGGGGCAGCGGAGGAAAGGGTATCGATGCGCGGATGCTGGCGAGCGCGGCGCGATCCAACGGCAAATGCCCGGATGCCCCCACCAGGCGGACTTGAGGCACTGATCCGTCCTTCAGAATCTCAAATACAATCGCCGTGCGCCCTTTTTCACCCAATCGCGCGGATTCTGGAATCACCGCATACCAATTCTGTTTCACGATCATCAGGATGCGGGCTAAGTAGGGGCCAAAATCGACTCCTCGCGTGTCGGATAAAATAATGGGACCTTCCGTCGAGAAGTTTGAACTGGGGTTATTGAATTGCGCGGGCGAATCCCCCATGCCAGGAACCCCTCTGACCGCCCGATTCTGCGCAGCGCCTTGCATGGTCTGGCGCATGACCTCTTCCGGCGTGGACATTCCCATGGCCCGAGCGAGGGTATTGGTTTGGGGCTTGGGCGTTTGAACATCCTCCAGTCGCAGCTTGCTTTGCTCGGACTGCTGCTGGGTGGGCGGTGTCGGACGTTGAACTTGAGCTTGGGTTTGCTGGCCGGGAGGCGGAGATTGGGGGTGCGGTTGGGGTGCGGGCGGGGCCGGCTTCGGTTTCGGGCTGCCCCCTCCGGCCACTTCCGGCATCCTGGAGTTTCCCTTCATATAAGGCATGGGCAGGGCTTTGGGATTGATCTTGGGAGCGCGCCCGCGCGCCAGCCGGTTTTTGTCAGAGAGAATGTTGGTCTTGGGGGGCATTTCAAGCCGCTTCAGCACGTCCGGCGGCAAGAGTAGAAACGTCGTCTCTTGTTTCGGCTGGGGTTGAGGCTTAATTCCCAGCAGCGCCTCCCCTCGCTGGAACAGGCTTGGGGAAACAATCAGAAGCAAGAAAAGCAGAATGTGAAACATGATGGAGAGCAGGAACATCGTCCTGCGCCGCCATCGCGTGACTTCAGTTTCCAGCTCAAGAAGTAGATTGAGCGAGGGCTCAGAATCCATCACCAGGTCCAATCATTTTCGATACTTGATTATATAGCAACGGCCCGCTTCCCGCCCCACTCATCGTAAAGTCTTGGTAAAGCTCCGAAGGCCGTTTCAATGAGCGGTGATGCAGGGCGCCCTTTGCATCCCGAAAAAACTAGATCTCGCCGGCATGTCCAGCCGGGGAACTCAAGCTGAGGTGGACTTGGTCCGCATGACGCTCGATGTGATCCATGACCTCTGCGGCAAGCGCCAACGCCGCCCGCCCTTCCCTGCCCCCGGCCAGCGGTGCTTGCCGTGTTCTGACCGAATCCAGGAATGCCTCAAGCTCGGCCCGCAACGGTTCGACCCGTCGAGTTTCCAGTTTGCGGAAGCCCATTTCGGGATTAGGCTTTGTGTGGTCCACACTAATCACCAGCGCGTCCTGACGTGAAAAATCGATCGAGACGTATTCGTTTGGTTGAAAATAGCGGAATTTCCGAACCTTTTCGGTGCTGACACGACTGGCGGTAAAGTTTGCAACCGCGCCATTTTCAAACTCGACCCGGGCGTTGGCAATGTCCACTTTGTTGGTGAGAACCGGCAGGCCCACGGCGCGAACCTCACAGGGCGGCGCACCCACCATCCACAGAACCAAATCCAGATCGTGGATCATCAGGTCATAGACCACGTCCACGTCCAGGCTGCGCGGACTGAACACCCCGAGGCGGTGGACCTCAAAGAAAAGCGGTTGATGAGTGATGGGCTTGGCGGCAACCACGCCCGGATTGAATCTTTCGATGTGCCCCACTTGCAGCACCCGTCCCAACGATTTAGAAAAATCAATCAGTTCATCCGCTTCTTTTACCGTCCGGGTAATGGGTTTTTCAATCAAGACGTCAACGCCCAATTCGAAGGCCTTGCGGGCGACGGCGGCGTGGCCCGTGGTGGGAATGACGATGCTCACCGCTTGCACCGATCGCAGCGCTTCTTCGATCGACTGAAAAGGCCGGACACCCAGCTCGGCAGCGGCCTGTTGGCAACGGTCGTCTTGGATGTCGTAAACACCGACCAGCTCAGCGGATTCAATCTCCGCGTAGCGGCGGGCATGATGCCTCCCGTGTTCTCCAACCCCTAAGACGCCAACTCTGATTTTTTCCGCCATGCTCTTCCTTTCATCACCAGCCCGAATCTGTTTCCCGGGTGGTGGCGTCATTTGCTTGCTGGTGCGGCGGTCTCTGACCGCCGAAAGCTGTTGAAAAATAAAAGTCGGCGATCAGAGACCGCCGCACCAGCAAACTGCGCCACTGCTGTTTCCCACCATTCTCGATCCGGCCGCTTTCATTCTTCCGTCCCGCTCTTCATCCCCACAATCGAGATCGCCGCTTGGTTCGCAGCATCGAGGAGTTGCTCCCGCTCAAAGAGCAATGTTTTCCCGGCATCGACGGCCAGCACCTGGGCTTTGGCACGGCGCATCACTTCAATCGTTTTCAGTCCGATCACAGGAACATCAAAGCGCATATCCTGCCGCGGCTTGCTCACCTTCACCACCACCAGCCGCCGACCGTTGCTGAGCGTCGCAGCCCTTTCAATGGTGGCATCGGTTCCTTCCATTGCTTCCACCGCCACGCAAGCACGGTTGCACACCACCACGGTTTGGCCGACGTCGATCCCGGCGATGGTTTTGGCGATTTCGCGGCCATACTGAATGTCTTCCACCTCGTCCGGATCGGGGGATCGATGGGTCATTACACCTTCATGGGCGAGCAAGGGCTTAATGAAGTGGGTGGAATCGAGCACTTCAATCCCCATAGCTTGAATCATTTTGACGAAGGTCCCAATCAGCGCGTCCGTGTTCTTCCGGCCCAATCCTTCCAGCTCCCGTGTCACCACGCCATCAGCCCGGATGGTGCTGTAAAGCTGGTGATGCTTCACTTGCCCCGCCAGCAAAACCTTGCCAACCTTCCCAGCGTGAAGCAACTCAAATACTTTGGCAGCTTCGCCCAGGCTCAGCCAATGAATCGAAGAGGCGTAGGTTGAAAGTTCAGGAGATGCTTCTTCACGAATGGCAATAACCAGCGGATCGATCCCCTGCCTTCGCGCCGCATCCAGTACCAGAAAGGGAAACCGGCCATTGCCGGCGATGATTGCCAGCCGCGGCGCTTGGGCCGTCAACTCCGATTCAACCGGGGATGAGGTCTTACTTGATTCGCTCATAAATTCGGAAAAGACTTCTTGAGCAATCCGGGCCGGGCTAGACTCCTAGATGTGCGAAATTTGACGTAATTGAGTCAAGTTCTATATCGCCCCTCACCCCCAACCCCTCTCCCCCGAATTGGGGGAGAGGGTGGCCCGCGGTGCGGGACGGGTGAGGGGGTCACAACTAGCTGATCTGAGGCGGAGCCAGGCCAAGTCTTCTCTATTTCACAACTCCGCGGGTCGAGGCGCGGATAAAGTCCACCAGAGCTTGCACGTGTTCGGATTGAATCCCCTGCGATTCCAAAACCTGTAGAGCTTGGGTGGTGTTCAGTTTGGAACGGCATAAAACCCGGAAGGCCTTTTCAATTTCACGAATCTCTTCAGCGGTCAAGCCGCGCCGTTCGAGTCCGATGCGGTTTGCGCCCAATACTTCGATGGGGCGGGGCGCGCTGGTTCTGGAATAGGGCATAATGTCTCTGTTGACCAGCGTGTAGCTGCCCAAGAAGCTGTAGGCGCCGATCCGGCAGAACTGGTGAATCGCGCAGAAGGCCCCGATCACGGCCTGATCCCCAATCTCCACGTGTCCCGCCAGCGACGCGCCGTTGGCCATAATGATCGAGTCGCCCAGACGGCAATCGTGAGCGATGTGAACATAGGCCATCAATAGATTGTGGTTGCCAATAGAGGTGACGCCATCGCCCTCCAGGGTGCCGCGGTGCAGCGTCACAAACTCACGGATGACGTTCCCGTTGCCTAGTCGAAGCTGCGTCGCTTCACCCTTGTACTTCAAATCTTGCGGATCCAACCCGACTGAGGCGTAAGGGTAGAACCGGTTTCCGGAACCCGCCTGGGTGGTCCCGTCGATCACCACGTGCGACATCACTTCACAGTCGTCTCCAAGCTCGACGCCGGGACCGATGATGCTGTAAGCACCTACCGTGACCGAGGATGCGATTTTTGCTTGCGGATGAATGATTGCGGTTGGGTGGGCTTTCATTTTCCAGGGCGATCGGTAATCGCAAACATCAGGACGGCCTGGGCCACCAGCTTTCCTTCCACGGTGGCGCGGGCATCCACTTTTCCGAAGTTGTTCCTTCTGTTCAACACGCTGGCTTCCAGGCGCAACTGATCCCCAGGCACGACCGGGCGGCGGAATTTCGCGCCCTCAATACCTGTGAAGTAGATCAACTTGCTTTCGCGCTCCGCAAGATCCCGGTAGAGCATCACCCCGGCCACCTGGGCCATGGATTCAACCACCAGAACTCCGGGCATAACAGGGAGTCCGGGAAAATGACCCTGAAAGAACTCCTCATTGACCGTGACGTTCTTGAGGCCCACGATCCTCTTGTCGGGTTCAAGCTCCAGGATGCGGTCCACCAGCAGGAATGGGTAACGATGAGGCAAAAGCTTCATGATGTCCGTCACCGTGTAAACTACTGGCTTTTCAATTTCAACCGTTGTTTTTGAGTCAGCCACGCCTTAACCTGCCGGAAATTAAATTAGGGGCCCGTTCAGAAATAACTGTTCCAGCTTCCAACCGGCACCCCTCACCCGCCGCTTCGCGTCACCCTCTCCCCGCTGGCGGGGAGAGGGCAGGGGTGAGGGGATGGATTGGGTCCGAAATGGACCAGTCGTTATCTGACAGCCCCTAACCCACTGAAGCCGTCTGGACACTGAGATCTTGCAGATTACTGCCCATCCACGGCTGCTTGAGCATTATAATCGAAAGGGTGGCGTCTTCCAAACTTTACGATGGACCGTCTCCCATCAGTAGATGATCGGATTTGAAGGACCACTGATAAAACTCTCTATTCGCCTGCTGACCTGAATCAGCCGCTATCTATCTTAGACCTCTCACCCGGTGCTCATGTTTGGATGACCGGCAAGGATCAAATTGAAAGGCAAATATTCGGACCATGATTCATCATAAAATTCCTAATTTTGCATTGCTAAGGCTGGGCATCATGCTGGCCCTCTTGACGTTTTTTATTGCAAGCCAGGTTTACTGGTTTCGCCGCGTTGGCGGCATCCTGCGGCGATTCGCGCAAACGCGTATGATCCGGCGCCTTTTCGGATCCGCTCTGCTGGCGTTGTACTTCTTTCTTCTCTGGAATTACCTGTGGCATCGTGGAGGAGGCAGCGCCTCCACAGTATTGACCCTGAAGGCCGCACTGGTGGATGCTCCTTTCGGATGCTGGCTTTTCGGATCACTCACGGGATTCCTCATCGTTCTGGTTCTGTATCTCATCCCCAGCCGCCTGTTCCGGTCTGCATCCTGGCTGGCGCGCAAAACAGTGGCATCGCTCCAGAAACAAAATGCACCTCCAACCAAGGCCGCCGAAAATCCTACGGCATCCCCTGAGATCATGGCTGGAGTTCCCGCAATTCCCAGCCGGCGGCAATTCCTGGAACGGGCCGCACTCACGCTGGGCGTGGCTCCCTTTGTGGCAGGCGGCTATGGACTCCTGCGAGGCCGGCTAAACCTGCAAATTACCGAAACTTCGGTCAAAATGGACCGGCTTCCAAGAGAATTTGACGGCTTCCGCATTCTGCAACTCTCAGACTTGCACATTGGACCGTTCATGACCGCGTCGGAAATCCGCAGCTATGTGGCGATTGCCAACCGCCTGCACGCCGACCTCATGGCCCTCACCGGGGATTTCGTCACCTGGGATCCTTCCACGCAATATGCCGTGGTCGATGCCCTGACCGGGCTGAAGGCGCCTTATGGGGTAACCGGCTGCCTGGGCAACCATGAAATTTACACTCATACCGAGGATTCAATTACCCAGCTCTTCGCGGCGCGGGGTGTGAAGATTCTCCGGCATGAGGCAATGCCCGTCCAATCCCATGGAGAGTCGATCAACCTGATCGGCGTCGACTTCCAGACCAATCGATCCTTCGGACATCGAGGGAAGGCCTTCGTCCGCCACTACCTGCAAGGAGTTGAAACCCTTCTGCGGCCCGATACGGCAAACATTCTGCTCAGCCATAACCCCAACACCTTCGACCGCGCCGCGGCGCTCGGCATTGGCCTGAGTCTGGCGGGACATACGCACGGCGGTCAGGTTACGCTCGAATTCATCAGCAAGGACATCAACCCGGCGCGGCTCATTACACCTTATGTCCGTGGGTGGTTTGAAAAACCGGGCGGGAAGCTCTACGTCAATTGCGGAATTGGAACCATTGGTCTGCCCATCCGGTTTGACGCCCCCCCGGAAATCACGGTCTATAAGCTCACAAAGTCTGCTTGACCAGGGCGCCGCGATTCATAAAGGAAGGAAAAACTCCGGGACATCCGCAAAGTTCCTTTGGAATATCGCCTTTCCCCTCACCCCAGCCCACTCCCCCCAATCGGGCAGAGGGGGAGTTAGCTTGCCGCAATTCGGAACCGCGAAGCGGTGGGTGAGGGGCTCTCGTCAGACGTTGCGCAGGCCCCCTCGACCGGACATTAAGTGAACAGCGTTGGGGTTAGATCTGAGATAACGGGACGAGCCCATGGCTCGCTGTGTTATTTCACCACCTTGCCGGACCGGATGCAAGACGTGCAAACCAGCAAAGTGCGATGCGCACCATTCACGAGAGTGCGCACCCGCCGCAGGTTGGGCAGCCAACGGCGATGGGTCACATTGTGAGCATGGCTGATGCGATTTCCAAACTTCGGGCCTTTACCGCAGATTTCACACGAACGAGCCATCTTTGAAAGTCTCCTGTTCAGCAATTGAGCCGTGCTTCAAACCATTTATTTGTTTACTATACCAGAAATTCCAACGTTCATGAACCCCCACAGGCTCATACTCTTTATTTTGCCGCTTCTTGCGGACTGGGGTTAGAATCCTAATTATGATTAAAAGCCAGAATCACCATACGAAGGTCATGGCCGTGCTGCAGGCAGCCCTCCTGGGGATTATCATCGCCGCGGCGGCGTGCAACAAGAAGGGAGCAACAAGCCACGGAGTCTGGGCAGAGGTGGACGGCACCCCCATCTCCCGCGCCCAGGTGGAAACCTATTACAAGAACCGCATGGCCGCGCTTCCCGATTCCAGCAAGCCGGAGCAAGCTCTTTCCGTCAAGCTGAACATCCTCAATGAGCTCATTGACGACCAAATCCTTGTTGAGCACGCCGCCCACGCCCACATCACCGTCTCCGAAGCCGAGGTGGATACGCGGATCGCGGGACTTCGCAGTCCCTACTCCAAGGAAGAGTTTGCGGGCCGGCTTAAGAACCAGGGCCTGACGGAAGCCACCCTGCGCCAGGAAGTCCGGAAAACTTTGACTATCGAGAAGCTGATCAATAAGGAAATCATATCCCGGATCAACGTGACGGACGCTGAAATCGCCACCTATTACAATCGCAACAAAGCCAACTTCAAGGTTCCCGAGACTGAATATCATCTGGCGCAAATCCTGGTGACACCCGTCCCGGACCCGCAAATTCGGAACCTCATGAATGACGATGCCAAGAACGATACTGAGGCGCAACGCAAGGTGCGGGCCCTCTACGTTCAACTCAAAAAAGGCGCCGATTTCTCCAAACTCGCGCAGGAGTATTCGGAGGATCCCCGCACCGCGCCGGGCGGAGGCGATATGGGCTTCATTCCTACTTCTGCGCTCGTCTCAAACCATCCACTCGCCCAGACCATCCCTTCAATGCAAACTGGCCAAATCGGTGGAATCATCCATGATGGCAGGGGCTATCACATCATCAAGCTGTTGGGACGCGAGGAGGCCGGACAGCGGGAACTTTCGGACCCGCAAGTGCAGAGCTCCATCCGCCAGAGTTTGACCAATGAGAAGGAAGAAGCTCTTAAGGCCGCCTACATTGAGGTCTTGCGAGACCGCGCCAAAGTCGACAACTTTCTTGCCCAAAAAATCGTTGAATCCGCAGGCAGCGCGGCGGGACTTCAATAACCCGGATTATTCACGAACTTCCAATAGGGTGCCGTCGGGGCGCGGTGTTAACCGCGCCATCGAGATTCTACATTGGGTCGGCTGGCTTGACCTTCGTAACTCTTCGCCTTTCATTCAGAGCCCTTCGCCTGTCATCCTGAGCGGAGCGAAGGATCCCGGTATTTCACTCAGGGTAATCTCCGCGAAGAGTTTCCAGTTCGCTGCCGGGCTAAAGATCCAATACAGTGATCCTTCGCTCCGCTCAGGATGACAAGCTGGCAACCGCGTCATTTCATATCAAGAGCAATAAGCTGGCGCCGGCCTCAACGCCATTTCCTTCCTCCACCAGGATTTTTTCAACTCTTCCCGGACGGGGGGCACGAATCTCATTTTGCATTTTCATAGCTTCGATCACCACCAATCCGTCACCAGCCTCCACCTGCAGGCCTTCGCTTGCCAGGACTTTCACGATCCGTCCGGGCATCGGCGCCCGAATTTCCTGCGGGGCGCCGCCCTCGATCATCGTTGGTTTTTGCCGCCGGGTGCGGCGATCAAGGATATTGACAGCGAATTCCAAACCACCCGTCGCGATGACAAAATGAGCGTTTCCGCCACGCCCGTCCGGGTCACTTCGGAAGGCCCGAACCTCATAAGATTTTCCGCCCAGCAGGATCGAGTACACCCGGGCTGAAATCTCCGACCAGTCGGCAGAACCACTTTCGCCGCCCAGGGTAAAGTCCAATCTCCCGGCACGAACTTCGCTTAGGGGGGATGGCCCGGTTTCCACTTCCAGGCTGGTCGCGCCGCTGCCCACACTGAGCTCTACATCAAATTTCATAATCCACTTTCACAGGCCTCGATTCAGCGTAGCCTGCCGCCCCGCCAATTTCCATCCCTTCAAACCTGGGCTGGGGGCGGGACCAGGAGAAACGGCTGGATGGCGCATGGCTTCAAGAACGGCCACCAGGACGGCTGCATGGGTTGCGCCCGGGTCCGCTGCCGGATGAATGTCCGGCATTTCTTGAATCAAACGGTCAACCCAGCCAGTGTCAAAATTTGCCGTTCCGAAATCCGGATGGTCCAGGATATTGCGAAAAAACCTTATGTTGGTCTTGATCCCGGAGACTTGGTATTCATCAAGGGCACGGCGCATTCTGGCAATCGCCTCGGCGCGGTCGTTGCCCCAAGCGATGAGCTTGGAGAGCATCGGGTCATAATCAAGCGGCACTCGCCAACCTTCGTAGACGCCGCTATCGTCGCGCAAGCCGAAACCCACGGGAACCCGCAGTCCGCGAATCAGACCCGGCGACGGAAAGAAATTGTTTCCGGGATCCTCGGCATAGATGCGGCATTCAATCGCCGCGCCCCGAAGGTGTACTTCCATTTGATTCAGGCGCAGTGGTTCGCCGGCGGCCACGCGCACTTGTTCTTTTACCAGATCCAGTCCGGTCACGGCTTCAGTGACGGGATGCTCCACCTGCAGACGGGTGTTCATTTCCAAAAAATAGAAATTCCGGTTCGCATCCACCAGGAATTCCGCAGTTCCGGCATTGGTGTAGCCGGCGAGCTTGCCGATTTTCACCGCCGTCTCGCCCATGCGCACCCGCAGTCCCTCGTCCACAAACGGTGACGGACTCTCCTCGATCACTTTCTGGTGCCGGCGCTGCAGGGAACATTCGCGCTCACCCAGATAGATCAAGTTGCCGTAAGAGTCCCCAAGAAGCTGAATTTCGATATGGCGCGGGCGCTCGATGTATTTTTCAATGTAGACCGACGGATCATTGAAGGCGTTTTGCGCTTCGGATCGTGCCGTGCGATAAGACGATTCCAGATCATCCTCACTTCGAACGGTGCGCAAGCCTTTGCCGCCGCCGCCCGCCGAGGCCTTCAACATCACCGGATAGCCGATATTGGCTGCTGCTTTGCGAACTTCCTCAAAACTGGGAAGATCGCGGTCCGTACCCGGAACCACAGGCAAATGGGCGGCCATCAAGGCGCGTCGGGCCGCCGTCTTCGACCCCATCATTTCCATGGCCCGGGCTGAAGGACCGATGAAAACTAGCTTTTCGGCGGCGCAGGCCGAAGCGAACTCCGGCTTTTCGGAGAGAAATCCGTAACCGGGATGGACGGCTTGGGCGCCGCTCTGCTTTGCCACACCGATGATCTTGTCAATCCGCAGATAGCTTTCCACGGAGGGCGAGGGGCCAATCGCGTAGGCTTCATCCGCATAGCGGACGTGCAGGGCGTTGCGGTCCGCTTCAGAGTAAACGGCCACCGTCCGGATACCCATTTCGCGGCACGTCCGCATGACCCGAACCGCAATTTCCCCCCGGTTCGCTACCAGAACCTTGTTGAACATTGGACGCTTTCCTTCGCTGTCACCCCCACGCAGGCAGGGGCCCATGTTGTTCCCCCCCGGCAGGATGTGGATTCGCGTCCCCGCCTGCGCGGGGACAAGCCTTCGCCGGAATGACGGTCCGGCGGGGAGGGGAATGACGGTGATGTAGGGGCGACCCTTGTGGTCGCCCGTGGGCGGGCGCCAGGCCCGCTCTGGACGAATAACAGGGGATGCTCTACATGGCTTGCGGTCGCCTGCGGGCGGGCACTCGGCCCGCCCCTACCTGTGCAAAACTGCGGGAATAAACCCATTATTTGTCTCATGCCATTTATAACTCGTTGATTCTAACTAAGTTGATTGGGTTCTTCCCTGAAATCGTCCTATCCTTATCATAATACGTGGGTTGATCCATTCTTGAATGGCTTCGATTGAATTCGTTCCAAAAGTATTCCTTTGTTTTCAATGCAATACCGGGATGCTTCGCTTTGCTCAGCATGACTATCCAGCGTTTTTCAGTAGTGAGTCAGTTTGGATGGTGAGGCGGCTTTATGCCGCCAATTGGCGAGGTAAACTCGCCGCTACAAAAACCAAACTGACCCACTACCCGTTTTTCAGCAACCTTGCCAGCCTTCGTCCCGGTAACATTCTTAGTCAAGTTAATCTTGTTTCCGTCTCCCACTTCAAACCCGGAAGACCTATACATCATGCGCCTGAATCAGAGAAAAGAGAGCCGCACCCTGAAGCCGGTTCCCTCTGGCCCTCACGCTCCGCTCGTTTCTTGTTACGGTTCTCAGCATTTCAGTTAACTTTTCAGCGCATGTTTGCTAGGCTTCTCCTTCTCATGCCCAGTATTGCCGAAAGGCCCATTGCCGTCTTCAAGGTTTCTCCGGTTATTATCGTCCTCAGCATTTTCCTTGCCGTGTTGTTACAGATTTCGCTTCCTGTAAAGATGCCCGTGGCGCGCCTATTTGACCTTCCGCTTCTGCTCACCATCTATTTCACACTGCTGCGCCGCAACAAAATATTTGGAACACTCTTGGGAATGGCAATCGGACTCTTGCAGGATGCTTTCTCACACGGCTTGATCGGAATGTTTGGCATGTCCAAGTCCTTGGTGGGGTATCTTGCGGCTTGGGCCAGCGTCCGGTTTGACACGGAACGCATGACCAGCCGCATCTTTCTCACCGCGGTCCTCATCGCCTGTCACAGCCTGGAAATTACCGGGCTTCAGCACGTCCTGATGGAGTATTCACCGCCATTTGTCCCGCTCGATTTGGCAAGTACCGTTTTGACCAATTCGGCTTTGGCGCTGATCCTCTTTCAAGTCCTCGACCGCTTCAAACGGCCGGCATGAAGCCTGCGCCGGAACGTTAGGTGGGATCATGCTCCGTCCGGCCGGTGCAACAGGAATTGCGGTAGTGTCTCAGTCTGCTGTAGCGGCGCTCTATGTGCGCCGGAAACCGTTGTGGGTGCAAGTTCGGCGCTCATAGAGCGCCGCTACAGCAAACAAACTGAGACACTACCCGAATTGCGTTTGGGGTGTGTTGCCCACCAATGGTAGAATACGTTGAGACGTTGGGCGCATCGCTTGTGGTTCCGTCAAGGGACCTGCGAATCCAGGCTCAGCCCTCAGGTGGCATCCGCCATGGTGCTTTCAGGTCCACTTCAGCCCGGGTTATGGCCAAAGGTGGTGGGCTTTTGCGCCGGAGCAATTCTGGTTGCTTCCGGGATGCTTCTGGCCAAGGGATCCCTGCCCCGCAATGACCGGTTGCTGCTGATCCGTTCGCTCGATCGGGAAGTCGCCGTGGCCAAGCTCCCCATGCCCGCAGGCAAGCATGGCATTCGCCTTGATGCCAACGGCCAATTGAACCAGAGTTACTCCCAGAAGCAACTCCGGGAGTACGGTCCGGCCATTCAGCCGGGCGCGCCCGTGGAAATCACCGCCATCAAGTTTAAGTCTGACCGGATTATCTTTGAGCTCAATGGCGGCCACCACGGCGAACATTGGTATCAACATATCGAATTTGGCATGGGATACCCGGATGAGCCTATGATGCCCAACACCGCGCCCGTGGAGGCGGCAGGCTCCTACATCTCGCTGGCCCTTCCTAAAAACACCTCAAAGCTTACCAGCGGGCAAGTGAAGAACCTCCTGACCAGCGTCCTCGACTTCAACCGGCGATCCCCCACGTCTCTCTATTCACCCCAAGAACCTCCGCAGGTTAAGGCCGCCATCAAGAAGCACCAGGTGATTGTCGGCATGGACCGGGATTCTGTTCTGTCCTCCAAAGGCGCTCCGAACCGCAAAGTGCGTTACGATGACAAAGATGGCAACGAACTCGAAGACTGGATTTATGGAGACGCGCCTCACTGCCTCTTTGTGACGTTCAGCGGCGACCAAGTTGTCAAAATCCAGCAATACTAACATCCCCCTGGCGGCCACGCGCTGACGTGGGCACAAGGGGGCCAATAAAAGAAGGCCGGAAGGCATGATCTGCTCTCCGGCCTTTGATGCAAGACAGATTCAGGTAGTGGACCATTTTCGCTGCTGTAGCGGCGGTCTCTGACCGCCGAACCTTATTCTTCAATAGTTTCCGGCGGTCAGAGACCGCCGCTACAGCAAACTGACCCACGACCCAGATTCACTTCACCTTGGCAAAAATGATGGCAAAGGTGTAGAGAGCTTCCGACTCAATTAAAATCAGAGAAAAGATGAGCAGAAACTGGATACCCGCCCGGGCGCCCGGATTTCTTGCCAGACCTTCGCAAGCGCCCGCAGCCGCCCTGCCTTGACCCAGGCCGCAACCCGCCGAGGCGATGGCCATCGCAAACCCGGCTGTAATCACCACCCATTTCGCATGGCCTTCCGACACCGTGGCTGCCCCTGAAGTCTGGGCAAACAGCGGCGCCGCCAGCAACAGGCCCACAATCCCGGACAAGATCAAAAAGAGTTGACGCCTCACATTATCCTCCTTGACTCCCTCGGAAAACCCTCGGGAAGTATCATGAAATTCCGCCAGTGGGTGGTTACGCGCCTGCTCTGGGGAGTGGCGGTCTCACGCTGACGGCGCTCCGTTGTTTGAAGCCGGGGCCGAATGATTGACCCTTGGGTATGAATGATGAAGTGCAAAAACGGTGAACCCGGACTATCCAAAACCTTCAATTCGAGAACCGCCAGGGCGCGGTTTTAACCTTGCCCTGACGATCTTCGGATCAATCTTCGTGAACAATCCCGGCTAGTGCTCCTCCGCAATCGCCATGGCAATATAAATCGCGGGCAGGATCATGAAAATATAAGCTTGAAGGAGTGCGACAAAGATGTGGAGCGCCGCAAAAAGGGCCGGGACGGCAACCGGCGCCAGGCCGCTGAACACCTGCTCCAGGATGGCTCCCACAAACATGTTGGCGTAAAGACGGACGCTGAGTGAAAGCAGCCGGCCCATATTACCGATAATCTCCACCGGAAACATGAGGAATGCCATCGCCAGCATCGGACCGCACAAGCGCTTCAAGTAACCCAGCAGTCCGTGCTGCCGGACGCCGTGAAAGTTGTAATACAGAAAGGCCACGACGGCGCAGCCCAGAGTCACCTGGATGTGCGCGGTGGGAGTTTCAAGACTCGGAATCACGCCCAGCAGATTGCAGATCAGCGTGAAAAGAAAAAGCGTTCCGAGCAAGGGAAGGAAACGCGCGCTGCCGTGGCCGATGATGTCATTCCCGGTGTCTTTGGTGAACTTGAACACCTCTTCCATCAGCGCCTGAAACGTGCCGGGATTCTCCACGGACAAGCGGCTGCGCAGGATCAGCGCCGCCACGATGATCAAAATCATCACCAGCACTTCCATTCCAACGTAGTTGGGAATGGGCTGTGAGGGGTCCGCCGGACTCTGCCCGAAGCGCAGCATCAACCAAGCCGCCGGACCCGCCAAAATCTTGTTCAAGATTGCTGTAAACCACATTGTTTTCTTTGTCTTCCTTCTTCTTTAATTGGGGTCTTTGCCGGCGGGACCGTGGCCAGTCGCCGGTGTCCCCTTATAGGCTGACACTGGGTCCTTACCGAACAAATATATCACCGCCTGCAGACCACCTTCCAACATCATTCCGCCGACCGGAACAAATAATCCGGCGATCACGCCGCTGAAAGGCAGCCATCCCGTCCAGTAAAAAAACAGAACTCCACCGAATACCAGTGGATAGCGAAGTACCATCTTAATCAGGATGGGCCGGGGGACTTTGCTCTGGCCGGCGGAGAACATCGACTCCACCGCCTCATAGAGCCAAAGATAATTCAGAATGCCGGCCACCGCCCCCACCACTAAACCTAGAGAGAACCGCCATTCGCCCCGAACCACAAAGGTGGCGCACACCACTACCAGGATTGCCACCATCCAGCGTGGCATCCGCCTTTGAATCTTGGCTAGTTCACTTTCCGTCATCTTCCATTTCCGTATTTTTTTCGGCCTTCTTGAGGATCCTCAAAAGCTCAATGAGCCCGCCCACTCCACCGGCTACCGCAAAACCCACCTCCAGCACCGGGGCGGTGTGAAGCAAACGATCCAGCTCCCAGCCTATCAGCACTCCCACAATCGCACCGGCCGGAATGATAAAGCCCAGACTCGAATAATAGGCCACCTGCGCCCAAAGCTCAGTTCCCTTGCGTTGCTTCGGGTTCACAAGCCCTCCGCTCCTTACAGCAAACACACCAGACCCGTAAACCGCCCCGCGCAGGGTACTTCATGCCCTGTGAATGAACTGCCTGCAAAACCATGCGTCAATCACCGCTGTTTCGCCACTTATCATGGCTCAAGCATCTCTCTCGCTGAGCGATATCCCGACGCTCCGGTTGGATGGAACGAAAGACTATCAATGCTGTTCAGGGATTGGAAGGATCAGGCCGATCCTGCCGAAAGCGTTCCCGCTTTCAAGCTGTAGTATAACCCAATCAAGAAATTTATGCCTCACATCCCATAGGGATGTCGCAGCAAAGTGAGAAGATCCTATTCGAGCCAAGTAGAAAGTTCCTGTTGGTATCCGACACCCTGATTGGATGAGACCACCGGAGATGGTGGTGTTGAGCAGGCAAGATCGAGATCGTTTGAAGGTTTTATATGAAGCCGAACGAGGCCATCTGACGCAGCGCGAAGCGGGGGAGCAACTGGGGCTGAGTGAGCGTTGGGCGCGGCTAAACTTCGTCGAATTGAAGTCCCCGCACGATTCGAAAGCGCGCAGGTAGCCGCGTGACCGTCCTCAAGTGGCGGAGAGCCGTAGCCGGCTCTCAGGCTGTTGCCAACCCAAACGATGTGATGTATATTCAATGTAGATACGTTCAGGAGATGGACAGATGGCAACCACACAGCTTGCGAAGTGGGGGAATAGCTTAGCGCTGCGCATCCCGAAAACAATCGCGCAGGACGCCCGATTGCGGGAAGGCGAACCGGTTACCGTAACGGTCGCCAGCGAGGGCGGTCTGGTGATCAAGACTGCCCGCCGTAAGTACAGCCTTCAGCAGCTCGTTTCTCGCATTACAGCAAGGAACCGGCACGGGGAAACTGACTGGGGTAAGCCGCAAGGAAAAGAGATTTGGTGAAACGCGAATGGGCGCCCGAAGCGGGCGACCTGGTCTGGCTCACTTTTGATCCACAGGCTGGCCGCGAAGAAGCGGGACGGAGACCGGCGCTGGTCGTGTCTCCGGCTCAATACAACCGGAAGAGTGGGCTTGCCCTCGCATGTCCCATCACCAGCCACATCAAAGGCTATCCGTTCGAGGTGGAGTTGCCTGCGGGCTTGCCTGTCACCGGTGTCGTCCTGGCCGACCATCTCAAGAGCGTGGACTGGCGAATTCGGCGCGCCGAAGCTGCCGGTCGCCTTCCTATCCCGGTCTTGTGGGAAGTGCTCGCCCGCCTGGCCCCGTTGCTGGGGTATTGAGCGGGTAGGCAGCGGCCCAGATCACAAACCCAAATCAAAGGCACAAGTAACAGCAAAACCACGGGCAAAAACCAAGATACAAGCCACGGTCAGGAGAAACGCTGACCGTGGCTACCCACTACCTGCTTTTATCTTTCACCGGAACGGAACTCGGTCCACGGGCCTGCTTTCATGTCCGTCAACAGGGGCGACATCCAGGAGTATTGAGGGTGCCGCTTTAGAAAAGTGGAGGCAATGAAATCCTCACCGCACGGATGCCCCCGGCGCGCTATCAAGCTCATGTGCGCTGCCATGTCACTATCCGTCACCTTGCCCTGCACGGCGCCACCCGGGAAATAAGCCGGCCAATCCCAGATCTTTACGCCTCGGGGCGAGTCCTCTCCGTGCCCGCACAAAGTCCGCTCATCGGCTTCGACTTTATGGGCGTAAGCATCCGTGTGATCGGAAAGAAACTGCTCACCCAGGTGAACGTCAATCTGTCCCTTGTGTTGCTTCATCAGTTGCTCCCACCGGGTTCGGCGCGCATCGGGAGAGGTCGCGGGATTATTGGGATCAAACTTCGTATCCAGCTTGATGACCTTCGGGTCACTGGCAAAGTTCGATCCCACGAAGTAACCATCCTTGGTCCGATAGAGCTTGTAGGCTTTCAGTCCCAGCTCAAATTGGGCAATTTCATTGGTTTTGCGGTCGCCCAGGAGCCAGTCATTGGCGTAGCCGCCGTTGTTGCCATCCAGCATGATGCGAACGTAGTCATCGATGGAGGTTGAGTATTGCAGGGCCTTGCGGGAGCGATCAAACTCCGGCTTGCCGTTGGGATCCCAGCCATAAAACTGGGAGATAGTCGTTTCCGTAACCATGATGCCATCGGAGTTGATTCCAAAATCGTCGTCACTGGTGATGACGCCGGGAAGGCCATCCATCAGGATGCGGTAGCCCTGTTGAGGAACAATGTCAAACATGATGCGCCAGCGTTCACCCTCCATGTAATTGGTCCAGTTGTTGTGAGCAATGACGATTTTGTGATCTTTGGTGGTGCTTCCCGTGGCCACGAACGCGCTGCAATTGCCAGGGCTCGTAAGGTGCGGAGCAGAAGCCACCTTGTGCTGGGAGTTATACCAAGGGACGTAATAGTCAGCCAATTCTTCCACCGCATTCATGGCCACCACGTCGTCCACGCTCAATTCCACTCCATGCGCGCGCAGGCCGTCCACAATGCCCCGGATCTCCTGCTGGTATTCTGCATCCATCTTCGGCCAGAGCATGTTGTGCGAAGCCTGAAGGAAGAAATTCCAATCGCGGTGAGTGGAATGGGTATCATTCAACTTCACCACCTTGATGAAGTCTTGAATTTCCGGAGCCAGCAGGTAGCCGTGCTGGAAGCCGATCTGTGAAGGCGTGCCTTGAAGGTGAACGTAAATCCAACCACCGCGCTCCAAGCGATAAGCGCCTTTCAATCGCGGATCACGGGATCCGGCTGCTTTCCCTGATTGAGTCTGACTCTCCATGCCCGCCGCAGCGGAGTGGCTTGATGCCGGACGCAGGAACGCCGCCAACAGCATTGCCCCAACAAGCACCACAAAGGCCAACTTATAAGACTTCGCCTTAAATTCCATGCCCATTCCTCCCTCAAAACCAGTGATAAGTGACAAGTGACGAGACCGGACTGACAAGAGAAGAGTGACCGGAGGACGTTATAGGCGCAAAAGTATCCGTATCCGATCCCCCGAGCCGCGTCAGCGGCGATAGCCTGTGGCCCACGGCGATGAGCCGTGGGGTAGAGTTCCCACAATCATCCCATCAGCCCCGTCAGGGGCGCCATTAGTCCCCTACGCAATGCCGCCCCTGACGGGGCTTGGAAGTCTGCACTCTCCGCTTTTCCCACGGCTCGCGCCGTGGGCCACATGATGACGCCCGCCAAGGCGGGCTGGGGCGTAATTCCTGGCCCTCATTTTAGCGCATGTGCCGGAGTACGCTAAACCCTTCTCGCGGTTCTCATCACTTATCACTTGTCACTCATCACTGTTCTTGTCACTGTTCTTGTCACTGTCCTTGTCACTCGCCACTGCCCCTAAAACCGCTTCCGCAGCAGTGTACCCGCTTCTCACCGCGCCTTCAATAGTTGCCGGCAGTCCGGTATCTGTCCAATCTCCGGCAAGGAAAAATCCGCGCACGGGCGTTACCGCGGGTGGGCGCAAAGATTCCGCCTCAATCCGGGGCGAGAAGGTGGCGAATCTTTCCTTAATCACCAGAGCGCGCAGCAATTTGGCATCACGCGCCGCAGGAAAAAGCTCGCGCAATTCGCGCACCGCCGTGCCGATTAACTCTTCCTCCTCGATCCTGACTTCCGTTCTCGCCCCGCTGATGACCAGGCTGACCAGATACGGCCCCACGCCCTCCGGGACTGATTTATTGAAGAGCCATTGCACGGTTGTGCCGCGCAGTCCGACGAACTCTTCGTGGGTCACGGGCCGGTCAAACCAGCAATAGATGGAAACGATGGGAACAGGCTCGAGCCTTGTGCAATTGGCAAAGAACGGCTCTTGCTCCAACAATTCTTCAGGCAAAAGCGTGGCGAAGCGGAACCACGGCGCCGCGCTCACCACAAGGCTTGCTTTGATCGTCTCTCCATCCGCCAGGCGCAAACCCTCCATCCGCCAGTGTTGCGCGGTTCGGTTGGGCCTCTTCGCCGCTTGCGGAAAAACAGCAGAGTGTTGCCGTCTCTCGCAATCAACCTCATCCGCCATTGTGAACTTCAGGACTCGCCGTGATGTTTCAACACGTCCCCCATGGGTCGTGATGTAATTTGCGGCAGCTTCGGTGTAACATTCGCTGAGCCCCGGAAAGGCGAATCCAATGCGCGAATCGAGCGCGGAGCTGAAAAGCGCCTGCCGAACGACTCGCTCGAAGAGTGGCGCGCCGGCAACCTCCGGCCGGTCGTTCATGGCGGCAATCGCCAGAAGGTCCCAGAACCCACGCTGAACTTCCTCGGATTGCCCCAGCCTGCCAAGCCATTCCCGGACCGTCAAGCCGGCTGAATCCTTCTGGCCAAATAAGGCGCCAGCCGCTGACATCGCCAATCCGAAGCGCAGAATCTGCGCCTTCTCACCCATGCGGAAGCTATCCGAACCCAGAACGCCCAGCAGGACGTGCCACGGAGCGGGCAATTTCGGACAACGCAGTCCCGTGGTCTTTCCTTTCTTATCGGCAAACCGAACGGCAAGATTCGGTTGGAAGTGAACGCGTTCCTGTGTGCCGATGGTAGCCAGAAAGCGAAGCGCCGCATGATAACAGCCCATAAAGATATGTTGACCGTTTTCCAATCGCATCCCACTCTGGACATCGAGGAAGGATCTCGCCCGCCCTCCCAGATGGGGATTTTGCTCCAGCACGCGAACGCGGCAGCCACCGTCCGCAAGGGCAACTGCTGCCGCAAGTCCGGCAAACCCACCACCCACGACGATGATTTCACGGTCGCTCATTGGGATATGGCTTCAACGTATTCTTTGTACTGCTAAAATCCCTCACCCGGCCCTGACGGGCCACCCTCTCCCGAAAGGAGAGGGTCGGCACTTACTTCACTTTGAATCATTGCCCTCTCCACAAGGGAGAGGGTGGCCCGTCAGGGCCGGGTGAGGGAGATTACGTCACTGAAATTTCGCAGAGGTACGCTTTCGTAGCAAGAGGGTAGCTCTAAGCTCGAAACCACTCGGCCCCCAAATAAACGGAAAGCGCCGTCCAGAACTTTTGAATGGGTGAGAGTCCGGGGCGCCGCTGAAAGACGTTAAATTGTGACTGGCGAATCTTTTTCAAGACACTCCAATAAATCGCCGCCATAATTTCCGCCGCCACCATCGAACGGCGGTCCTCCGCTGGCAGCAGATGGCGGCTCGTCGCAAAACACTCCTCCGCTCGCGCCACTTCAAAGCGCATCAGATTGACAAATGCGTCGTTGTACTCCGCGCGTGCAATTTGGTCAAACTTCACCCCGAACTGCGTCAGATCGTCAAGAGGCAGGTAAATTCTGCCGCGCTCCGCGTCGGCATGAAGGTCGCGCAGGATGTTCACCAGTTGCAAAGCCGTGCCAAGCTCCACGGCATATTTCCGGGTTTGCGGATTGCAGTAACCGAAAATCTCTATGGAGATCAGTCCGATGGCGCCGGCCACGTGGTAGCAATAGCGGCGCAACTCCTCGAAGGTTTGATAGCGGCAACCCTGAGCATCCATGACCAGGTCCATCTCGAAACCATGAATGAGGTCCTCAAAATATTGGCGCGGAATATTGAAGCGATGAATGGCCCGTGAAAGCGATTCCAGCCCGGGCTCATCTGGAAAACCGTCGCGATTCCGGAAACAGGAGTCGAGCGCCTGGCGATAGCGGTCGAGTCCGGCCCGCGCCGCTTCTGGCTTGGCCCCACCGTCTGCCAAATCGTCACCCCGGCGGGCAAAATCGTAAACCGCTTCGATGGCTTTCTTCTTGGCGGGCGGCAGCACCAGAAAGGAAAAATAGAAGTTGGTGGTGCTCGAGCCGGCGCGGCCATGGGCATTTCTGGAGGCGATCATGAAGCCCTTGGAGGTTGAAGGGTAACAGGACAGGCGGAACTCGCCCCAAGCGACTTCAGCAGGATCGTAACAACATCCCATTTTCCAATCGACGGCCTTGCCGATAGAGTCATGAACTTCATCCGTTGAATCTTTGTGAGGATCGTCACGCCACCCCACCACGTCATGCGCAGTTGAAATCGCAACCCCATTGTTACTTGTTCCGGCAATGTCCTGGCGCGCTCGAAAAGGTCTGCGGTTCGAGCTATTTCAAGCGCCATCAGTCTCTGGAATCTTTCGATCTTTTGCTGATCCTGACCCTCGCGGATGGCGGAGAGATCCTGAACCGTCAGCCCGATTTTTTCGAGATCATCCAGCGGAAGGTAAATCCGGTCGCGGTCCAAATCCAGGCCCGCGTCTTGCCAGAAATTAGCAAGCTGCAGCGCCGTGCAAAACGCGTCAGAAAGTTCCATCATCTCACTGGCGCGATAGGCGTGCAATTCCAGCATCAACCGTCCCACCGGGTTCGCCGAATAATTACAATAATGGAGCAAAGATGCAAAATCCCGGTGGCGATGGGTGCGCACGTCCATTTCAAAAGCGTGGATAAGGCGCTCCAGATAATCACGAGTCAGACCGAATTTACGGACGGCGTCACCCAGGGCAATGAAAACCGGATGGCCGTAGCTTTCTCCTCCGTAGCACGCTTCCAGGCGCCGCCGCCAATCCGCCAGGGCTTCAAGGCGCGATTCGGGAGACTGAAAGCGCGGCCCGGGCTCGTCCGCAAAATCGTCGGCGGCCCGGGCAAAAGCATAGATGGCTGCCAAGGCGTTGCGCCGTGCCTTGGATAGAAAGAATGAGGCAACCGGAAAATTTTCGTAGTGCTTCCCGGCTGCCACCGCGCATTCGGCATAGGCGGCGTGAACTTGTGAGTTACTTCGGCTCATTCTGGTCTCTGTTTGGCCGATCCCCGAGGCGGATCAGCACCTGCGGCAAGACATTCCGCTCCGCAACCCGACGTGTGGGCTGTTTGCACGCGAAGTCATTATAGGGCCGGTTCGCCTGCAAAAAAAAAGAAAGGGGCTAAGATTTGGTAGTCTGGGAATCCCTTTCCACGCTCAGTCCGCTTATCCTGGACATAAAATTTTGCAATTGGACGGCGGCCCGCAATGCAGCTACTCTAGGGTTGGAAGGCGAGTTCCCATGATGCGCTCGCTCCTGCAAGTCCGAGTGGACCGAACCATTGTCCGCTTGCAGCCAGGCCCTTCCTGGCTGCGATTAGGAGCCAGATACCCCGTGGGCTCCTGAATCCGGTTATCCAATTTCGGACTCCACGTCCATGAGCGGCCAGGCCTACTTGAGCCTCAATGCGATGTCCTGCTCCCCTTTTTTTCGGTTCCACCTTTCTGGCCTTCCCGGGCATCAACCCATTTGCAAGAGCGAGGTCGTGCTGGTTGTAGCTCCAGCCACTGTCATATTGAATCAGGAAACAACTGGGCCCGACTTCAGCCGCGCCGCTGCCATGTCGCCGGGATTCGGACTTGAGCCTTAGGATCCGCGTCAAAATAAGGTGACCTATTTTGTCTTTCGAGCTGGCAGGAGTGAATAGTTCCATTCACCGTGAAAGCCAGCTCGTTTCAGGTTT
>Ga0307374_10000779_pt1 | contig 59605 bp, 49 predicted proteins | sample OX3MG_FD_202532 | JGI IMG/M metagenome (GOLD analysis project Ga0307374, IMG submission 202532) | Soil microbial communities from Risofladan, Vaasa, Finland - OX-3 | ecosystem: Environmental > Terrestrial > Soil > Coastal area > Acid sulfate soil | place: Finland: Risofladan, Vaasa | collected... | reverse complement strand
TGGCACAGATTTTGAAGTCCCGGATACCCAGGGCGGTCCTACGCTTTATATGGTGCCGGTCAAGGCTGGCCGTTATTGCCTGATGCATTTCCGTTACTGGAATATGATATTCAAATCGAAACAGGATCTGGGTTGTTTCACAGCCATCGCCGGCCATATCACCTATGCAGGCACTCTGGTGCCAAGCCCCAGTGCCATGGGCGCGACTCTGGACCAGGAATTCATCCCCACGATCTTCACCGACAGACTGCACCAGCAGTACCCGGTTTTGGCTGGCATGTATCCACTGGCTTCGGCACCCGAGCCACCGGCGGACGTGGACGCCACGCCGGCCACCAATATCATCTCTGCCTGGGTGGAAAATATCAGCGCTGACAATACCCAGGCCATCTATCTACAGAACAACAGCAGTTGGACAATGGAGATCGTCAATTTCAACCTGAGTGACTGCATCAATACCAATCCGGCCTGTGGCAACCGCCAGGTGAATGTGATTATCGGACCGTTTGCCAGAAAGCAACTCATGATCATCGGGCCAGCTGATGTGCATGCGGCCTACGATTACCGATACGACTTTAATTTTCAGACCGTCGACTAAAACTCCTGGACAATTGATTTACTATGGCATCCGTCAGACGCGGATAACCATCTGCAAACTGGTAAATTAATTGCTGTTCCAATTCACTCGGAGGATTCCATGAACTGGATAACAGATGACGCGGGCAAACTGTTGCTGCGGCTGCTGGTGGGCGTGCTGATACTCCTGCACGGCCTGCATCTGGTATATGCCGGGCCGCACGTGGTCGTGGATATGCTGGAGTCGCATAACATTCCTGGTTTCCTCGGTTATGCCGTTTACATAGGAGAGATACTGGCTCCGCTGCTGGTGATCTTCGGTTTTTATGCGCGCATTGGTGGTCTTTTGATCTTCGTCACGATTATCGTTGCGGTGCTGCTGGTCCACGGCGTGGATATCTTCCATCTCAATCAGACAGGCGGCTGGATCATCGAGCTGGAGCTGTTCTATGGCCTGTGCGGTCTGGCGGTAGCGATGCTGGGCGCGGGAAAATACAGTGTCGCGGGTGCTGGCGGGAAATGGAATTGAGCATATATAACGACACAGCGACTGGTGTCATTGCAAGTCGAATAACAGTACTTCGCCTTCGGGCGCACCACTGACGCTGATGGTCGCAGGACCCATGAGTGCAGCGCCATCGCCTTCGCCCAGTGGTTTGCCGTTGATGTTGACGCTACCGCGCGCCACCTGCAACCAGGCGCGGCGCCCCTGCGGCAATTTATATACGACTGTTTCCTTGGCAGCACGCGTAACCATCAACGCAACATCCTGGTAGATAGTCACCAGTCCGCCGCCATTCTCAGCCGACGCGAGTTTGAACCAGCGGCCGGTCACATCTTCCGGTTTGAAACCGCGCTGTTCATAGCTGGGTGGCAGACCACGCCGTTCCGGGATGATCCAGATCTGCAGGAAATGCACCGGCTCTTGCTGTGAAGCGTTGTACTCGCTGTGAGTGATGCCGGTGCCGGCGCTCATGCGCTGGATCTCACCGGGGCGGATAACGGAACCGGTACCCAAACTGTCTTTATGCTGCAACGCGCCGTCCAGCACGTAGCTGATGATGTCCATGTCGCTGTGGCTGTGGGGTGCAAACCCACCGTTGGGTGACACCCGGTCATCGTTGATGACGCGCAGCACGCCGAAACCCATATAACGCGGATCCTGATAATCACCGAACGAAAATGTATGCCGGCTGTCCAGCCAGTCACGGCGACTGCGGCCACGCTCCACGGCGGGACGGATGATCATATTGTCAGAATGCATGGGCTATCTCCGCAAGAGTGGGCCTTCTATCGCAAGTAATCAGCAGTGTGTACGACTGCATAAATATAAAACAGGGAGGTTGTTATTTTCCTCATGTCTTGATTTCGTCATTCCGGCGAAAGCCGGAATCCAGAAAAATCTACCGCTTGCTGGATGCCTCCCGGTGAAAGCTGGGGTCACACCGGCATGACGAAAAATGAAATTAATCAGAGTCTCTACAGCTTTATAAGCAACTATTTCGCACCATCAACGGCCAATGCCGATGTCACCAATCTGGCCAATATTTGTTCCTTGAGGTTAGTCGGATGGTCCAGTTGCATACGCTTGAGATAGGGAGCGAAAATTTGCCGATTCTGTGGCTTGAGCAGATCCAGCCCAATGCCCAGCTTGCCGCCTAATGTCTCGCTGCGATTCTTCAGGCCGGTGAGGGCCTTGCCCAGCACCAGTTCCTCGGGCGTGAATTCATGGCCGAAAGGGAATTCCGGAAACAGTCCGGCGCTGCGGTAAGGCTTGAGGCCCGCCTGCAATTTTCCCGGCAGGTTCTCACGGAACACATCCGGGATACGGTAATCAAGCATAATCTTGCCAGCGCGTTTCGCTGCATCGAGTAACTGCCCCTGGTAACGCGAATCGCTGATGTTGAGCAGTGCCGCAATCACTTCCCAATCCTGCTTGCCACGCAGATCAGCGATGCCGTATTCGGTGATGACTATATCCCGCAGATGCCGCGGGATGGTGCACTGCGCATAGTCCCAAAGGATATTCGACTCCAATCTGCCGTGTGCGTTGCGGGTGCTCTTGAGCATGATGATGGAACGCCCTTGCCTCAAGGCATGCGCCATGGCCACGAAGTTGTACTGGCCGCCCACGCCGCTCACTACCTGACCGCTGGCGAGCGTATCGGAAGCCACGGCACCTAAGAGCGTCATCTTCATGCAGCTATTCAGGAAGCGTGCCTGCCGGTGCTGGCGTTGCTCCAGTTCCACGTCGCTGAAGATCTCATTGACCTTGGAGACTGCGGTCATGGCGAAAAGTTTTCGCTCAGGCTCCGGCATCTCGCGCAGTTGTGCATAGAACCAGTTGGAGCCCAGGAAGAAGACGCTGTGCAACAGTACGCCGTTCGCCAGTTTTGTGCCCAATGCATCGTGCACGATTCGTTCGAAGCTCGCGCGGTCCTGCAAATCCGGCAACAAGCGCGAGCCATCCGGCAGGATCAGACTGCCTTTTTCGAAACGCACATCCGGCCGCAGGATGCCGAAATGCTTGAGAAACACGGCATCTTCGGGGCTCAGGGTCGAATGAATGGCGCCGGCATCAAGCAGTGCAGTGAGCGTCTCCGCGCCGATGCTCTCAGAGATCCGCCCTTCGTTCAGTAGCTTCTGCAGCAATTCATGCTCATACACGCGGCGCTTGAGGATGCCGCTGCGGTACAGGTGCAATAGTCCGTCGCTGAACATCTCGCTGCCGGCGTACAACCCGGCAGTGAAAGCATCCAATCCACCCAGCTGTGTGATGACATCGCCGAATTTTTCTTGGATGCCGAGCGCTCGGATCACCTCCCGATAACGCGGGTTGTCTGCGTGTCGCAGTTGCGTGGCGTATACGAAAGCATCGCCCAGGGAACCGATACCTACCTGCAGGGTGCCGCCATCACGGATGAGGGTGCTGGCATACAGGCCGATCATGTGCTCGACCGGGTCGATAGCCAGGGCCGGCACGCCGAACAGATGGTGAGCATAGACAGGGTTGTCCACCAGCAGATCAAAGAATTCTGGCTGCACTTCGGCGTCGCCGGGCATGAATGGCAACTGGTTATTCACCAGGCCCACGATGGCAATCTTGCGGCCGGCTTTTTCCGCAGCCCGCATGGGCGGCAAGATGTCGAGGGTCAGATCAGGATTGCCGGACAGGCTGTAGTGGACGCGTCCGGCGTGTTCCCGCCTGGCGACCATCTGCAGGATCACGTTGATGCCCGCGGCCAGCATGTCGCGCACCACGTGCGTGTAATTGCTGCTGACATAATGCTGCTGGGCGTGGGCGTTTCCCAGCAGGCCGCCGGATTTGAAGTAGAACTCCGAGATCTCGATGTTGGCGGGCAAGGTGTCGGTATGTAGCGCCCGCATGTAATCCAGTTCCGGATAGTCGCCGAATACCCGATCTGCGAATGGTTTCAGGAAACGCCGTTCCAGCTTGCTCTTGCCCAGCGGCCGTTCCAGGGACAGCGCCGTCATAATCGTCAGATGCAGAGAAGGATCGCCGGCCACACGCCTATAGAGCGCGTTCACCAGATGGTTGGGCTTGCCGATGCCAAGCGGCGTGCCCACCATCAAGCGCTGGCCGACGCGCTCAATGATGGCCTGCACACAGCTGTCGAGATCATCCAGGATTGGCGGCTGCATGTATGCTCCGCAAAAAACTGACCCCACCGATAAGCAGGGTGCATGTTAGCACTTCAGGTTCAACTTGCCGGAGCAGAGGCCGGCGGATCCACGTAGGTGTTGAACAGTTTCCAGATGCGCCGGTACTCGTCCAGCCATGATGACGGCGCCTTGAAGTCGTGGTGTTCGGTCGGATAGAACATCACCTCGAAGTTGGGGTTACGCAGCTCGATGAGTTTCTGCACCATGTGCACCGTATCGATGAAGAACACGTTGTCATCCTGCATGCCCTGCAGGATCAATAGATGGTTCTGCAACTGGCCCGCATAGTTGATGGGCGAACTGTCGTAATACGCTTTGGGATCGATGTTGGGACGGTTGAGGATATCGCCGGTATAAAAATCGTTGTAATCCGCCCAGTCACCCACCGGCCGCAAGGCTGCGCCGGCAGCAAACAGTGTCGGGCGGCGGAACATCATCATGTAGGTCATGAAGCCGCCATAAGAACCACCCCATACACCCAGACGTTTGGCATCCACATGCCAGTTATTCTCCAGCCAGTGCACGCCGTCCTCGATGTCCTGCACTTCCGGATGGCCCATGTTCCGATAGATGGCCGTGCGCCAGTCACGGCCATAGCCCTTGGAACCACGATAATCCATGTCCAGCACCAGATAGCCATGCTGGGTAAGGAAGGTGCTGAACATCATCTCGCGGAAATAATACGACCAGCCCTGATGCGCGTCCTGAAGATAACCGGCACCATGGATGAATACCGCAGCCGGCCAGGATTTCGTCGACGTGTAATCGGCGGGCACATATAGGCGCGCAAAAATGGATTGTTTCACATCCGTTCGCGATGATGCGATCTGCACGATCTGAGGTTTAATCCAGTGGGTGGAAGCGAACGCACTCGACACCGTGTGCGTGATGCGCCGCACCTTGCCGGCGGGACGTGCGTCAACCTCATACACTTCCGGTGGCCGCAGCGTGCTGGAGTGATACACCAGCAGCTTGGTTTCGTCTGGCGATAGTGCATAACCCGTGCCGCCTTCCTCGAGCGCAGGTTGCGGACCGTTCAAACCGCCCAGATGCGTGACCGCCTGCATCACGCCCTTGTGGATATCGATGCGGTAGATCTCATAGATGCCGGGTGCCCGCTGGTTGCCCACCACATAGAAATAACGGTCATCGCGCGTCAGCAACGGATCGGAGATCTCAAAATTGCCGCGGGTCAGCTGGCGGGTGTCCTTGGCGCGTACGTCTTTCACATACAGCTGCGAGTAACCACTGGCCTCGGACAGGTACCAGAGACTGTGATTGTCGTGCAACCAGCCGAACTCATTAAAATCCCAATTGATCCAGGCCGGATCCGTGAGCCGGTTTTGCGTGACCAGGATCTGCTTGCCGAAATCGAGCGTGGTGATCCAACGGTCCTTGTTGTCGTTGGCGCGGAATTCCAGTGCCAGTTGCTTGCCATTGTCGCTCCACTTCAGGCCCCACACTGATACTGGCCGGATTGCCGGCGCCTGTACTGATTCCTCCGCGGTTTTGCGTTCCATGCCGTGCTGCACGTCCCACTCCACCGCTGATTTGCGCAGCTCGGCCAGCGGATCGTCCTTGATCCCAGGCAGCTGGCTCAGGTCCAGCGGATAGGAAACATGTGTCTTGAGATCCAGCAGCAGCACGCTCTGGGACGCAGGTGGGTTCAGGCCTACGTAGGTGTGGCGCTTGAGCATCTGCACGTAGCCGGAATCGGTGATCCATTCTGGCATCATGCCAGGCGCGCCCTTGTCGTAGTTCTTGGGTATGGTCACCAGCACCAGCCAATGCCCGTCCGGAGAAAGCGAACTGTGCGTGATACTGAACTTGTCGCCCAAATACCAGGGCGCAGGGACCCGGGTATGGTCAGTGCTGGACTGGGATGCCTGCTGCTGGAGCGTGGCATCGGTGTCGGCTTGCTGCTTGCTCAGGAAATCGAACAGGCGCGGCTGTTCCGCTTGCAGATAATTCTGCGGCGGTTTGGACTTGGCGGGATCGTCTGCGAGACGCACATCGGCCGCCAGCGACAGCAAACCAGTGCGCAGATCATAAAGATAGAGAGCATCGCCCTGGTGCCACTGCACATGCACGCCGTCCGACATGAAACTGGGATCGCTCTTGGGCGCAGTATCACGCGTCAGCTGCCGCAGCACGCCGCTGGTGAGTGCGCGCACGAACACATTGTTGTCGCGCACGAATACCTTGAAGGTGTGTTCGCTATTGAAGTCGTCGCCGGGTGCGGACACCCGGCCCAGATCACTGCCCGCCACTTTGTGCACCGCGTCCGTAATGATGTTGGCTGCGTACAGATCTCGCAGCGTGCTGTCGTTGCGTTTCTGCCAGTAATAGATATGGCGGCTGTCATAGCCCCAGTAGGCATGTTCCGGCGGATTACCGACCCAGTCTGGATTCGCCATGATCCGTTCGAGTGTGACACGGTTCGCATTGAGCGCAGGCTGCGTACCAGTCGCCGCCGGGTCTGCCAGCAGCGCCGGTGAGATCAGCAACATGCCAAGCAATAGGGACACGACGCGTTGAATCATGAGTCTACCTTCGGAGGGTTGCAGTTAAATTACACTGTGGCCAGCGCCTGCTCGAGATCGGCGCTCAAATCGTCGGCGTGTTCCACACCCACGGATACGCGCACCAGATTATCCGGCGTCCGGGTATCGGGGCCTTCCATGGACGCGCGGTGTTCGATCAGACTCTCGACGCCGCCGAGACTAGTGGCGCGGGTAAACAGTTTCACATTGGCTACGCAACGCATGGCTGCAGCCTGGCCGCCGCGCAGTGTGAAGGATAGCATGGCACCGAAAGCGCGCATCTGGCGGTTGGCAAGCGCATGACCGGGATGGTGCTCGAGGCCGGGATAAAACACATTTTCCACGGCTTTTTGTCCAGCCAGGAACCGTGCGATACGTAAGGCATTGTCTGACTGCGCGCGGATGCGCAGATGCAAAGTGGCGGCGCCACGCAATATCAGCCAGCAATCAAACGGCGAGGGCACAGCGCCGGCTTCCGATTGCAGCAGCCGCAGACGTTCGCTGAAGGCACTGCGGGTACGCGCCACGATGGCACCACCCGCTACGTCGCTGTGTCCACCCAGATATTTGGTGGCACTGTGCATGATGAAATCCATGCCGTAACCGAAAGGCCGCTGCAGCACCGGTGTGGCAAAAGTGTTGTCGCATACTGTCAGCGCCCGCGCTTTACGCGCAACCTCGGCGATGGCGCCCAGGTCGGTGATGCGCAGCAATGGGTTGGACGGCGTTTCTACCCATATCAATTTAGTCGCTGGCGTGAGCGCCGTGCGCACCGCATCGGCGTCTGTTGTATCTACGAAGCTCACCTGTAATTGCCAGGGTTGCAATACTTCCCGCAGCAGACGTTGTATGCCGTGGTAGGCATCCTGACTGCAAATCACGTGGTCGCCGGGCTTGAGCGCCTGGAATACCGACATGGCCGCGGCCACCCCGGAGGCAAACGCCAACGCATCGCTACCGCCCTCGAGTGCCGCCAGGCAAGTTTCCAGCTGACTGCGGTTGGGATTGGCGGCGCGCGTATAACTGAAGCCCTTGGGATAGCTGCCGTCCGGGTCGCGCTCGAAGGTGGTGGACAGATTGATCGGCGGGCTGATAGCCGCGGTAGCCGAATCCGGTGCATGCCCGGCGTGTACGCAGATGGTCTCAATATGGGCGGCGGATTTCTGCATGCTGGTGGCTCCTGGAAACGGTGCATGATGGCACAGGTCCCATGCGTTTTTGGATACGCAGTTATGTGGAATAACTATTGTTGAACGCAGCTTAGAGAATTCTTAAACAGATCAGGGCTGCACGCGCTCCAGCCACACCGCCAGTCCCTGGGCATTCAGTTCCACATCCATCTCCAGCCAGCTATCCACGGTCTGCTGGTTCAGTGTGCAGCCGTGGGCGCGTACTTGTTGTGCCAGATAAGCGTACATGGAGCTGCGCATGCAGGCGTGGCGCTGCTCGCCGTGCTTGGCACAGTCACGGGCGATCTCCACAAACTTATCAAGACGCGCATGCATGTCCTTGCACAAGCGCTGTAGATCTGTGACGCGGCTGTAATGTGTGAGAAAACAAACTTGCGGTTCAAATCCCATGATGCGGTCGAGTGAAGTATGCGCCTGTAGCGGATCGAAATGTGTGGGTGTGGTGGCCGGGAAAATGAACGCGCCATTATCCGTATCGAATATCCGGTAGGAGATGCCGAAGCTGTCGCCGGTAAATACACTGCGACTGTCCCGGTCCACGATGCAGTAATGATGCAGCGCGTGACCGGGAGTGTGTATGCACTGCAGCTCGCTCCCGTTGAGTCTGAAGCATGCATTATCGGGTACCTCGACGACGCGCTGCGCCGCAATCGGGGCGATCTCACCGTAAAGTTCCGCGAACTTCTGTTCTCCATAGACGCGTTTGGTGCCGGCGATGAGCTTGTCAGGGTTGACCAGGTGCGCGGCGCCGCGTGGATGCACCAGGGCTTTGGCATTGGGCAGGTGTTTCATGAGCTCGCCGGCGCCGCCTGCATGATCCAGGTGCACGTGGGTGAGAAATACATAATCCACATCGGCGGGTTCCAGGTTTTTGGCATGCAGTGCCTGCAACAGCCTGGGTACTGAATGCGTGGTGCCGGTATCGACGAAGGCTGCGCGTCCGCCGCGCACTATCAAATGACTGGCATCCAACAACGGGCGCACATAGTACGTGTCGATGGCGGTGATGCCATGATCAAAATCAATGAATGCAGGTTCGTACATGTTCCAAAAATTGCTGGTGCGATTCATGATGGCAGCTGCAGAAAACGCGTACCTTATATGCCAACCTGCAAACCCACCGACATGGCCTGCGACGCAGGGATGTGATAGCCAGCGGTCGTACCTTCGGTATTGCGCGCCATCCATACGAACAGCCGGTCACGCCAATGGGCCATGCCCTGTTCTTTACGGCCGGCCAGCATATCCACTTGGCCGATGATGTAGTGGACCGCATCCAAATCGATAGCCAGACCGCGCTCAGCACAGGTGGCGAGATCGGAGGGAATATTGGGTCTTTGCATGAAGCCATATCGGAGAACTACACGGTAGAAACCCTGATCAAGCTGTGTGAGTTCCAGCCGCTCTTCCTGGTTAATCTTCGAAACCTGCTCGATGATCACGGTTGTAAGTATCACGCGCTCATACAGCACACCGGTATGCCGCACCAGTTGCTGCAGGGCCGGCGGGGTCTGCTCCAGGCGGCCGGTAAAGAACACGCCGGTACCTGGTACGCGTTGGACGCTTTCACCGGTGATGCGGCCCAGGAAGGTTTCCAGTGCAGTGGTCGTATTAGCCACCTGTTCTGCCAGTAGCTGCGTACCCCGCCGCCAAGTGGTCATGACGATGAACAACCCCAGGCCGGTGGCTAGCGGCAGCCAGCCGCCGTCCGGGATCTTGAAAAGGTTGGATCCCAGGAAACCGAGATCAATGGTGAGAAACAGCAGAAGAAATGCGCCGGCCGCCGCCCGGCTCCAGCCGCCGCGTTCGCGTGCTACTTTGAATGCTAGAACAGTAGTCACCACCATGGTGGAATTAACGGCTACACCATAGGCACCTGCTAAATGGTTTGAGGAGCGGAAAATAAGCACCAAGGCAATAGCGGCCACCATCAGCATCCAGTTCACCATCGGCATGTAGATCTGGCCGCGAGCTTCCGCAGAAGTCTGCTCCACTTTCAGACGTGGCAATTGGCCGAGCTGTATGGCCTGGCGCGTGAGCGAATACGCGCCGGTGATGACCGCCTGGGAAGCGATGCAGGTCGCCAGTGTTGCCAATACCACCAGTGGATACAGGCCCCAGGATGGTGCGAGATGAAAGAATGGATGGATGGTGGTCTGCGGATCCGCGATCAGCAAGGCTCCCTGGCCAAAATAATTAAGTAACAGAGCCGGCAACACGAACCCGAACCACACCTTGCGGATCGGACTGCGGCCGAAATGGCCCAGGTCAGCATACAGGGCTTCGCCGCCGGTGGTCACCAGAAAGACCGCGGAAAGCACCAGGAACCCCATGAAGCCGTTCTCACGAAAAAACTCCAGCGCATACCAGGGATTCACGGCGCGCAACACATAGGGAGTCTCGATGATGCCACGGATCCCGAGCACTGCCAGCACCAAAAACCACAGCAACATCAGCGGTCCGAAGGTGGCACCCACCCTCGCAGTTCCATAACGCTGCACCGCGAACAACAGAAACAGAATCACTGCTGTTATGGGAATGACAAAATCGTGCAATCCAGGTGCAGCCACCTTTAGCCCCTCCACCGCGCTCAGCACCGAGATGGCTGGCGTTATCATGGCATCGCCATAGAGTATCGCCGCCCCCGCGATTCCCAGCAGGATCAAGCTGCGCCGCGGCCAGCGTTCCTGTCCCTGCCCGGGGCGCAACAGCGCCAGCAACGCGAAGATCCCGCCTTCACCGCGATTGTCCGCACGCAATACGAAGGCCATGTACTTCAATGAGATGACGAATATCAAAGTCCAGAAAATAAGCGAAAGGATACCTAGGATGTTGCCGGTCGAAACAGCGATAGGATGTTCGCCGACGAAACACTGCCTCAGTGCATAGATTGGACTGGTGCCGATGTCACCATACACCACGCCCATTACCGCGACCGCGAGGGCAGTGAATGGCTGGCTTTCGGGTGCCGCTGGCGGCAAGCGTTTCAAGGCTTCTTTCTGCGCATTCCGCCCCTGTTCTTTGCCAGCTTCCGCTGCCATGCGTTCGCCTCATTGCCCGATAGTTTCAGGCTGGTTCGTGGACTTATGTTACCGCAGCAAGATCGTAATGATCCGCCTGCGTGACCCGCACTTTTACAAATTGTCCGGGTTTCAACCGCTGCGTGGTACGCACCCGCACCACCCCATCGATCTCCGGGGCATCGGCGAAACTGCGAGCCACCGCTCCTACGTCCGTGACGCTATCCACCAGCACCGTGAGTTCCCGCCCCACCAAACGCTGCAGACGTGCGGCGCTGATCTCGGCCTGGGTCTGCATGAATATCCGGCGACGCTCCTCGGCCAGTTCCGTCGGCACCCAGTCCGGCAACTCATTGGCGTCGGCGTCCTCCACCGGTGAATAGACGAAACAGCCAACCCGGTCCAGCTGCGCTTCTTTTATGAACGCCAGCAGTTCCGCGAAATCTTCTTCGCTTTCGCCGGGAAAGCCCACGATGAATGTCGAGCGGATAGTGAGATCAGGACAGATCGCACGCCATTCACGAATGCGTGACAGGGCTTTCTCGCCGGCTGCCGGGCGGCGCATGGCCTTGAGCATCCTGGGACTGGCATGCTGCAAGGGGATATCCAGATAGGGCAATAGCTTGCCGTCCGCCATCAGCGGGATCACTTCGCGCACGTGCGGATACGGATAGACGTAATGCAGTCGCACCCACACACCCAGTTCTCCGAGGGCCTGGCACAAGTCTGTCATGTGCGTGCGGTAGTCATTACCACGCCAGGGAGAACCTTGATATTTGATATCCACACCGTAGGCGGACGTATCCTGGGCCACCACCAGTAATTCCTTGACGCCATCTTTGACCAGCTTTTCCGCCTCACACAGCACTTCGCCGATGGGACGGCTCACCAGCCGGCCACGCAATTTGGGGATGATGCAGAAACTGCATTTATGATTGCAGCCTTCGGAAATCTTCAGATAGGCGTAATGACGCGGCGTGAGCTTGATGCCGCTCGCCGGGATCAGATCTAGATATGGATTGCGCGCCGGCGGCGCTAGCTGCGCATGCACCGCATGCATGACCGCTTCATAGTCATGCGGCCCGGTGATAGCGAGCACATCCGGATGATGTTCGCGGATCAGGGCTGCGCGCATACCCAGGCAGCCGGTGACGATGACCTTGCCGTTTTCTGTAAGGGCTTCGCCGATGGCCTGTAGGGATTCCTGCTGCGCGGCTTCAATGAAACCGCAGGTGTTGACCACCACCAGATCGGCCTCACGATAGCCGCCCACGACCGCATATCCTTCCACGCGCAACTGCGTGAGGATGCGTTCGGAATCCACCAGCGCCTTGGGGCAGCCGAGACTCACGAAACCCACCTTGGGCGCAGTCTGAGTGAAGCGGTCGGAAACAGCGGCCATGATTCACCTGTAAAACGGGCTGCGTATGCTACGCGGGCAGTGGTGTTCTAACAAGAAAACGCTGGCAATAACTACCAGGATGATTAAATGCTAGCGATGCTGTCGCGCGTGACGGCAGTTTTATAACGCAGCTTGCAGGTCAGCGCGTAGTTGCGGATCTTCGGGCGCAGTCTTGGGTGAATAGCGATTCACTATCCGGCCATCCTTGCCGAGAAGAAACTTCTCGAAGTTCCATTGGATATCCACACCACCGGTTCCGGCGATGAGCCATTGATATAGTGGATGGCGCGTAGCGCCGTTAACTTCGATCTTGCTGGTGAGCGGAAAACTCACGCCGTAGTTCACGCCGCAGAACTCCTTGATCTGTACCTCATTGCCGGGTTCCTGCTGGCCGAACTGGTTGCAGGGCAGACCGAGGACTGTGAAGCCGCGATTCTCGAATTCGCGTTGCAGTTTTTCCAGACCGGCATACTGGGGCGTGAGCCCGCATTGACTGGCCACGTTCACCACCAGCACCGCTTTACCTTTATAGTCCTTGAGTGATTTGACCTGGCCGTCAATGGTCTTGATTTCGAAATCATAGAAACTGTTCATGTTAGGTTCCTTGATGATAGATACATCGGTCGATACTGGATGTGTGGATTTTGCACCGCGCACGCTGCGTATGACAGCGCAGATTACCGTAATGATAAGAAATCCGGTCACTTGCCAGGGCCAGCCAATCTGTGGAAACAGCATCAATGTGAATGCTATAAGACCAGCGGCGATCGCTGCAATCACCAGCCAGCCGCGCAGCAGGAATACATCCACAATCCCCAGCACGATGGCCAGCAACCACCAGTCAAGGAAATCTAGGGATTCCAAAAAATATATGATCGGATTCATGTGCTGTCGATAAGCCAGGATACTGGGATCATGCGATCTTGCGTGTGGCAGTCCGCTGTTTCTTGAGATGCACCTGCAAGAGCGAGATCGCAGCCGGCGTCATGCCGGGGATGCGCGCCGCCTGACCGAGTGTCTGCGGTTTGACGGCCAGCAGTTTCTGTCGCACTTCGTTCGACAGACCGCGCACCGAACTGAAATCAAAATCTGCCGACAATACCGTTTCCTCATGACGGCGCGCGCGCGCAACTTCCTGCTGTTGGCGGTCGATATAGCCGGCGTAACGTACGCCGATCTCCACCTGATCCGCGACTACCTGCTCGACTCTGGCATCGCCGACGCAGGCCAACGACACCAGCTTGCAGTGATTCATCTCTGGGCGGCGCAGCAACTCGAGCGCCGGGGTGGCGCGCACCAGCGGTGCGCTAAAAAGTTCCGCTGTCTGGCTTGCGGAAATATCCTCGGGTCGCACAAGAATAGACTGCAGACGCGTGCGCTCCAATTCGATAGCCGCACGCTTCTCCGAAAATTTCTCCCAGCGCTCTTGGTCCACCGATCCAAGCTTGTGGCCGATTTCCGTGAGACGCAGATCCGCATTGTCCTCGCGCAGCATCAAACGGTGTTCGGCGCGGCTGGTGAACATGCGGTATGGCTCGGGCGCGCCGCGGGTGATGAGGTCATCCACCAGCACACCCAGATAAGCCTGTTCACGTCCCGGCCACCAAGGCACCTGCTGTTTCACCTGGAGCGCGGCATTCAGGCCAGCCAGCAATCCCTGGGCCGCGGCTTCTTCATAGCCGGTGGTGCCATTGATCTGACCGGCGAAAAATAAACCGCTGATAAATTTGGTCTCCAGCGAATACTTCAGATCCCGTGGATCGAAGTAGTCATACTCGATGGCATAACCTGGTCGCGTGATGTGGGCATTCTCGAAACCTTTGATGGAGCGCACCAGTGCGTACTGCACGTCGAAGGGCAGGCTGGTGGAGATGCCGTTGGGATAGACCTCGTGGGTATCAAGTCCTTCCGGCTCTATGAAAATCTGGTGTGAAGCCTTGTCAGCAAAACGCATGACCTTGTCTTCCACCGAAGGGCAGTAGCGCGGACCCACGCTTTCGATGACGCCGGTGTACATTGGCGAACGGTCCAGCCCGGCCTTGATAATCTCGTGGGTACGCGCGTTGGTGTGGGTTATATGGCAGACCGTCTGGCGTGGATGCTGCTCGCGTGAACCCATGAATGAGAACACCGGCGTGGGTTCATCGCCGGATTGCACTGCCAGCTCCGAATAATCGATGCTGCGACCGTCGATGCGTGGTGGCGTGCCCGTCTTGAGACGTCCGACCCGGAACGGCAATTCTCGCAGACGTTTCGCAAGTCGATTTGCGGGCGGATCGCCGGCGCGTCCACCTTCATGATTTTCCATGCCGATGTGGATGCGTCCACCCAGAAACGTGCCGACGGTCAGCACTACAGTGGGCGCGAAGAACTTCAGGCCCATCTGAGTAACCGCGCCGCTGATGCGTTCACCTTCCACTAGCAAATCGTCCACCGCCTGCTGGAACAGCGTCAGGTTGGGCTGGTTCTCTATCAGGCCGCGGATGGCTTTTCTGTAGAGCGTACGATCCGCTTGGGCGCGGGTGGCGCGCACCGCCGGTCCCTTGCTGACATTCAAAATGCGGAACTGGATGCCGGCCCGGTCGGCGGCCTGAGCCATGACACCGCCCAGGGCGTCTATCTCCTTCACGAGATGGCCCTTACCGATGCCGCCGATGGCCGGGTTGCAGCTCATCTGTCCCAGAGTCTCCACGTTGTGAGTAAGCAGCAGCGTGGCGCAGCCCATGCGTGCAGCCGCCAGCGACGCTTCGGTACCGGCGTGGCCGCCGCCGACTACGATCACATCGAAATGCTGGGGAAAATCCATCGAATATATCTCGTCAAACAAAAGCTGTTCATTTTATGCTCATGTGACTTAATTGCCCAAGTCGCCATGATGCCTATGTAGAGGGGATTATGGATCAATTTCTCGAGGCCGGACTTTTACGTGCGAGATATATGGGGCGCCCATCTGTGGGCGGTGCAAGCTCGGTGATCTCTGTATAACCCACCCAAGCGAGCATGTCCTTCAGACAACGGGTAGTAGGATACCATTTCGGGTGATCGGTCACTCCGGCCCGCGGTGGCACACATACAAGATGTGATTGTTCATCATCGTTGATCACCAGAGTCTCTATATACAATACGTCACTGAACTTAGAGACCATTTCCAAACCAGCGAGCGGGTCCCTCAGATGGTAAAGCAGGGCGAACATCAGGATCATATCGAACTTTCCTAACCCAGCCGCTCCCGGTAATACATTTTTTCTGTTTCCCTTTGTTCTTATGGATATGTGTCTTTTTATACGTTCACCAAGTGTCAGAATTATGCCGCTATCATCTACAGGAATGCGTTGACCGTACGAGGTCTGATAATACGGACGCCCCATGCCATCCATCGGAAATAGCTCACCTGTCTTGTCCACCAATATTCTTTGCAAATTACCGATATCGCTATGATATGTCTTGATAGCATGCAGCCCCATTTGGGTCTTTACCCATTCAAGCCTTTTGACGCAGTCTTTAAAACCATCAATAGCTACGACTTCCCTTGCGTGCCGTCGCGCCATCTGGATAGAGAAGTATCCATCGCTGCAACCGACATCGAGAACTCGCATGCCAGTCATATCCGCAGGCAAGTGATCCTTTATTTTGTTCCAACGGCTGGCGGGATGATCGCGTTCCTGCCGTCCGGTTGCTGGCGCGATATCACGTGTTCGGATACCACCGCCCAAATCTATCTGATGAAACCAAGGGCCCAGCTCGATACATTTCTTGATTAATTCGTCGCGATTCATGTATTACCTTGGTAATTGGATGGTACCGGCGTGGCCGCCGCCGACCGCGATCACATCGAAATGCTGGGGAAAATCCATGCAAACACCATGGGTTATAAGAGGCTGATTTTACAGTATTTCCTGATGAGTCGTCGGGTGCCCGGACGCCAGGTAATTATGCGTGTTGATTGAAAAGGAAACCTGATCCCGTTTCCTAAAACCATCTCCGGAACATTAATCTTCACTCATCCAAGCAGCTTGCGCCAGGCAAACACCAGCATACCGATGACCAATAACGGCATGAAGATCATAAGGATCCAGGCGAGGGTATTCATACTGCTTTCGTCGTGCACGATGACCAATTCAGGCTGTGCACTCTCCGCAATAAAATCGTTGATGGATTTCACCGCTGCGGCCGCGCTGGTCAAAGTGTTATAGACCGTGAAGTAGTAACTTGCATGTGCGCCTTGTAGATAAACTTGATAACCGCCCGCGCCACGCAAGCCCACACTCGAGGTATGAACGACACGCGCACCTGTCAGGCTGTCCAGCGCCACCGGCCATGTCTGTGTTTGGTTATGCCGCGCCTGGGTAATCGAACAGAGATTGGTGGCGCGGCTGCATTGCAGTATCGTGCGTACGGGATTCTGCCAAAGCACCAGCCCGAGAAAAACAAACAACACCAGCGCGAAGGCGCCGACTCCCAAAAGTGTGATACGCACAGCGCGATTGCTGGTTGCTGGCTGTGGATTGGTATTCATTATTACTTGTCCTCTATATCAGCTTATAGCAACCCAATAGACTGCCTTATATATCCTTACAGTGGGCCAGTTTGCTGACGGCAGGCTGTACACCGGTATGTTTTTTATGGGCATGAACCCCAACCGTCCGCCGAATGATAGAAACGCCTGAGACACGGTATGTCGCCTCCTTGATGCTTGCCTAAGCATAGACGCGCAGCAGGTTTCCGCAAACTTGCTGGCTAAATTGACGGCTGCACAGGCACTAGGCATCATGCGGCTCAATGAAAACTGGTCGGTTCACCTGTTCAAATAGACTTGTCCTCCAGCTCATTCTATTGATTTTGCTGGTGACACCTGTCGGTGCCCGCGCGACACCGCAGTTCGTTCCCTGCCAAATCGGCGCACCGGATTCACCACGGCATATGCAGGCGAAATGCACCAGCCTCACAGTGCCGGAAGACCGCGCCCATCCCGGGGACAAGACCATCCAATTGCATATTGCGGTGCTGGCGGCACGCGCCGGTGCGCCGGCGCCGGACCCACTGTTCTTCATCGCAGGTGGTCCAGGGCAAGCGGCTACGCAAGCCTATCTGGAAGAAGCAACAGCCTTCGAACGTATTCGACAAGAACGCGACATCGTATTAATAGATCAGCGCGGTACCGGCCAATCCAATCCGCTCAACTGCCCGTCCACACCAGACAATAACACTAACCCTTCCGACGCCGAAATCGCCCGCCAGGTGCACGCCTGCCTCAGTCAACTGTCGGGCGATCCGCATTTCTACACCACCAGTGTGGCGGTCAAAGATCTGGACGCAGTGCGCCAGGCACTCGGTTACACCAGCGTCAATCTCTACGGCATCTCCTACGGCACGCGGGTAGCGCTGGAATACCTGCGGGAATTTCCGCAACGGGTGCGCAGCGTGGTGCTGGACGGCGTGGTGCCGGCGGACTGGGACGTGGGTGCGGACGTATCGCTGGATGCGCAGCAGGCGCTCGAACGGATTTTTGTGCGCTGTCAACAGGACCCGGCGTGTCATAAAGCATTCCCTGGCTTGAGTGAGAATTTACGCCATCTGCAGCAGACACTCGAACGGCATCCCCAAACCATTCAGCTGCGTGACCCACTCACTGGCGCGCCGCTTACACGCACACTCCACTGGGACGACACATCCGGAGCACTGCGCTTCATGAGCTATGCCAGCGAGACCGCAGCACTTTTACCGCTACTGATTCATCAGGCGGATGTGGCACACGACTATGCGCCGCTGATGGCAAACGCACTGTTCTTCACCAATCAGATCAACGGCGGCATCGCCCTGGGAATGAATGCCGCGGTGTTATGCACCGAGGACGTGCCCTTCTACTTACACGATGTCGACGCGGAAAAAAAGATGGCGAATACCTATGTGGGTTCCACGCCGGTTACACAGCTGGTGGAAACCTGCAAGTACTGGCCACGCGGTGTGATGCCTGCGGATTTCAAGACCCCGGTAGTTTCCAGCAAGCCGGTATTGCTGTTGTCCGGTGAGGACGATCCCATCACGCCGCCAAGTAACGCCGCACATGCCGCCCAGACGCTGGTCAATAGTCTGCCCATCGTGGTGCCTGGTCAGGGACACGGCAACGCCTTCCGTGGCTGTCTGCCGAAGCTCATGGCTGACTTTGTACAGCAGGCCTCGGTGAAAGGTCTGGATACCGCCTGTGTCAAAGACATCCGACCGTTTCCGTTCTTCATCCACTTCACCGGACCCTCGCCATGATCGCGGTGCGCAACATCAGTAAACAATTCGGCGCAGTACAAGCGCTGCATTCGGTGGATTTCACCGCAGCTGATGGCCGCATCACCGGCCTACTGGGCCCCAATGGCGCCGGCAAATCCACCACCCTGCGCATTATTTCCACGGTGTTGAAGCCCGACAGTGGCACCGTCATGGTGGACAACGGTGACGTGCTCGCGGACAGCATGGGCGCGCGCCTGCGGCTGGGTGTCCTGCCGCACGCCAGCGGCCTGTATCCACGGCTCACGGCCATCGAAAACATCCGCTATTACGGCGAATTGAACGGACTCAAAGGTGCAGCGCTCGTGAAACGCATCGACGAGTTGGTGGCGCTGCTGGAGATGCAGGAGTTTGCCGGCCGGCCGGCAAAAGGTTATTCACAGGGCCAGCGCATCAAGGTGGCGCTGGCGCGGGTACTGGTGCACCGACCCAGGAACGTGGTGTTGGATGAACCCACCAACGGACTGGATGTCATGGCCACGCGTGCGCTGCGCGCCATCATCCGCCGGGTGCGTGACCAGGGCCACTGTGTATTGTTCTCCAGCCATGTGATGCAGGAAGTGGCGGCGCTCTGCGATGACATCATCATCATCGCTCACGGCCGCATCGTGGCCCGCGGCACGCCCGACGAGATCCGCCAACACACCGGCGAAGCGGATCTGGAGGAAGCCTTCGTGAAAGCCGTGGGCGAATCCGGAGTGACGCCGTGATGCGCAAACTCTGGATTGTGTTCCGTAAGGAAGTGATCGACAACCTGCGTGACCGACGCACCCTGCTTACGGTGCTGGTGTTCGGACCGCTGTTCGGACCAATCCTGTATGTGGGCATGATGAACGTGATGGCCAATAAGCAGTTGGCTAATTTGAACCAGCCGCTCAAGCTGCCGGTGCAGGGCGCGCTCTATGCACCCAATCTGGTGGATTATCTCAAGCAGCACAATACTGATATTCAACCGGCGCCCCACGATCCCGAACAGGGGGTAAAGGACGGATCGGCAGATGTGGTACTGGTCATACCCAAGGACTACGCTGCGGCCTTGCTTGCCGGAAAGCCGGCGGTGGTACAACTGGTCATGGACCAGTCCAAGGATTCGGCACAGAAAAATATAAATCGTGCCCGGGATCTGTTGCAGAACTATAGCCAGGAGATCGCTGCACTGCGCCTGCTGGCGCGTGGTGTGGACCCGCGCGCCGTGGCGCCGCTGGCAGTCGAGAACCTGGATATATCCACCCCGCAATCACGCGCGGTATTGATACTGGGTTTCGTGCCGTATTTCTTTTTGTTTGCAGCCATCATCGGTGCGTTTTATCTGGCCATTGATGTGACTGCAGGTGAACGCGAGCGTGGCTCGCTCGAACCGCTGCTCACCACTGCGGTTTCACGCGGCACCTTGATCAGTGGCAAGCTCGCCGCGGTCACGTTGTTCTCGGCGGTGTCCCTGGGGCTGGATGTGATCGCCCTATCCTGGAGCCAGGGTCTGATCCCGGCCGCTAAACTCAATATCATCGTGAATTTCGGTTGGCATCCGGCGCTGGCTGCGTTCCTGCTAACCGCACCCTTCTGCCTATTGATCGCCGCCCTCTTGACCGTGGTGGCTTCCTTCACCCGCAGCTACAAGGAAGCCCAAACTTGGTTATCGTTCATCTTCATCCTGCCCATGATCCCGGTGTTCGCGCTCATCATGTTCCCGGCCGAGCCGTCTCTGTGGATGATGTTGGTGCCGGCTCTGAGCCAGGATGTGCTGGTGACCTCAGTGATAAAAGGCGCGGCTCTCAGCGGAGTATTCGTGGCGATCTCCGTCATCAGCACCTTCGCCCTGGGCTTGCTGCTGGCGTGGCTGGCTGCCTGGTTGTACCGGCGTGAGAAAGTTTTGGGCTGAGCATTAACTGTTGTTCATGGCAGATAAAGCGATTTTTCCCGGTCTATACTCAATGTAAGCATTGGACTCCAATCGCGTTAATCATGGGTAAACACAGCGTCAAATTTTTAATGGTTTTGGCTGCATCACTGATCTCAGCGGCCGTGGTTGCGGACGGCCAGCAGATCTACAAATGGACGGATAGCCAGGGAGTGGTGCATTACAGCGACAAAGCCCCAGTCAACGCAGAGCAACCGGTGACGACTATGGAGCTGGCGGAACTGCCGCCCGTGGATGCGCAAATCCAAGCACAAAACCAAGCGTGGATCGCCGACATCAATCAATGGTACCAGGGCATCGTGGTACAGGAAAATCAGCAGCAATATAACCAGATCCTGGCCTGGCAGGAATCACAGGACCAGGCGGCCGTGAGCAGTTCCAATTCCACGCAGGTTGTCTCAACTGTCAGTCAGATCTATGGGGGTTACCGGCCGTTTAATTACAAGCACTGGCAACATGGAAGGCGGCCTGCCCAGCTGCCGGCAAAGTCACCGGTATTCAAATCTTCCATCTGGAATACTCAACCCAATCCTTTATCGGAACAGCTGTACAACACCAATCCCAATATTCATTTTTAACTAATGACTTGGGCCGCGGATTTATTTGCCGATACAAAAACTCGAAAATATCCGCGTTAGCAGATCCTCGCTGGTGAACTCGCCGGTTATCTCGCTCACGCACAGTTGCGCAAGCCGCAATTCTTCTGCCAGCAGTTCGCCGGCGCGTACCTGCAAATGCAGTTGCGCTTCATCCAGATGCTCGCGCGCCCGCTCCAGGGCTTGCAGATGTCGGTCACGGGCCATGAAGGTGCCGCCAACGGTGTCGTGAAAACCGGCAGCAGTTTTCAGATGGGTCCTGAGTAATTCCAGACCTTCACCGGTTTTTGCGGACAGCGCCACGTGGACAGATGCGCCGTTATCCTTTAGTTCCGATCGGCGGCCCGTAAGGTCAATCTTGTTATAAACCAGTGTGACCGGCAGCTTCGCAGGGAACTGCTGGAGGCAGTGCGTGTCTTCGGCAGAAAATCCCTGGGTATCATCCACCACCAGCAACACCCGGTCGGCTGAGCGTATCGCTTCCCAGGCACGGCGCACACCTTCCTGTTCTACCACATCTCCGCTGTCCCGCAGCCCAGCAGTATCGATGACATGCAAAGGCAGGCCATCCAGGTTTATCTGTTCCCGCAGAAGATCACGGGTAGTGCCGGGAATCTCAGTGACAATGGCGGCGTCGTGGCCAGCCATGCGGTTCAGCAGGCTGGATTTGCCGGCATTCGGCCGGCCGGCGATGACCACGGTCATGCCTTCACGCAACAGACTGCCCTGCACGGCGGCAGCACTCAATGTATCGAAGTGCCTGCGGATAGTTGCGAGGCGCTCTGCCACTTTGCCATCACTCAGAAAATCCAGCTCCTCGTCGGGGAAATCGATGGCGGCTTCGACGTACATGCGCAGAGCGATAAGTGTTTCCACCAACTCGTGAACACACGCGGAAAATTCACCACGCAACGAGCGCATGGCAGCGCGCGCCGCCTGTACGCTGCTGCTATCGATGAGATCGGCGATGGCTTCCGCCTGTGCTAGATCCAGTTTATCGTTGAGAAATGCGCGTTCCGAGAATTCTCCGGGCCGCCCCAGACGTGCGCCCAGTTCACACACGCGCTTGAGTACCAGCGACGTGACTACAGCACCGCCATGACCATGCAGCTCCAAGACATCTTCACCGGTAAAAGAATGTGGCGCAGGAAAGAACAGTACGATGCCGCTATCAATCTGTGTGCCATCCGCATCCATGAACGATCGTAATAGCGCCTTCCGCGGCGCCGGTACGCCGCCGAATAATGTTGTAGCGATAGCCGGGACCGCGGTTCCAGACAAGCGCACGATGCCGATACCGCCGCGGCCGGTGGGCGTGGCAATGGCGGCAATGGTGTCGTGCATAAGTGTCGCGGGGGATTTCATGGGAAAATCAGTTTAAAGCTGTTTAACGAACATCACGACCTATAAAGGCAGGAAAAATCATGTCCGGTATACCCGTTCAATTCCCCAACGCGGCCGGCCAGCGATTGGCAGGCCGAATCGAGTTGCCCGCCTACGGTAAACCCCACGCCTACGCGCTCTACGCACATTGCTTCACCTGCGGGAAAGACGTGCGCGCGGCGGTGGATATCGCCCGGGCACTGTGCATGCAGGGCATCGCAGTGCTGCGCTTCGATTTCACTGGTATCGGTGACAGCCAGGGGATTTTCGCCGATACCAGCCTCAGCAACAATATTTCAGACCTGGTGCAGGCGGCGGCATTTCTGAAACAGAATTACCAGGCACCCAAGATCCTGATCGGTCATTCATTGGGCGGCACCGCAGTACTGGAAGCCGCACATCTGATCCCCAGCTGTATGGCGGTGGCCACCATAGCAGCGCCTGCGAATCCGGAACATGTAGCAGATCTATTGGGGTCCGCGCGCCAGGTCATCGAACAGCAGGGCGAGACCCAGGTGCTGTTAGCGGGACGCACGTTCCATTTCAAAAAAGCCTTCCTGGACGACCTGAAAAATCAGCAATGGCAACAAAATATCCATGCGCTGCGCAAGCCATTACTGATCTTCCACTCGCCCACCGACACCGTCGTGGATATCAGCAATGCGAGCCTAATCTTCGCCGCTGCCTTGCATCCCAAGAGTTTCATATCGCTCTCGGGCGCAGACCATCTGTTGACGCGTCCTGAGGATTCCGAATATGTGGGTCTGTTGCTGGCAGCCTGGGCCACAAAATATCTGGGCGAGCTGGGAGTCAAGCCGTCAATCAGCCTGGCAGAAGAAGGCGAGGTAGTCGTGCATATCAACAAGGACCATTTCCGCACTGAAGTGTATGCGGGCATGCACACTTTGTTGGCAGACGAGCCCAAAGATGTAGGTGGTACCGATGCCGGCCCCTCGCCTTATGGTTATCTCACCAGTGCCCTGGGCGCTTGTACCGCCATCACCCTGCGCATGTATGCAGACCACAAGCAATGGCCTTTGGACAGCCTGAATCTGCGCCTCACACACGAAAAAATCCACGCGCATGCTTGCGCCGACTGTGAAACCAAAGATGTCGGGATCGATAAATTCAAATGTGAGATCGAATTGGTGGGCGCACTGAGTGCAGATCAGAAGCAACGCTTATTGGAGGTCGCCGATAAGTGTCCAGTACACCAGACACTGCAAGCAAAAGCCTTGATTGAGACGCACCTGAAACAATGATGCTATGGCTTATTTTTCCTTGGCAGCGTGTTGTTTGTTATCCATGCCCACGATGCTATTGATGCGCCATTGCTGGGCGATGGTGAGGATCGAATTGGCGACGTAATACAGCGCCAGCCCAGACGGAAAAACTATATACAACACTGCCATACCCAGCGGCATGGCCATCATGATGCGCTGCTGCATCTTGTCGGTGGTGGGCTGCGGACTGATGCGCTGCTGGATGAACATCACAACGCCGTACATCACTGGCAGAATATAAAGAGGATCCGGCGCGGACAGGTCATGGATCCAGCCAAGCCACGGGGACTGCCGCAGTTCCACGCTGTAAACCAGCACATAGTACAAGGCAAAAAAGATTGGCATCTGTACTAGCATCGGCAGACAGCCGCCCATGGGATTGATCTTCTCCTTCTTGTAGAACTCCATGGTGGCCTGGCCGAGGCGCTGTTTGTCATCCTTGTAACGTTCCTGTAGGGCTTTGAGGCGTGGTTGCACGCGCCGCATCTTGGCCATGGAACGGCCGCTGATCTGATTCAAGGGATAAAACAGTAACTTGAACAGCAGCGTCAGCACCAGGATGGACCAGCCCCAGTTTCCGATGAAACGATGGATAAGACTCAGTAACTTGAAGATCGGTTCAGCGATGATGGTGAGTTTGCCGTAATCCACGGTCAGCTCGAGACCCGGTGCCACCTGTGCCAGTCGAGTCTGTAATTTCGGACCGATGAATAACTTGTCCGCAAATACGGTGCTGGCGCCCGGCTCAACCGTCCTGAGCGCGGTGATGGTGCCGACGAAATAACGCGAGTTATCCAGAGCACGCGTGTAATAAAGATTTTCCGCGGGCTTGTTTTGTTGTGCGCCGCCAATATTCGTCTTGGGTGCCTGGTCTTCGGGAATCGCCGCCACCAGAAAATAATGATTAACAACGGCAATCCAGCCGCTCGCCGTGGTCTTATTCACGGGCTTTTCACTCAAATTCTTGAACTCATCCTGGTGATAGCCATCACTGTCATACAGCGCCACTCGCTGATAGTCATAACGGTGTACGCTGAACAAGCTATGGCTCTCCTCGGTGTACTGATTTTCGAACTGCAGATACTGGGCACCACTCCAGGATTCGGAAGAATCGTTGTGCACGTTGTAGGAGAGGCCAACCTGGTAACTACCGCGGGTAAAGGTATAGGTTTTCTGTACCTCCAGCCCCTGCTGGTCTTTCCAGCTAAGCGTGACACTCAGGGTCTTCTGATCCGGCGCTAGCTGGTACTGATTCTGGCTGGTCGTATACAGCGCTTCATGGGTGGGCGCCATGGGCCCAGAATGCGTCTGCAGGCCGGATTGAGCGATCAATAGCTCGGCGTTATCACTGTTCAATACCTTAACCAGTTGTGGCTTTTTCAGTTCCACCGGGTATTCCGGCAACTCTGCCTGGCGGATATCACCGCCCGCCGTATCGATGATCACGTCCAGCACATCAGTGTGTACATGGATCTGTTCGCCTGTGGGTTGCTTGGTCGCACCAGGGCTAGAAATTGCTGCTGCGCTGCTGGTGGTATTGGCAGTCGCAGTTGGGGCATTCGGCGCTGTGGGAATCTCCGGTACAGGCGCAACCGACGAGGTGTTCGCGGCAAGCGGCTGTGGCGCTGGAGTTTTAGGACCATAGTCCTGCATCCACGCCTGATAAATCAGGAATGCGACCATAACCAACGCCGCGAACAAAAACAGTCGGCGGTTATCCATGATGGTGTTTCACGTTGGGCACAGGATCATAGCCGCCGGGATGTAGCGGATGGCAGCGCAAGATACGCTGGGTCGCAAGCCAAGTGCCGCGTATTGCACCGAATTGCTGAATGGCTTGCTGGGCATACACAGAACAGGAAGGCTCGAAACGACAATGCCGCCCCAACAATGGGCTAATAAAATACCGGTAGCCGCGGATAAGAATGATTAGAACGCTGCGCATTGCTTTATTAATTCCTGCCAATGCCACTCAAGGCTGTTGCGTATTGCGATGTTCTCCGCTGAAGCTGTTGGTTGCTTGGCTTGAACAACAATATCTACAGCCGGAAGGCTAGCGCGGCAACAACGGAAACTCTCACGTATCTGGCGTTTGATTCGATTGCGCGCGCTGGCGTTCGATACGGCCTTGCGTGCCACAGTGATGCCCAAGCGCGCCACGCCTTGGCCCGGGCTTACGTACACACGAAAGCAGGAATCTGTGATACGCACCCCGATGCGAAAGACGCGGTTAAAATCTTCTGGTATACGCAGCCGCGCTGCAGCGGGAAACCCGTTTTTAGTCGGGCTTAGGGGCAGAGTCTTGCCCGGCCTTTAGCGCGGCGGGCGCTTAATACTTGACGACCGCGTTTGGTTGCCATGCGTGCGCGAAAGCCGTGGGTACGCTTCCGGCGAATGATGCTGGGCTGATAAGTTCTTTTCATGCTGATAACCGGTCTGATGCGCCGCGTTTAAAGGCGCGTGGGCAAAGGGGCGATATTAGACGTGTGCATCGGTCTGCTGTCAATATGTGAACATCTGTTTTCATGTATTCAGTCCTGTGGATAACTCCATTAAACCGGTATAGACTCCCTGACTCCTTCGCGCAGCGCCGTCTAAGCACTGCCGAGCTGAACTGAATCAATCAAAACGCCGGGGGTCTAGCATGACATCGCTGTGGACGCGGTGTGTGGATCATTTAGAGCATGAGCTCACAGAGCAAGAGCTCAATACCTGGATCCGGCCACTACACGCTCAAGAAGACAGCCATACGCTGCGCTTGCTTGCGCCCAACCGCTTTGTCATGGATTGGGTAAAAGACCGATTTCTGCTGCGTATCTCCAAGTTAGCCCGTGAATTAGCTGAGGACCGGGACCGCCGGGTATCACTAGAGGTTGGTACTGTCCAAGAATTGCCTGTTCACAGCCCAACTGCCCCAATTAGCGGCAATGCTGTGCCTACTCCGGGTGCTGGAATTAACCCCCTCTACACCTTCGAGACATTCGTTGAAGGTAAATCCAACCAATTCGCACTAGCGGCGGCCCGCCAAGTCGCTGAAAATCCTGGAAGGGCATATAACCCGCTATTTATCTATGGGGGTGTAGGGCTCGGTAAGACCCATCTGATGCAGGGTATCGGTCAACAAATCCAGCTGCGTAATCCGCAGGCCCGGGTTGCTTATGTCCACTCAGAACGTTTCGTAAACGAGATGGTGCGGGCTTTGCAACATAACACCATTAACGAATTTAAGCGCCAGTATCGTACCTTGGATGCGCTGCTTATCGATGACATCCAGTTCTTCGTAGGCAAGGAACGATCCCAAGAAGAGTTTTTCCATACCTTTAATGCCTTGTTAGAGGGTCAGCAACAGGTAATCCTGACCTGCGATCGTTATCCTAAGGAAGTCGAGGGTCTGGAAGAGCGGCTTAAATCACGATTCGGCTGGGGCCTTACAGTACCTATCGAACCGCCAGAGTTGGAAACTCGGGTAGCAATCCTTATGAAAAAGGCAATCCAGGAAAACGTCGCTTTGCCTGACGAAGTGGCATTTTTCATTGCCCAGCGTGTTAGTTCCAACATCCGGGAATTGGAAGGTGCGCTACGCCGTGTGGCAGCTAATGCTCAGTTCACCGGCCAATCTGTAAGCTTAGAGAACACTCGGGAATGGCTTAAGGATATCCTTGCCCGTCAGGATCGTTTGGTCACTTTAGACAACATCCAGAAGACCGTGTCTGATTACTTTCACGTACGCGTTAGTGACATGCTCTCTAAAAAACGCAGTCGTTCCATCGCCAGGCCTAGACAGGTTGCCATGAGTCTAGCCAAAGGCCTAACAACCCACAGTTTGCCGGAAATCGGTGATGCCTTTGGTGGTCGCGACCATACAACAGTTCTACATGCCTGTCGAAAAGTACAAGAATTACGGGCTATGGATCCAAGATTTGACGAAGATTATCAGACTCTGATTAGAACATTATCAGGTTGAATGTCTGTGTATAAGCTGTGAGCTAACATCTAAGCTTAGGTTACCCACATTTCACCAACAGCCTATTTATACACAACAAGACCAATATTCAACACCTTAAAATAACTATAACAGATTGAAATATATGAAAAAATACAAATCGTACACATAAATGCATTGTTTAATTATTACTACTAAATATTTAAAATTATCTACATTTTAAGATTAATGGATAGGTGGATAAATGAAATTCGAAACTCTTAGGGACACCCTTCTCTCACCCGTTCAAGCGGTGGTTGGGGTCGTTGAAAGAAGGCAAACAATGCCGATACTTGCCAACCTACTACTTTCAGTAGGTGATGCAGGACTTGCGGTTACTGCTACAGATATGGAAGTCGAACTGGTGGCAGAGTGTGGTGTGGAAATACAAGAGAAAGGCGAAATTACTGTTCCAGCACGCAAATTGCTGGATATTTGTCGGGCGTTACCGGAGGGTGCAAAACTAACGGTTCATTTGGATAAGGGCAAACTCTCTTTGCGTTCAGGACGGAGCCGTTTCAGTTTAGCTACGCTACCCGCAGCTGATTTCCCATCTATTGATGACATCCATGCACAGCGTAGTTTCACTATCAGTCAAAAACAGTTGCGTGATTTGGTCGCCAGGACGGCTTTTTCCATGGCCCAGCAGGACGTTCGCTATTACCTAAATGGTCTATTGTTGGAGACTGGCGAAAACCGCTTGCGGGCTGTGGCCACAGATGGGCACCGACTGGCGCTATGTGATTTAAAAACGAGCGTATCTGATGGGCCAGTACAGCAGGTAATTGTGCCCCGTAAAGGCATACTCGAGTTACAACGGCTACTGGGAGACAGTGATACTCAAGCCCAGATTGAATTAGGCACTAATCACGTACGTGTGACATTGCCAGGCCTTAAGATTACTTCAAAGCTCATTGATGGAAGGTTTCCAGAGTATGAGCGTGTGGTTCCAAAAGGCGGTGATAAGGTCTTTACAGCCAACCGACAGCATCTGCGGGAGACCTTAAGTAGGGCTGCCATCCTCTCAAATGAAAAGTACCGGGGTGTGAGGCTACAGTTAATGCCTAAGCATCTAAAAGTTATGGCACATAACCCAGAACAGGAAGAAGCAGAAGACGAATTGGAGGTCCAGTATCAGGGTAACGAACTGGAAATTGGTTTTAATGTGACTTACCTTCTCGATGCTTTAACCGCATTGGAAAGTGACCAGGTACATATCACTCTGACTGATGCAAACAGCAGTTGTTTGATCCGTGCGCCAGAAAATGAAGAGTGCCGGTATGTAGTTATGCCTATGCGTCTCTGACCAACGGTCATTATGGGATTATCGAACATTTCACTGCGAAATTTTCGCTGTTTTACCTCTGCCGAAGTTGAATTTGCCCCAAACTTAAATCTCATCTATGGAGAAAATGCTGCAGGTAAAACCAGTCTGATCGAGAGCATTTTTCTCCTAGGCCGGGGTCGTTCTTTCAAAACCGCAAACCTCGGGTCAGCCGTATATTCAGGTGCAAATGGATTTCAGATAAACGGGCAAGTTAACTACTTGTCCACACCGATGCGTATTGGACTGGTGCGCGATGGGAGTCAATTACAGGCAACGATTGGTGGGAATGCGCTGGCAACCTTGGCTCAATTATCGGAAATCCTACCTATTCAACTCATTGATAGTCAGGTGCACCAACTTATTCGGGGGGGGCCACGATGCCGGCGGCAATTTTTGGATTGGGGCGTGTTTCACGTGGAACCCATCTTTTTTCCCGCCTGGCGGCGATACCAAAGAGCCTTGCGGCAGCGTAATAGCTTGTTACGAAATGGTAAGTCCAAACGAGAAGTCGAGAGTTGGGATGGAGAGCTGGTTTCTCAGGGTGAGACTTTGGATCGCTTACGTCGTCAATATATGGCGAATCTACTACCAACCGCTAAATCTTGGGCAAGTCAGGCCTTAGGTGGGCTCGACATCAATTTAGAATACCGTCCCGGGTGGCCGGAAAGCCAGCGGTTATTGGAGTCACTGCAGTACGCTTTTGATAGGGATCTAAATTCTGGCACAACCCTGTTTGGGCCACACCGGGCGGAAATGCTGATTAAAGTCGATGGCAAAGTCGCTCAGGAATGGATTTCCAGTGGCCAGGAAAAAGTATTGGCTGGATCTTTGTTGTTAGCTCAGGCAGCGGTTTACCGCAGCCTCACCGGTCGTCCTTGTACTCTACTGTTGGATGATTTGGCTGCCGAACTTGACCCCTATCACCTGACTCGATTTTTAGAGCGTATTGATGAAACCCATGCCCAGACGCATGTCACTTCGATAGAAGCATCACCTTTGATCAGGGAGCGGGCAACAAAACTGTTCCACGTGAAACAAGGTAAAATAGACTCAATGATATAATGCTAAGTTCCTTCGGAACGCCCTATCATGCCTGAGAATAAACGCTACGATTCCAGCAATATCAAGGTCTTAAAGGGACTCGATGCGGTCCGTAAACGACCCGGTATGTACATTGGAGATACCGATGACGGTACTGGGTTGCACCACATGGTTTTTGAAGTGGTGGACAACTCTATCGATGAGGCTCTCGCGGGTTATTGCACGGAAATTTCCGTTACAATTCATGAAGATGAGTCAGTTACGGTCATTGATAATGGCCGCGGAATCCCAGTAGATTTGCATAAGGAAGAGGGGCGTTCAGCAGCCGAGGTCATCATGACGGTGCTGCATGCTGGTGGTAAGTTCGACGATAACTCCTACAAGGTGGCAGGAGGTCTCCACGGTGTAGGGGTATCAGTTGTAAACGCCCTTTCAGAGCATTTACACCTGCTCATCAAACGGGATGGGAAATTACACGAACAAGAGTATCGCTATGGCGACCCCGTCTATCCACTCAAAGTAGTCGGTGAAGCCCAGGGCAATGGTACAGAGATCCGATTCAAACCTAGCGCCAAGACTTTTACCCACATACAGTTTAATTACGAAACTCTGGCGAGGCGCCTGCAGGAGTTGTCGTTTCTGAATTCTGGCGTGCGAATCCTACTCAATGATCAGCGCACCGATAAGCACGATGTCTTCCAATACCAGGGAGGTATTAAAGCATTTGTGCAGCACCTCAACCGCAATAAAACTGCGCTGCATTCAACTGTTTTCCATTTTCTCACGGAGCGCGAACGCACCACCGTCGAGATTTCATTGCAATGGAATGATTCTTATCAGGAAACGGTGTATTGCTTTACCAACAACATCCCACAGCGGGATGGAGGCACGCATCTGGCGGGTTTCCGCGCCGCGCTTACGCGTACAGTAAATAATTATATTGAGAAAGAAGCGCGCCTGAAAAAAGAAAAGATACCTTTGACCGGCGACGATGCACGAGAAGGTCTAACCGCGATTGTTTCAGTGAAACTACCAGACCCGAAATTTTCCTCGCAGACGAAAGATAAGTTGGTGTCATCGGAAGTGAAGGGTGTAGTGGAATCTTTAATGGCAGAAAAATTCGAAGAATTCCTGTTGGAAAAACCCGCGGAAGCCAAGATAATTATCGGCAAAGTCATTGATGCAGCACGTGCGCGCGAGGCAGCGCGTAAGGCTCGCGAAATGACGCGCCGCAAGGGCGCATTGGATGTGGCCGGGCTGCCTGGAAAATTAGCCGATTGTCAGGAGCGCGATCCGGCGCTCTCTGAGTTGTTTTTGGTAGAAGGCGATTCAGCCGGCGGATCTGCCAAGCAAGGCCGTGATCGCAAGTATCAGGCGATCCTGCCACTCAAAGGCAAGATTTTGAATGTTGAAAAGGCACGCTTTGACAAGATGTTGTCATCCGTCGAAGTAGGCACGCTCATCACAGCTCTCGGCTGCGGAATCGGTGCAGAAGAATTCAATATTGAAAACTTGCGTTATCACCGCATCATCATCATGACTGACGCGGATGTGGATGGTTCGCATATCCGGACTCTATTGCTTACATTTTTTTACCGGCAAATGCCCGAACTCATCGCCCGCGGTCATATATATATTGCCCAACCGCCGCTATACAAGGTCAAACGTGGCAAACAGGAGCAGTATGTAAAAGATGACGCAGAATTGAATACGTTATTGCTACGCTCTGCGACTGAGAACACAAAACTCTGTGTCAAGGCCAACGCTGCTGCCATGAACAGCACTTCATTGGAAACGCTTGCAGCGCGTTATATGGAAGTGATGGCCATGACTCGACGCTGGACACGTCGTTATGATGAACGTGTGTTGGAAAAATTGCTGTATGTCCCTGCGGTCACTACCGATAAGTTCACTGATTCAAAATGGCTCAACGCTTGGACCAAGACTCTGGAAGAACGTTTGAATGCCGACGATGGCAGCGGCACGCATTACCAAGTAGCGCTTCATAAGGATGCCAGTCGTGAAGTTCCGAGCATCAAGATCACGCGTGCGCACCATGGACTATCAACCGACAAACTCATCCACCGCGAATTTTTTGCTTCCGGTGAGTACAAGAGTATCGCCGCACTAGCACAACAACTGGACGGTCTAATTGGCGAAGGCGCCTATGTGACCCGTGGAGATCACCGTCAGGAAGTCACCAGCTTCAAGGAAGTCATGAACTGGCTTATAGAAGAAGCTAAACATGGCCAAGCCATTCAGCGTTACAAGGGTCTGGGCGAAATGAACCCCGAACAGCTGTGGGAAACCACCATGAATATGCAGACCCGGCGTCTGCTCAAGGTGCGTGTTGAGGACGCGCGCAGCGCCGATGACGTATTCACTACGCTCATGGGTGATGCAGTAGAACCGCGGCGCGAATTTATCGAGAAGAATGCACTGGAAGTCGCGAATCTTGATGTCTAATTTTTCCTAGCAGTTAGGGGGAAGCATATCGTGAAAATGTGCTTCCAATTCCTGAATCCGGGTATCCGTAGAGCATGAGATCGCTGCCGAGGCCGAGGCCCAAGTCCAGGCGAAAAAACGTTCGGTATGAGTGCGTACTGGCCAAGAAAGGGACGCCGGCATACGAGATGTGGCTGCCGTACTGTACACAGAAGGTCAAAAAGGGCGGTCGGCGCTTTGGGTATCGTTAACGAAGGATTTTAGGGATGCCGGCGATAACTTTCATCACGCCTCTTGATCAGCCGACGGGCAATTTGCGTCTATTTAATCTGCTACGTGCCTCTTTTCAGGATCCGGCATATTCAAGCTTTCTTTGTGCTGTTGCCTTTGCAAAGAGCGGCCCATTACTTCGTTTGTACAATGATAATGTTATTTCGTGCTCCGATTTTGATAAATGCTCAATTATAATGATGATTTCTACAATCGACTTTTTGATTCATACGTTTGCACACAGCCTCGGCCAGAAATGGACTCGTTCGCTGTGTCCGCGGACTGCCTAAAAACCAAAGCACTTTCGAGGAGAGCATCATGACAATCGCACGCCTGACAGTTGTACTTCTGATGTTGATGCTAGCTGAGGTAACTCAGGCCGAGACCATCAACTGCACGCCCATCACCTCGTTGCCAGCTACCATTATGACCCAAGGCCTCTACTGCCTCACCGGCAACCTGGCTACGTCTGAAACCTCGGGCGCTGCCATCACCATCAACGCCAATAACGTCACCCTAGATCTCAACGGCTGGAAGGTCGGTGGCCAGGGCGCCGGCACCGGGACCCAAGCCTATGGCATCTACAGCAGCGCCACCAATGTCACGATCAAGGATGGCATTGTGCGTGGGTTCTATTTTGGGATCCTCCTCAATGGCCAGGGAGCGGTGGTACAGAACATGATGGTCAATCAGAATACCTTTGTTGGTATTTCGGTCGATGGTTTAGGCTCGCTGGTGGAGCATAACCAAGTGGTGGACACAGGCGGCTCGACGATCAACTCCAGTGTGGACGCCTATGGCATCTCGAGCGGTAGTGGCGCATTGGTGAGTGACAATATGGTTTCTGGCGTAACAGCCACGGGTAGCGGTCAGGAAACTGGAATTTCTATAGACGGCACCAACAGTATTGCGCGCAACAATGTAGTCAGCAACACCGCCCTGCCACCCAGCGGCGTGACCGCATATGGTATCGAGAACTTTCAGGGTATTGCCTTGAACAACACGGTGAGCAATTTTGGAGTCGGCATAGAAAACGAGGCCGGGGGCATCTATGCTTACAACACTGCTAACAACTGCACGATCTCTTACAGCGGTGGCACGGCCGGGGCGGGCAACAGTCCGTAGCGGTAACGTGTGACCTGACATTATCCACCGACCCCATCTCCATATTTCCACAAAATACTACATCTGACGACTCGTATTATCTTCGAGCACATTACACCCTAAACCACATGAGCTCCGAGTAATTCGCCAGCTGCAGCTACGAAGCAGACTTGAGAAATGTCTTTGCAAGCCAGAATCAAGCGTCCACATTGGGTGGCGGAAGAAGTCATTCGCCATAACTTGCGTTTATCACGATATATTTCAGTGTGTAGGGGGAGACATATCGTGAAAATGTTTCCCAATTCGTGAAAACGCTAAGAAGCAAATCGTGAAATCGAAATCGTAAGGGGTATCTTAGAAATCACACTGTGAATTACTGAAAACTGAAAGTGAGGCGTGCGTTAGTTAAAAATGGGCTAGGTAAATATCACGTTATTGGTCTCGGAAGTAGGGAAATTTCACGAATTGATTGGTACCATTTTCAAGCGTCTATGGTACACACAACAGCAACTCCTTGAATAATCTACATTCACATTTTCACAATCTACCTCTCCCTACATAGCAGTACGTTCCAACTCAGTGCCAGCATAACCCGGGCTGATTTGCTTCATTTGTGCCTCCATCCATTTCTGGATTTCATCATTAACCTCTTCCGGTTTGCGTCCATTTGTGTAAACCGGCTTGCCGATACGTACCTGCACTGTGCCTGGGTACTTCAGGAATGCATTGCGTTTCCAGAAATCGCCGGCGTTGTGGGCTACCGGTACGATGGGTTTGCCAGTTTTTTCAGCCAGCAACGCGCCCGATAAACCATAACGACGGGTAGTGCCAGGCGGCATTCGCGTACCCTCTGGGAAGATCATCACCCATAAGCCGGCATTCAGGCGCTGCTGCCCCATCTCCAGGACCTGTTTCACAGCGGTATGCCCGGATTTGCGATCGATGGCGATGGGTTCCAGTGCATAGATAGCCTGGCCGATCACCGGCAACCAAAACAACTCCTGTTTGATTACCCAGCTCTGCGCCGGAAAGATCAGAAGCTGCAGCATGGTTTCCCAGGTTGACTGATGTTTCCAGTAGCTGATGGCATTCTCTTGGGGAATATTCTCGAGACCCTGTAACTGATAATTCAATCTACAGATATGTCTCAGCATGAAGAATTGCCAGATCACCCATTGGCGTGCGATCCAATGTCCTAGACGTTTTCCAGATGGGAAGGGTGCGGCCAGAGCCACGGGTATGCTAAACAAGAAGGCGGTCGCACCCATGAATAGGTTGTACAGCAGCGAGCGTATGAAGATCATGCTTTCCGTTCCCGGATTATTTGGGTAGCAGCGGCTGCCAGATCGGTATAGATCTCGATATTCTCCGGGGTTGTAAGCTGCTTTAATGTCTGTTCGCCGTTTCCGGTACGGACCAGGATGGCACGCGCGCCCACAATCTGGGCTGCCTCGAGGTCGCGCAGACTGTCACCGATTGCGGGCATTCCCTTCACTGTTACGCCGAACCGTTTCTCGATCTGCCGTAACAATCCAGGCTTTGGCTTTCTGCAATCGCAGTGATCATCTGGAACATGCGGGCAATAGAAGAAGCCTGCCAGTTTGCCACCGGCTGCTTCAATAGCCGCCAGCATTTTACTGTTGATGGCTTCCAGGTCAGGAAGCTTGATTAATCCCCGTCCTACGCCCGATTGATTAGATGCAACTACTAGGGTAAAGCCGGTCTGGTGCAGGCGGGCAATGGCATCGAGACTACCGGGTATGGGCCTCCATTCATCAGGTGTTTTTATATAAGCGTCGGAGTCGAAATTGATGACGCCGTCGCGGTCGAGGATGACCAGGTTCATTCCACTTGCAGCTCGCTGATATCGGCAATGCGAAGGAACGACTCGCGCACACGTTGAAGTAAAGCCAGGCGGTTGTTCTTCAGGCGGATATCGTCTGTCATGACCATGACCTGATCAAAAAACCGGTCCACGGGTTCACGCAACTTGGCAAGTCGACGCAATGCATCGGAGTAGCGATGTTGCTCATAAAGTGGGGCATTGTCTTGTTTGGCGCTTTCGAGGGCCGCATGCAGTGTACGTTCGGCTTCATCTTCCAGCAGCAGCGTGTCGAGAGGAAGAAAATCCTCTGTGTGGGGATATTGGCTTAGTCCAGCCTGGGCGAGAATATTTTGGATGCGCTTATTTGCCACAGCGAGGTTTCTCGCTGCAGGTAGTGTGAGAAAGTCCTGAACAGCGAGCAGATGCCGATCGAACTCCACAGGAGTTGCAGGATTCTCAAGATCTACGGCATTGAAAACATCGTTGCCTACGCCGATTTCCTGATAGTACGCACGTAGACGATCTCTCAGAAAATTGTAAACCTCAACTTCTAAATCAATCTGATTCAGTGGTTTAGGCAACATTTCCTGTGCCTGTTTAATCAAATGATGCAGATCAATTTCGCATGAGCATTCAATGGCAATGCGCATTAATCCTAGACCAGCACGCCGCAGTCCGAACGGATCTTTATTACCAGTTGGTTTTTGGCCGATGGCGAAAATACCGCTAATACTGTCTAGTTTGTCGGCAATTGCGAGCATCTGACCGGTTTTGGTTATGGGCAGAGCATCTCCGGCAAAGCGCGGCTGATATTGCTCTGCAATGGCACGCACCACTTCCCGTGGTTCCCCGTCATGCTGGGCGTAATAACCACCCATAATGCCCTGTAGTTCCGGGAATTCACCCACCATTCCAGTCACCAGGTCGCACTTGGCAAGTTGTGCGGCACGCTCTGCCAAGTGTGAATCACCGCCGATCTGTTTTGCGATTTCTGATGCTAGTTTTGCTACGCGCTGGGATTTGTCCCCATAGGAACCCATCTCCTTCTGAAAAACCACACGATTCAGTTCCGGAATGCGTGATTCTAGTGTAGTTTTCTGGTCGGTTTCCCAGAAGAATTTCGCGTCCGTGAGCCGCGGTGCGATCACACGTTCGTTCCCACGCCGCACTTCGGCCGGCTTACGGCTTTGGATGTTACTGATGGCGATGAAATGCGGCAGCAAATTATCCTTGATGTCGCGTAACGGAAAGTATCGTTGCTGGGTCTCCAGCACCGCTACGATTACCTCGTCCGGAAGCGCCAGGAATTTCTTGTCGAAGCTGCCGGTGACAGGCACCGGCCACTCCACCAGTGCCGCGACTTCTTCCAGCAGCGACTGATCCAGTTGAGCCTTGCCGTGGACACGTTTAGCCGCCTGATTTACTAGAACAGCGATCTTCTTTGCCAAGCTGCCTTGACGGTCTTCCACCTGTACCTTGCCGATTCTCTCGAGTAATTTGCGGTAGTCAGCTGGATGTTTAAGTGTGATCGCAGATGGGTGGTGGAAACGATGGCCATAGGTCTTGTTGCCGGTTTTGATCCCAAGAATTTCGGCTTTTACGGTGTGTTCGCCTAGCAGCATTAACACCCAATGCACTGGGCGTACGAATTCGGCCTGCCCTGTACCCCAGCGCATACGTTTCTGGATGGGCAGTTTCGCCAGGGCATCATTCACGATCTGCGGCAGCAATTCAGCCGCCATTTTGCCCTTAATATTGATCGTATAAGCGAGCCGCTCGCCTTTTTCGGTCTGTTTGCGTATTAACTGACTAACGGTCACTCCGCAGGATCTAGCAAAGCCCTCTGCTGCTTTGGTTGGCTGACCCTTATCATCAAACGCAGCGCTCACCGCTGGACCTAAACGCTCTTCGGTACGGTCGTCCTGTTTGAGGAGAATATTCGGCAGGTATAAAGCGAGCCGTCGTGGCGAGAAAAAATACTCGCCCGCTGACGGATGAGCGGGATTAAGTGAATGACTTACCAGTTGCTCGCGAAAGTTGCGATGCAAGCTCTCTGCCAAGTGCTTCAGGTTCTTTGGTGGCAGCTCTTCGGTGCCTATCTCCAATAGAAACGGTTTGGTCTCAGCCATGGGTGCGTTTCTTCTTGGTCTTACTGGTTGGCAACAACGGGAAGTTCAGCAGCTCCCGGCTCTTGAGATAAGCTTCCGCGACACCACGAGCCAGGGCGCGAACCCGCAGGATGAAACGCTGGCGCTCGGTTACCGAGACTGCACGGCGCGCGTCCAATAGATTGAATGTATGTGAAGCCTGCAGCACCTGCTCATAGGCCGGCAGTGGCAGATTCTTTTCTAGCAAGCGCCGGCATTCTCGCTCACAGCTGTCGAACCAGCCAAACAGACTCTGGGTATCGGCATCCTCGAAGTTGTATTTGGACTGCTCAACCTCGTTCTGGTGAAATACGTCGCCATATTTCACCCGACCCAGCACTCCGTCGCTCCATACCAGGTCGAAAACACTCTCCACACCTTGCAGATGCATGGCGATGCGTTCCAGGCCATAGGTGATTTCGCCAGACACCGGGCGGCATTCAAGTCCGCCCGCCTGCTGGAAGTAAGTGAACTGGCTAACTTCCATACCATTCAGCCAGACCTCCCAACCGAGGCCCCAGGCGCCTAGGGTCGGTGACTCCCAGTTGTCTTCCACAAAACGGATGTCGTTGACCAATGGATCCAGGCCTAGGGCTTTCAGTGAATCCAGATACAAATCCTGAAAATTTTCTGGCGAGGGCTTGATCATCACCTGAAACTGGTAGTAGTGCTGCATCCGGTTGGGATTCTGGCCGTAGCGACCATCGGTGGGCCGGCGGCACGGCTGCACGTAGGCAGCGCTCCAGGGCTCCGGACCGATAGCTCGCAGAAAGGTGGCAGGGTGGAAGGTACCGGCACCTATGGGCATATCCAGGGGTTGCAGCAGCACACAACCCTGACGGATCCAGTATTGCTGTAAGGCAAGGATAAGATTCTGGAATGTTGCGGGAATTCTGGGGCTCATGATCTTGTGACAGTCGGTGTCCCGCCCGGCTTAAAGGCGGCCAAGTATAGCTTCTTCAAAAAATCTCTGTCTGAAAACCGGTTACTGACTTTAGCGAACCTTGATTGCACCATTATGGTGCATATTGGTCAGGCTGGTTGTGCTGAGATCCAGGCATTATAGGGGCCTGCTGTTGGCATGCTGATTGCAGTATTCAACCTTAGTTATTCCATTTCCTCTAAATCCCTGGAGTCTCCCATGCCCGCCAAGACCGCAAAAGATGTATTGGATTTGATTGCCAAAGAAAGTGCCAAGTTTGTGGACTTTCGATTTACCGACAGCCGCGGCAAGGAACAGCACGTCAGTGTGCCCACACACACTGTGGATGAAGAGCTTTTCGAAGAGGGCAAGATGTTCGACGGCTCCTCCATCGCCGGCTGGAAAGGTATCAATGAGTCCGACATGATCCTGATGCCTGATCCTGACAGCGCAGTCGTGGATCCATTCTTTGAGGAACCCACCGTGAACCTGCGCTGCGATGTGATCGAGCCGACCACCATGCAGGGCTATGGCCGTGATCCGCGCTCCCTCGCCAAACGCGCCGAGGCCTATCTGAAATCCACCGGTATCGCAGATAGAGCCTACTTTGGACCGGAAAACGAATTTTTCATCTTCGACGATATCCGCTGGGGTGCCGACATCAGCGGTTCCTTCTACAAAATCGATTCCAAGGAAGCCGGCTGGAATTCCGAACGTGTCTACGAGGGTGGCAATATCGGACATCGCCCCGGCATTAAGGGTGGTTACTTCCCGGTACCGCCGGTGGATGCCCTGCAGGACATCCGCTCGGCCATGTGTGTGACGCTGGAAGATATGGGGCTGAAGACTGAGGTGCACCATCATGAGGTGGCGACCGCGGGTCAGTGCGAAATCGGCGTGGCATTCGGTACGCTCGTCAAGAAGGCTGACGAAGTTCAGATCCTCAAGTATGTGGTGATGAATGTGGCGCATGCTTATGGCAAAACCGCCACCTTTATGCCCAAACCCCTGGTGGGCGATAACGGCAGCGGCATGCATGTGCACCAGTCGCTGGCCAAAGACGGTAAAAACCTGTTCAGCGGCAACCTCTATGGCGGACTCTCGGAACTGGCGCTGTTTTACATCGGCGGCCTGATTAAGCACGCGCGCGCCCTCAACGCCCTCACCAATGCCAGCACCAACAGTTACAAGCGCCTGGTGCCGCATTTCGAAGCGCCGGTGATGCTGGCCTATTCCGCCCGTAACCGCTCGGCCTCAATCCGCATCCCCTTCTCCAGATCCAAGAATCGGCGCATCGAGGTGCGTTTTCCGGACTCCAGCAGCAACCCCTATTTCGCGTTCTCCGCCATGATGATGGCTGGGCTGGACGGCATCCAGAATAAGATCCATCCAGGCGAAGCCATGGATAAGGACCTATATGACTTACCGCCTGAAGAGGAGAAAAACATCCCGCAGGTGTGTTATGCACTGGATATGGCGTTGGACTATCTGGATAAGGATCGCGGCTTTCTGAAAGCCGGCGGGGTGTTTACTGATGATGTAATCGATGCCTACATCGGACTCAAGATGCAGGAAGTTACGCGCTTGCGCATGACTACTCATCCGGTGGAATTCGACATGTACTTTAGCCTGTGACACGCATGACTGGCGGCAGCCACAGATGCTGATTCGTCTTGCATCACCGGCGGATGCTCTCGCAGTCAATGCGATCTATCGACCGTATGTAACCGACAGCGTGATCTCATTCGAGCTGGAACCACCAACGGATCTGCATATGGCGGCGCGCATCGCAGATACCCTGCAGCAATATCCATGGCTGGTGGGTTATTCCGGCAATCGTGTTCTCGGATATGCCTACGCCGGCAGGTACAGTGCAAGACCTGCCTATCAATGGTCCGTGGAAACCAGCGTATATGTGGACATAAATAAGAGGCGGCAGGGTGTGGGACGGGCGCTGTACCAAATGTTATTAGGGGTGTTGCAGCGTCAAGGTTACTTCAGCAGTTATGCTGGGATTAGTTTGCCCAATCCGGCAAGCATCGCACTACATCAGGCGATGGGGTTCACCCACATCGGGACATATTGTGGTGCCGGTTTCAAGCTTGGCGCCTGGCACGATGTGGGTTGGTGGCAGAAGCCGTTATGCAGTTATGAGACTCCGGCCGGACCGCCTAAACCAATTTCAAGCCTGATGGAATTGCATCCACGACTTGATTTGCATGACCAGTGCGCATAAAAAAACCGGCGCACCGGGGGATTGAAAAACGGTACGCCGGCAAGTTTCCGGGCATTGGGGAGACGCCCGGCCGGCCCCGAATGGGAGAGACGGGGCCAGTTCAGCGCACTGGGGAGGCGCGCTGTTGAGACCAGTGAGCCGGTCAAGATATAGTCCGGCTTCAAAGAAACATAATCTAGACTAGACCGTCCAGTCTAATTTTTCAAGTACCCGGACTCAGCCACTGTTTCAGGATTCCAGACTGAAGAAACGACGGCGACGGCAAGAAAGGCCATGAATAAACGATTAGCTTCTGCTTGTTCACATCGAGCAAACTGGCTAGGCTGTAACCATGCATAAAACACTCACGGCAACCCTCCTCTTCATTTTGATGGTTAGCGCTGGTTTGGCAGTGCAAGCCGATGCGGTCTACAAATGGGTTGATGCTCAGGGCAATGTGCATTACACGGATCATCCGCGTCCAGGTGCTGAAAAAGTCCAATTACCCAAGACCCAGACTTACCAGCCATCCTCCCCAGTTGATATGTCAACGCCGGCACCACAGGCCACTACCGAAGTACCCACAGCCGGATATCAACAGTTAAACATCGCTTCACCTGCGAGCCAGGCGACCCTCTGGTACGTCGATGAGGTGCCGGTCACAGTGAGCCTTACTCCGGCCTTGCGCTCCGGCGATACTTTGACTTATCACCTGGATGGCCAGAGTATTGGTCCAACCACTGAGACGACGGTCACGTTCAAGAATATCCCGCGCGGCGAACATACGGTTTCAGTGACCTTGAATGCTGCCAATGGAGCCACACTCTCGGCGGGTCCAGTGACATTTTTTGTGCAACAGAAATCAATCCTGAGCCCCAAACCGCCCCGTTAAGGAGCATCTGCACTATACTGGTGCAAATGCTCGATTCAGATTCAATAACCCCCCTTGATTTACTGCTGGAGAGCCAGGCCACAGGCGTTCTCTGGCTTGATGAGGCGTGCTGTCTCTGCTACCTAAACCCGGCCGCAGAAACCCTGCTAGATCTGGATGGCAGGCGCAGTATCGGGCAATCGCTTCTCAACTGCCTGCCCGAGGCTTTTGAATTCCTGGATATTCTGCAACGTGTTGCCTCGAACCGGGAAATAGTGACCCGGCGGGAATTGTGCTTGCAGGTAGGCTCCGCCAACAATCGCCACAGTGTTACGGCGGACTGCACTGTCACCCCCCTGATCGAGAAGGACAGGGATGTTAGATTGCTGGTGGAATTGGCTCCATTGGATCGTCACCTGCGCATCAGCCGTGAAGCGGCGCTCACCACCCAGAGTGTGGCTAATCGTTCACTGGCCCTCAAGCTGGCCCATGAAATCAAGAATCCGCTGGGCGGTTTGCGCGGAGCCGCTCAGCTATTGGCACGACGTTTGGACGATGCGGGTCTTCTGGAATATACCCGCATCATCGTGAGTGAAGCTGACCGATTGACGGCACTGGTGGATTCCCTGCTCGGACCCCATCAAGCACTGCGACGCGAATCGACCAACATCCACGAATTATTGGAACATGTCGCACAACTTTTGATAGCCGCAGCACCCGGTAAGCGCAAAATCAAACGCGACTATGATCCCAGTCTGCCGGAATTGTATTTGGATCGTAATCAGATCATCCAGGTAATACTGAATCTCGCCAAAAATGCCTGCGAAGCGATAGCTGAGCCCGGCGTGATTGTTTTTCGCAGTCGTGCTTTACGGCAATTCACCCTGCACGGCATCCGTCATCGACTGGTGGCTTGCGTAGAAATTGAAGATAACGGCCAGGGTATTCCGCCCGAATTGATACCCCAGCTTTTCAGTCCGCTGGCGAGTCGTAAACCCAATGGCGCAGGTTTAGGACTCAGCATCGCCCAGGAATTGATCAGTCGTCACGACGGACTCATCGAATGTGAGAGCCATCCGGGGCGTACTGTGTTTTCCATTCTGCTTCCAATCGGAATCAATCATGAGCACGAAATCTAATAAAGTCTGGGTTGTGGATGATGATCCATCCTTGCGCTGGGTCATGAGCGAAGCGCTCAGGGAAGCCGGTCATGCACCACAGGATTTCAACAGCACAGAAGAGGTATTGGGGGCCCTGAAAGAAAGCCCACCCGATGTCTTGATCACCGACATCCATCTGCCGGGCGAAGATGGCCTGGAATTGTTGCGCAGCTTGCGAGCTTCCTATCCGCGCTTGCCGGTAGTGGTGGTCACGGCTCATAGCGATCTGCAAACGGCGGTGGCCGCTTACCAGGGCGGTGCCTTCGAGTACCTTGCCAAACCCTTTGATGTGGATGAGCTCACCGCGGTGGTGGCACGCGCCTTACAAACCTCTGCATCGTCAGAGAATGTGCGCCCCGCCAAATCACAGCCCGTAGACACACTCATCGGTGAGGCGCCTGCCATGCAAACGGTGTTCCGCACCATCGGTCGGCTGTCAGGTACACATCTGACGGTGTTGATCACTGGCGAATCCGGCACCGGCAAGGAGCTGGTGGCACGTGCCCTGCATCGGCACAGCCCCCGCAGTCAGCGTCCCTTTATCGCACTCAATACCGCAGCCATACCAGGCGAGCTGCTGGAGTCGGAACTTTTTGGTCACGAACGCGGTGCATTCACCGGTGCCAACGCGCGCCGCGTCGGGCGCTTCGAACAGGCCCATGGCGGTACCCTGTTCCTGGATGAGATCGGTGACATGCCGCCGGCTTTGCAGACGCGTCTGTTGCGGGTGCTGGCGGAAGGCGAGTTTTACCGGGTGGGCGGCCATGAATCGGTGAAGGTGAACGTGCGTATCATCGCTGCCACCCACCAGAACTTGGAAAAACAGGTCCAGACGGGCCGCTTCCGTGAAGACTTGTACCATCGCCTGAACGTAGTGCAGGTGCAGATGCCGGGGCTGCGGGAGCGCCGCGAAGACATCCCACAGTTGCTGGAACATTTCATGCAGGCGGCGGCGCGGGAACTTAACCTCGAACCCAAGCGCCTCACGGCGGATGCTATGGCCGCACTGCGTGAGCGCGATTGGCCGGGGAACGTGCGTGAGCTCAGGAATGTCTGTCGGCGGCTGACGCTCATGGCCAGTGGGCGCATCGTACACCGCAACGATTTGGCTGAACTGCTGAACGAAACTGAAATTCAAATCTCAGCGGATAGTGTTGATAGCGACTGGCGGAGTGCATTACGTATCTGGACGCAGCAGCGATTAGCTGAGGGCAAGACCGGTATCTATTCAGTCGTGGCTGATGAAATGGAGAGGGTGTTATTCGAGACTAGTTTGGAAACTAGCGGTGGTCATCGTCAGGCAGCGGCCAAACTGCTCGGCATTGGCCGCAATACACTCACACGTAAACTCAAGAGTGTGGATTCAGGCTGATGGTCTGTGTGATTTCTAAAAAGTTATGGTCGCTGTAATGTTATCGATGTAACTTCCTGGAGCTATATTCTCCATCGCCGGAATCTGCCCATAGACTCTAATGCGCACTGTTTTGTTATTGAAGTTTTTGCTGACAGTCTGAGTACCAGCGGTGCCATCGCCAAAGATTATCACTCGTGCCGCCGTTGTATACAGGTTGTAATCGAGGTTGTCGGTTGTGGTACCGCTGATCATGGAGCGTGGATTGTAGGCTCCACTCTGACCGGTACTGAGTGCCACCGTAAGGGTGCCGTTGCCATTGCAGACGGCAGTAATGCGACCGGTGCGATTTCTGGGCGCTGCGGCAAATGGATCATAGTTGCCAAATGCGATTGGGGTAGCGGTGACGGTGCAGGTTGCCGCCCATAACGTAATTGGTAGACACACTGCCATAGATACGCCTAACAATATAAGCATGCCGATGGTACTAAGTCGTTTCATGATTAAAAACTCACAGTTACGGTAATCGAGTCACCGTATGCGCCTGGCACCACATTTTGCTGAGCGGCTATTTGACCGTAGACATTAAGCGTTGTGGTGCTTTTATTTTTGAAGGTCTGGACGACATCAGCTGTGCCACCGGTTCCATTCCCCCATACAGTGGTAAGGCTAGCCGTAGTGTAAAGATTATAAGTTAGGATATTTGTGCCGCTTTTCATGGCGCGTGGAAAATAATTACCGCTGCCACCTGTACTCAGGTCCACAGTCATAGTACCTTTACCGCGTGTGCATTTGACTGTAATGAGATTAGTGCCAGTTACAATAGTAGCTGCCGCATTCATTACATCGTAATTGCCGAAATTGAAATTATTTGTAGCTACAGTGCAAGTCGCTGCATGAGCAATGGATACTGAGAGCAGCATAATACTGCTTATGGCTACAATGGATAGGTTACGCATCAAGGATTTACTCCTTTACATATATAAATGCCCAAGTCCGGTAGTGGATCCTTGGTCTCCGGCAGGATTACACTTATTTCGCAACTCTGATGATCCCAGCTTGCACGTAAGGTGTTTTGCGTTGCAAGCCTTGTGAGGTATACCTCACCATCGAAACCCACCGGGAAACTCTGCTGCTGTCCTTCGATCTGAACTATGGCACCCGCCGGTAGCGGCTTGCCGTCTTGCAGTTTGATGGTCAGCGTTGCGCCGCGGGTGGAGGTAATGGGAAATTTCACGACCACACCACTGTTGAAACGCGGCACGGCATTCTGCTGCAAGCTGTTAACTTGTGAGCTAAGGGGTAGGCTGCCGGCGTCGAGACTGATGGGATTATTTTGATACGGTCGCATGATGGGTACCAGCGCATCGCCGTTCTTGTCGGTGGTACCTATCGCTTGATTATCGGCATACACCGTCACGTTGGGTATTCCCGGCACTTCCACCAGGCCGAACGCACCCTGGATTTGGCGGGTGGGGAATACGCCATCACCGATGAATGCCAGGCTACCCGCTGCTTCGCCCTGATATGCAGTTTGACTGCCGCTGTTAAGTGCGCCGATACGATACGTGCCGACATTATTCTGATAGTCATATTCAGCCGTGTTTGAGGCATTGGGACCTAATTGGGTACTCACGCTGTAACCGCTGCCCGTACCGGCAGGCAGATTCTCCTGCACCGCTGCGAAGGCCTGATCCATATTATTTTGCCGCTGCACACCCACGCTAATATTACTGCGTTCACCGAACGGTAAGGTGAACATCAGGAGCACACCGTTGTTGCTGCTACCCGTCAGGGAATGAAAGACATTGGCGGTGAAAAAACCATTGCGACCCACATTCACACTGTAATTCGCGGTCAAAAGACGGGCTGTGCCGAATAGCGGGCTGTCTTGATCAATATATGCAAGCGAAACCGAGCCGCCCCCGCTCAGGAAAGCGCCGATACTTGCGGTTATCTGTTTGTGGGGCGCCGGCTGGCCGTTGTATCCCAGCTCGGTGAATTCCGGACTCGCCAATTCAATATTAGTGCCAGCGTTGAAAGTTTGTCCCTGCCACTGGTAACCGATAAGACCCAGCACACCTCGACCAAGGCTGCTATGACTGAAGGCCAGGGCGGCATTGAAGACGCCGGTATAGGGCGTGGCATAGGTGCCGCCGAAACTTACATCCTTGAGGCTGCCAGAAGTCTCTCCGCGCAGCTCACCGGTGAAATCATCGGTAAAGCCATGGCGGAAAGTACCGGTGGCGGCGGAAGGACCATAGTCGTTGCTGTCCAGCCCATAGTTGTCCCGCAACTTGCCGGCGGAAAAGGAATAATCATCCAGCCCTGATTTCAATAGATTCGAGCTGGCATAGAAGGATGATGTGATGACCTGTTCCCTGCCCAGCATGTCTTGAACCACGACCGTGGCGGTGCCTGGACCGGTGACCACAGGAACCGCAGGAATCGAAAACGGGCCCGGGGGTACCTGCTGGGTTTCCTTGAGCAGACCGTTCACATACAGCTGCACGGTGGACGGTAACGCTGCCTGGCCGCCGATTGTGGGTAGCGGGAAGGTTATGAAGTATGGTCGAGTGGCGAAGTTGGTGCCGTATTGGATGCCACCCATGCGCACCGCGAGTCCGGTCATGCCACCGTCGTTGATGCTGTCGCCGAGTTGCAGGGTTGTCATGTTGTCGGGATTATCGTGCGTCCAGGTAGTGTCCAGGCGGACCCACTGGCTGTGGGCATGATTGATATCCTGGCCGAGGAAACTGCTGGTGCCCACACCCCAGTCATTAAACAGGCCTACTTCGAGCAGGCTATTTATAGAAGTCATTTCAGTGTTGCGGGTGCCGATGAAATCGTAGTTAAGAAAACCACCCAGCGGTGTGTGCTGCGGTTTTGGGTTTTCCGGGAACAACCCGTCAACGACCGTGCCGGTGAATTCTGCCGCCGGCGCTGTAATCCACAAGCTTTCGGTTGACGGGTCCAATCGGTAAGTCAAGCCGGGGACCGCATCCAGTGGATAGTATTTCTCGTCCTGATACAGGAAAGGTGCCACATTAGGTGTCCGCAAACGCCAGTGCTCCAGGTCAGAGCCTTTTACGTACAGGTTTTTATCCGGCGTGGTGCCGAAACCCAGGAATAAATCGGTTTCATGCCAGGGTTGCTGGTTGATGTGTACTTCCAGCAAGAGTTCGATGGGTGTCGCCGCGGATGTCGGTAACTCTGCTGCAGGCGTATGCACTGTAGTGGAAGATGCAGGTGTACCTGTCACCGAAGCTGTTTGCGAAGTTGCTATGGCGGCAGTTGCTTGGCCAAGTCTGTACCCAGTTGTTACATGTCGAGGTGAAGTGTTTTGCTGCTGAATCGGCGCCATTGGAGCCGTATCGGGTACAACGATCGCTGTAGGTTTTGCTGCCATGTGGTTTGAAAATGTGCTCGCCATGGCTTGCGATGGCAGGCGCGAGTTGTGCCAGGTAAGTAAGACTAGACCTAACAGCATAAAGGCCACCAATCCGGCCGCCAGCCAGCGTGTCCGGCTTTTGAGCAAGCCTTTCACGGCTCAACCTGATGTGGCCGGGAACCGGCCTTCGCATTTGACGGGGTAACCGACTTCTGTGAAAAACAACCCAGCCGTCAGGTGTGCTTTGTTACTTTCCAAGGACCAGCTGCGCATGGAGCGTGCCTCGGTCGGTATCGGCGTTGAGTTCGAGCGTTGTGTTTGCAGCCAGCGGTGCGGCCAGTTTTACGATCCAGGTATGGCTTGCAGCGGGCAGTACATAGCTACCGGTAACCTGTGCTAGTACCTTGGATTGATCAGATGACTTTAATTCCCACTTCAGAATTTGTGCGTGTGCGTTACCGATATTGGTGACCCTTACTTGCAGTTCGGCGGATGAGAGTTGTTTTACTGACCATTGCAGTGTTGGCTCGGTATCGATGGCGGGATCCACAAACACCGGAATGCCCATACGTAATGCGATTTGCACTCCGCGAAAACCGGGCGTGGGTGCCGGTGGCACTTCCGTAAGGAATAAGCGGTAGCAAGTTTCTTTCTTGGCACCCGGTTGGGTGCGCATGCCGACACGCACTACCTGTTGACTGCCCGGAGTCACGGTGAAGATCGGCGGCGTGGCCAGAAGGTTGCGGCTCGGTGTATATACATCCTCACCGTCCTTCTGGGACCACGCCACGATCTGCAGCTGTACCACCGTTGGGGTATCGCTGCCGTTAGTTACCCTCAATACATCGGTGGAATGATCGGCAGAGAGCGTCATGCGTACGGGACTCACCTGGAATGAGGCTGCTTGTGCCCATAAGGGCATGAGCAACAACATGATCGAGATCAAATTCCGGCGCATAGCACCCTCCACCTATTCGAGATGCTAACTGTTAAAAGCTTACTGTGACCGTTATGGTGTCAGCATAGCTACCCGCGGGTGCGTTCTGGCCCGCCGGAAGCTGACCATACACCGTATAGGTCTGTTGGTTTCCGACACCTGGGCCTGCGCCCGTGCCGCTATCGCAGTTGTTGCCACCGCCACAAGTGCTGTTCCAGACCTTGGTCAAGCCGCTGTCTGTATACAGGTTATAGTTGAGGGTATCGGTGCCGGCATCCTGCATGATGCGGTTGGTTACGGTGCCGCCATGAACACCATAGTTAAGGGCGATCGTGTACGGAGCGTTCTTGGTGCAGTTTACGTTAATAGTGCTGGTGCCGGTGAGGGCAGCTCCGGCATTAACGTCATAGCTTCCAAATCCAAGAGCACCTGCGGAATTGATCACGCAAGAAGTGACCACCGTGGCTGTGACCTGGAAAGTTGTGGTGGTAGTGCCTGCCTGGGCCGGTACACTGGCAATGACCAGGGGCAGGGCAGCCGCGCTACCGACGACGAGTGTACGTATAAGCTTCAACATGACATTTCTCCAATGATTAAGGGTGGTTACACAAACGTTGCTTGCTATAAATCCATGCTTCTCAAAGAGAGGCCGTCCACTTCCTTGTTGGACGGCCTGGTCACCCAACCTGGGTGTTTCTCAGGCGCCTTAGGGGTTTCCAATAAAGGCTTCTGAGAATTTCTCCTACATTTATATCCAAGCAAGCCCTATGCCAATCTGCTTGGCTCAATGAAATCAAGCTTTATTTGTGTTCAGGTGTGCCCTTCGAAGGCTCAATCAACAAAGATGTTGGTTTTCTGTCCCACACTTCGTCATAAGGTGACAAATTATGGGTATGTAATCCCAGCTCTGTAAGCGGATTCAAGAAATTTTATATGAGAATTATGGAGATTTATAGCGAGTTACGAGTGAAATTTAACCTGCTGCACAAAGTTCCAGCTGCCCGCCGCCCGTATCCAGCGTACCCACCAGATCAGCTGCATTCTTGAACCTATGCCGGTCCAGGTAGTCGACGATGCCGGTATTGAGCTTCTTGCAGACCAAGGGGTCATAGAACAGGGCTGTTCCCACCCCCACAGCCGTGGCGCCGGCGATCATGAACTCCAGGGCATCCTGGACTGTGGTGATACCTCCCTGGCCGATGATGGGCACTTTATTGAGACGTGCCACCTCATACACTTGGCGCACCTTCAACAGGGCTATGGGCTTGATGGCCGGACCCGAGAGCCCTCCCTGAACGTTGCCAATCACCGGTTTGCGGGTTTGTGGATTGATGGCCATCCCCATTAGGGTGTTGATGACCGCCAGTCCGTTGGTGCCGGCCTCGATACAGCGCCGGGCGTTATGCGCGATATCAGTCTGATTGGGAGAGAGTTTGGTGATGAGCGGTTTCTGGGTGACTTTGCGGCAGGCTTCCACTACCCGGGCCGACATCTCAGGGTCGTTGCCGAAGGCCACGCCGCCTTCCTTCACGTTGGGGCAGGATATGTTGATCTCCATGGCATCGATGGGCGAATCGTCGAAGCGCCGCGTAACTTCAGCGTATTCTTCAACTGTCGAACCGGAGACGTTGGCGATGAAGCGGGTCTCGGAGAAATCCAGCGTCGGCAGGATCTTGTTCACCACATGATCTACGCCGGGGTTCTGTAGGCCGATGGCGTTCAACATCCCCGCCGGGGTTTCGTAGATGCGGTGCGCTGGATTACCGAGACGCGCTTTGAGGGTGGTGCCCTTGAGACAGATGGCGCCGGCATCGCGGTTGGAAAAGCCGGCGACCCGCGTATATTCTTCACCGAACCCCACACAGCCCGACAACAGCACCAGCGGTGAGTTGAATGTGAGACCACAGAAGTCGGTTTTCAGAGAATCGGGAAGAGTGTGCTCGGCATCATCCATACGCGCCCCTGATTATTAATGCTGCACGTCGTCCTGTATCAGCCGGAAATCCCGCCCAACACCGGCAATATCATACGCCTGTGTGCCAATGCGGGCGCCAGTTTGCACCTGATCCATCCACTCGGTTTCGAACTGTCCGAGGCGCGGGTGAAACGCGCCGGCCTCGATTACCGGGACATGGCCTGCGTGCGCGAACATGCCGACTTGGATAGTTTTATCAAGCACGTGATGCCTGCGCGCTTATTGGCCGTCTCCACACGTGGGTTAAATGGCTATGCACAGGCGAAGTTTCAGGTCGGCGATGCGTTGTTGTTCGGACCCGAAACCCGGGGACTGCCGCAGGCACTATTGGATTCTCTGCCGCCTGAACAGCGGCTGCGGATCCCCATGCGGCCGGATAACCGCAGCCTGAATCTCTCCAACGCCGTGGCAGTAATTGTGTATGAAGCCTGGCGGCAATTAGGTTTTGAAGGCGGGCATTAAATCAAAACGGAAGTCAAAATCTCATGATTCTGATTTAAGCGCCCGCGTCATCAGAGCTTCGACGGCGGTACGCGGTGCCACGCCCTGATGCAGAATGCGGTAGATTTGCTCAGTGATCGGCATGTCCACGCTCAGACGTCGGGCCAGATGGTGCACCGCTTCGGCGGCATATACGCCTTCTACCACTTGGCCGATTTCGCGCCCGATTCTCTTCACATCCTTACCGGCTGCCAGTGCCAGACCCATGCGGCGGTTACGTGACTGATCATCGGTGCAGGTAAGCACCAGGTCCCCGAGACCCGCCAAGCCCTGAAAGGTCTCGGCACGTGCGCCCAGTTTCAAACCAAGGCGCGTGATTTCCACCAGCCCGCGGGTGATCAGGGCGGCGCGCGCATTGGCGCCGAATTTCAAACCGTCACTGATGCCGCAGCCGATGGCGATGACGTTCTTGACCGCACCACCAACTTCCACGCCAGCCATATCATCGGAGGTATAAGCACGAAAAGCGCTGTTATGTAGAGTTGCAGCCAGATCCTTGGCGAACTGCATAGTATTCGAGGCGACGGTCACGGCCGTGGGCATACCGGCAGCCACTTCTCGAGCGAACGTGGGTCCCGAGAGCACTGCTAACGGCGGTTGCTCGCCCAGCTCTTCAGCGGCTACCTGATGCAGTAATTTGCCGGTATCGTGCTCAAAGCCTTTGGTAGCCCAGGCGAGCCGCAGATTTCTGGGTGATTGCCCAGCCAGCAGCTTCAAGGTGCTGCGGAATCCATGACTGGGTACAACCACCAGCACGTCGTGGACGGCAGCCGTGAGCTTTTCCAAGTGTGGTTCGACCATCAGCGTATCGGGGAACGGGATGCCCGGCAGGTACTGACGATTTTCACGCTCCGCTAGCAGCGGCACTAACTCATTCTGATCAACTGACCACAAGCGCACGCTGCGGCCGTTGCGGGCTAGCAGGATAGCAAGTGCCGTGCCCCAAGAACCGGCGCCGAGGATACCGATGGGGGCCGATGCGTTCACGTCCGCGCGCAAATCTACGCGGGGATGGAGACATTGCCCGCGGGAGGCGCAGCCTGGTCGATGCTTTGCATATAGATGGCGTCAAAGTTCACCGGCTGCAGCAGCAACGTCGGCATGCTGCCTTTCTGCACCAGATCTGACACCGCTTCACGGGCGTAGGGGAACAAAATTCCGGGGCAGTAGCTGCCGAGTACCGCTCCCAGTTCCTGATCGTTGAAACCGCTGATGCTAAAAAGACCTGCCTGGTGAACTTCTACCAGGAAGATGCTGCGGCTCTCGGCTTGGGCTTCAATGGTGACCGTCAACACAACCTCGAAGCTATCATCTCCGAGCTTGTTGGTGTCGGAGCGCATGTTGACTTTCACTTCCGGGCTCACCGGCGTCGCGAATACTGCGGGCGCGCGCGGCGACTCGAACGAACAGTCTCTTATATAGATGCGCTGCAGCACCACCTGTTTGCCAGTGTCCTCTCCATTATTTGGTGTGACAGTTGTATCGGCCATGATGATTCCTTAAATATCGATAGTGGTAAAGAAACTTAATCGGCGAGCAGCGCATCCAGACTGCCACTGCTTTCGAGCGCATACAGTTCTTGATAACCGCCGACATACTGCTCACCGATGAAGATCTGCGGCACTGTCCGGCGGCTGCTTTTAGCTTCCATTTCCGCGCGCCTGGCAGGGTCCTGATCCACCAGGATCTCGGTGAAGGCAATGTGCTTGGATTGCAACAGGTTCTTGGCACGCGTGCAGTAGCCGCACACACGAGTACTGTAAATAATGACGGGTTTCATAAACCTGAGCGTCGCCTCAGCCGCGTTCCAACGGGAAATGTTCATTCTGCCAGCCGCGGATACCACCCTTGAGGGTGTGCACGGCCTTGAAGCCATGTTTTACCAGTGTGCCTGCGGCTTTTTGGCTGGTATTTCCGCTATCGCAATAGACGATCACCGGCTGGTCCTTGTATTTATCCAGTTCTGATATCCGTGTGTCGAGTTCAGTAGCAGGGATGTTGTGGGCGCCGATTACATGACCCGCGCTGAAATCCTTGGGCGGACGAATGTCCACGACTGCCGCGCCTTTATTGATGAGCAGCACGCTCTCAGTCGCAGCTAACTCCCGGTACTTGCGCAGGCGGCGCAGCAGCTCATCGCCTCCGAAAAGCAAGAGGATGAGGACAGCGGCAGCAATGAGATAGGGGTGATGGCCGGCGAATTCAAGCAGACGTGGCATAGAGGCAGAGGAGGTCGCGCAAAGGGCGCGTAGTATAGCAGTTGAGATGCAAGTCTTTGAGGGGCTGGATAAATCGCCTAGAATCAGCGCAAAGCCTGCGCCGGGAACCCAACATGCATGCCTGTCCGCAGACACTCATCTGCATCACCTATCGCACAACCGCCCGCCTTGTAAGCAACCATGACAGCTAAAATGCCGCTCGCCGTCGTTGGCCTATTGCTGCTGTCTGGTATTACGGTGCCGGCCCTATCCGTAGACGATGCTGCCAAACAGGCGCAACTGCAGGAACTGCGTGCACGCATCGGCCGGATGCAGTCGAAATTGGACAACGATATCCAGCAGCGCAGCAAGTTGCAGCTGGAATTGCGCGGCAGCGAGCAGCAGATCGCACGACTGAGCAAGAGCCTGCATGACCTTGATCGTACCGTCACTCAGGCGCAATCACATCTGGCTGCATTGCAGCGCCAACAAGCGCAGAAGCAAGTGGCGCTCGCGGCCCAGAAAGATGCGCTCGCCAAACAGATCCAGGCTGCGTATATGCAAGGCCGGGACTCGCAGCTGCAACTGCTACTGAACGCCCAGGATCCCGCTACCATCAGCCGTCTGTTGGCCTATTACGATTATTTCAACAAGGCGCGAGCTGCGCGCATCCAATCGGTGCGTGATGAACTTGAAGTGCTGGCAACAATCAACAACCAGGTCCAGCAGCAGGTAAAGGATCTTTCAAACCTGCGCACTCAGCGCACCCAGGCACTGGCACAGCTGGAGCAGAGCCGCCAGCAACGAAAGCAAGCACTTGTGCAGCTGAACGCCAGCATCCATACCAGCAGCCAGAAACTTGCGCGCATGCGAAATGACGCGAGCACCCTCGAGAACTTACTGGCGAATCTGCAACAGACTCTGGCGGACATCCCCGCGGGACTGGAAGGCCATCATCGCTTTGCCAGCTTGCGTGGACGACTGCCATGGCCGGTGGCCGGGCACGTCATCCAGCGTTTCGGTGAACCACTGGCCGGCGGCCGTCTGCATGCGCGCGGCGACCTGATCGCTGCGCCTTTAGGTACACCAGTGCGCGCCATCTCATATGGGCGCGTGGTGTTCGCCGACTGGCTGCCACATTTTGGCCTGCTGGTCATCATCGACCATGGGGATGGCTACATGAGCATCTATGCGCATAATCAGAATGTGTATGCGCAGGTGGGCGATTGGGTGCAGATGGGCGAGACCATTGCCACACTCGGCGACAGCGGTGGCCAGAACCAAGCTGCTCTGTATTTTGAGATCCGTTATCGCAATGTGGCGCTCAGTCCACGGGACTGGTGCCGAAGCCATCTGCCGCAGGGTTAATCGCCGTGCCGCATGTTATCGTGATCGTGAATTTCAGCGGGTTGTTAGCAGCCGGAGTCTAATTGCATGTTCACCACCTTTTCCAAATCTGTCTCGTTCATTTGCAGTTGTATGTTGTGCATGACGCTCGCGTTCATGACCACGGTAAATGCCGCGACTACGAGCGCGCCTGCCGCGGCCACACAAGCACAGACGCCCTTGCCCTGGCAGCAGGTGCGCTTGCTCGCCGATGTCATGCAACTGGTAAAGGAAGATTACGTGCAGCCCGTGGATGACACTACGCTCATCAACAATGCCATCAGCGGCATGCTGGCAGGACTGGATCCACATTCCGCATTCCTGGACAAGAACGACTACCAGCAGATGCAGACAATCACTACCGGCGAATTCGGCGGCCTGGGTCTGGAAGTCACCCAGCAGGATGGCGCGGTGGTGGTAATCTCGCCGATCGACGGCACGCCCGCTGCCCAGGCCGGCATTCAGACTGGCGATATCATCCTGCAGGTGAATGGCACCAGTCTGGATGGCATGAACCTGGACAATGCGGTGGCGCTGATGCGCGGCAAACCGGGCACCACCATCACCCTCACGATTCTGCGCCACGCTGTCGCCAAACCCCTGGATTTCAAACTCACGCGTGCCGAAGTGCATATGGCGAGCGTACGTAGCCGTCTGCTGCAGCCGGGTTACGGTTACCTGCGCATCAGCCAGTACAGCGAAGATACCGGTGAGGGTGTCATCAATGCGGTGAAGTCGCTCAACAAGCAAAATAAAGCACCGTTGAAAGGATTAATCCTGGATCTGCGCAATAATCCCGGCGGCCTGGTGGATGCAGCAGTGGATGTATCCAATGCATTCCTCAACAGCGGCATCATCGTTTCAGCCAAAGGCCGTGCTCCGGATTCCAACTTCGTGCGCCGCGCTACACCCGGCGACATACTCTCTGGCGCACCCTTGGTGGTGCTGGTGAATGAAGGCACTGCTTCTGCGGCGGAGATCAACGCCGGCGCTCTGCAGGACAATCACCGCGCGTTGGTCCTCGGTACCCAGACTTTCGGAAAAGGTTCGGTGCAGACCGTGATCCCACTGCCGGAAGGTGCGGCTATCAAACTTACGACTTCCCTGTATTACACACCTTCAGGCCGTTCCATCCAGGCGGAAGGCATAAAGCCGGATATCGTGGTGCCAGAATTCAATGTGTCAGCTTCCAAAGCCGGCAATGTAAGCCTTACGGAAGCCAATCTGGAAGGTCATCTTGCCAACACCGCACCGACACCGGAAACCGCAGCCGGCACAAGCGCCGCTGACCAACTGGCGCAGCAGGACTACCAGTTGTATCAGGCCCTCATCATCCTCAAGGGACTGAGCTTTGCCGCCGGTAGGCATGGATGATTAGCCGAACAGTAAAAGGCGGATGCTTATCGTTGCTTGTCGCGCTACTGATTCTGATCAGCAATACTCCCTTGTATGCCGCTGCGCCCGTCGCCCATCCAGTGGTGGCCATCATCATCGATGATCTGGGCAATACCCTTGAGGAAGGCCGGCGTGCCGTGGAGCTGCCCGGTCCGGTGGCGTGTGCAATTTTGCCGTATACCCAGTATTCCGTCAGCCTCGCCGAGCAAGCCTACGCACGCGGCAAGGAAGTGCTGATACATCTGCCGATGCAGGCTATCGATGATGCGCCGCTTGGCCGCGGTGGCATCACCCTGGATATGGACCAGGAACAAATCCAGCAAACGGTGCGTGCGGACATCATGGCCATCCCGCACCGAGTGGGCGTCAACAATCACGAAGGCAGCCTCATCAGTATGCATCCGGGTGATCTCGCCTGGATCATGCAGAAACTGCATGCAATCGGGAATCTGTACTTCGTAGACAGCTACACCACCGCTGACAGCATCGCCTATCAGATCGCCGGGGAGAACGGCGTGCCCGCGGCACGCCGCGATGTGTTTCTGGATGACGTGAATACACCCCAGGCGGTACAGTTTCAGTTCAAGCGTCTGCTGGAGATCGCACACAAAAAAGGTTTTGCGTTGGCTATCGGCCATCCGCGACCGGCGACCATGGAAGTACTTGCCGCTGAACTACCGATGCTTTCAAGCCATGGTGTCGAACTGGTGCCAGTCGCAGAGATCGTGAAACTGCAGCAACAACATCCTATTCCCTGGCCAGAATCCATATATCCTTTGTCACAGCACACGAATTAGCCGCCTGAATAACGAGCAAGTGGCGGACCAGCGCCTGCGCCAGATATGTATCCTTACGGTCTTGCATGTGTGCATACGTCTTCGAAACATATACGCACGCTTGTGAGTTTGTCTAAGTACGTGAAACCGCTCTGCTAAAATGCCCGCATGGATGTCACCGCGATTCTGGATCCTTTGAATCCCGCCCAACGCGAGGCGGTGACTGCCGAGGCCAAACCGATGTTGGTGCTGGCAGGCGCCGGCAGCGGCAAGACCCGTGTGCTGGTGCACCGCATCGCCTGGCTGATACAGGTGGAGCATGTATCGCCACATGGAATTCTCGCGGTGACCTTTACCAACAAGGCCGCCGGCGAGATGCGCCTACGCATCGAACAACTCATCGGCGCGTCGGCCCGCAGCATGTGGGTCGGCACGTTTCATGGACTCGCCCATCGTCTGCTACGCCAGCATTGGCGTGAGGCCAAGCTGCCGCAGGCTTTCCAGATCCTGGATTCCGATGACCAATACCGGCTCATCCGCCGGGTGCTCAAGAGTCTTGATCTTGACGAGGCTCACTATCCACCGCGCCAGCTGCAGTGGTTCATTAATTCACGCAAAGACGAGGGCTTGCGGGCCAAACACATTCCCGAAGGCGACGACCCTACGCAACGGCAGATGCTGCGCGCCTACGCGGCCTATGAGTCTGCCTGCGAACGCGGCGGACTGGTGGATTTCGCGGAGCTGCTGCTGCGGGCGCTGGAGTTATGGCGTAACGATGCGGCGCTGCTGGCCCATTATCAACAGCGCTTCCACTATATCCTGGTGGATGAATTCCAGGACACCAACGCAATCCAGTACGCCTGGATCCGTCTGTTGGCTGGAAAGCAGAGTGTGCCGTTCGTGGTGGGCGACGATGATCAGTCCATCTATGCCTGGCGTGGCGCCAAGATCGAGAACATCCTCAAATTCGAGAAGGATTTCCCCGCTACTCATATGGTGCGTTTGGAACAGAATTACCGTTCCACCGGCAATATCCTCAAGGCCGCCAACGCCCTGATCGCCAACAACAGCGCGCGCCTGGGCAAGAACCTGTGGACCAGTGGTGTGGATGGATTGCCCATACGGGTGTATGCCGCCTACAACGAACAAGACGAAGCGCAGTTCGTCATGGATCAGATCAAGCGCTGGCAGGAGCAGGGCGGCGCACGCCACGACATCGCTGTACTGTATCGCTCTAACGCCCAGTCACGGGTGTTCGAGGAGCGCCTGCTGGCGGAAGCCATTCCATATCGCGTCTATGGCGGCCCACGATTCTTCGAACGCCAGGAAATCAAGGATGCGCTTGCCTATCTGCGCCTGCTCGAGAACCGCGATGACGACGCCTCTTTCGAGCGCATCATCAATTTGCCGGCCCGCGGCATCGGCTCACGCACACTGGATACGCTGCGTGAGCGCGCGCGCCGTGAAAACTTGCCGCTGTGGCGTGTGTTACGCCAGGTTGTGCACGGCAAGGATGCGCCCGCGCGGGTTTTGGGCGCGCTTGACGGCTTTGCAAAGCTTGTGGATCAAATGGACAAAGATGTGCGCGGACTGGATCTGTTTGAACAAGTCGATCACGTGATTGATAAATCCGGCCTTGTGAATCACTACAAAGCGGAAAAAGGTGAACGCGGCGAGACTCGTGTTGAAAACTTGCAGGAACTGGTAAGCGCGGCACGCGGATTTCAACCGGAGGAACTGCAAGGCATGACGCCGTTGTCGGCATTTCTTTCACACGCTGCATTGGAAGCTGGTGAAGGACAGGCCCAGAAATGGGAAGATTGTGTGCAGCTTATGACGCTGCATTCCGCCAAGGGCCTGGAGTTCCCACTGGTGTTCATCTGCGGCCTGGAAGATGGCCTGTTCCCGCATGAGCGATCCAGCGAGGATCTGGAGGGGCTCGAGGAGGAACGGCGTCTGTGCTACGTGGGCATGACGCGCGCCAAGCAAGAACTGTATCTCAGTTACGCAGAGAGCCGGCGGCTGCACGGTATGGATAACTACGGCGTGCCCTCCAGGTTTCTGCGGGAGATCCCACCTGATTTGCTACAGGAGATACGTCCGCGGGTGCAAGTGTCGCGGCCGTTTACAACATCGGCCTCCGCCTACGCACCGGATGCACCGGTCGGTTTGAGTCTCGGTCAGCGGGTACGTCATCCGACCTTTGGCGAAGGCACGGTGCTGGATTACGAAGGCAGTGGAGCGCATGCGCGCGTGCAGGTGAATTTCAGAACTGCCGGCGCCAAATGGTTGGTGGTGGCTTACGCCAACCTAATGCCCGTTTAATTTTCCCGACGCACATCAATGTAGAATTTGCCGCCTGCTGTATTTTGAAATGAGATTGGTGATTTCATCTAAATCAAAGGGCATGAAAGCAGCTTGATGTTGAAATCAGCGTTATTGTGGATGATCTACAAATGGAGCAGCGTATGAAAATTGAAGGCAAGCGCCATTTACATCGGCAGCCAGAAGA
>Ga0307374_10000777_pt1 | contig 59650 bp, 65 predicted proteins | sample OX3MG_FD_202532 | JGI IMG/M metagenome (GOLD analysis project Ga0307374, IMG submission 202532) | Soil microbial communities from Risofladan, Vaasa, Finland - OX-3 | ecosystem: Environmental > Terrestrial > Soil > Coastal area > Acid sulfate soil | place: Finland: Risofladan, Vaasa | collected... | reverse complement strand
ACGGTATATCGGGTCGACCGACACAGCAACAGTCGATCAAGGTAATTGTGAAATGAAATTCACGGAAATAATGGATATATACGTTCATCGGCCTCTGCCCCAAAAAGAAAAGGCCCGTCTGTTAGACCGGCCTTGTTGTTTGGCTGGGGGACTAGGATTCGAACCTAGGTTGGCGGAGTCAGAGTCCGCAGTCCTACCGCTAGACGATCCCCCAAGTTCCTATGATTTTAGATCACAGAACCATCCATGGTGGGCTCACCTGCCTCTACATCCGACCGCCATGGATGGCGGAAGTGCAGATTTTGCAGGAGCAAAAATCTGCCTGTCTCGGCGCTCGTCGCCATGCGACGAGCCCTAACGTTAGACGATCCGCCAACGTTCTGTGTCAGACCTATGGTCGAGAACAGGACAGTTTGAGTTTAACGCTTGGAGTATTGCGGTCCGCGGCGGGCCTTGTGCAATCCGACCTTCTTACGCTCGACAGCACGCGCATCGCGGGTGACAAAACCGGCCTTGCGCAACGGCGAACGGTTGACTTCATCATAGACGATCAGTGCACGCGCCAGGCCGTGACGGATGGCGCCTGCTTGGCCGGTGTTACCGCCGCCTTTGACGGTCACACTGACATCAAGGCTATCCAGCTGGTTCACGACATCCAGTGGTTGGCGCACGATCATGCGCGAAGTCACGCGCCCGAAATACTCGTCCAATGGACGGCCGTTGATGAGGATACGGCCCTTGCCGGGTTTCAAAAATACACGCGCCTTGGAGGTCTTGCGGCGGCCGGTGCCGTAACTGGTGCTTACTGCCATTGGTAGTTTCTCTTGAGAAAAATCGGGTGGTTAAATATCGAGTTTCTGGGGTTGCTGCGCGGCGTGCTTGTGCTCGGTGCCCGCATATACTTTCAGCTTCTTGAACATACTGCGGCCGAGCGGATTCTTGGGCAACATGCCCTTGACGGCCATCTCGATGGCGCGCTCGGGATGCTCTTGCAAGAGCTTGCCTAAGTTCGTCTGTTTCAGGTTACCGATATAACCGGTGTGGTGGTAATAAATCTTGTCCTCCAGCTTGTGGCCGGTGACATGGATCTTTTCCGCGTTGATGACTACCAGGTAATCACCGGTATCCACGTGCGGGGTGAACTCGGGCTTGTGCTTGCCGCGCAGGCGGCGCGCAAGTTCGGTGGCCAATCGGCCGAGAGTCTTGCCGCTAGCATCCACTAAATACCAGTCGCGCTTGACGGTTTCGGCTTTGGCCGAGAAAGTCTTCATGAAGCTGAACTCCAGGGGCGCTGAAAGGGGCGCCATGCTACGCGACAATGCCTGTTTTTTCAAGCACTTGGCAGCCTGTGAGTGCTCTGTTAACGGCGCTGACGTCTGACGGTAAGGCCGGGAAATATCCACATGAATCAGTCTGTTACTAGATTTTCAGATGCTCCACCACGCGTCCGTTCAGCAGATGTTCCTCGATGATCTCGTCGACGTCATCCTTGTCGGTATAGCTGTACCAAACGCCTTCCGGATAGACCACTGCGATGGGTCCTTCGCTGCAACGATCCATGCATCCGGCCTTGTTGACGCGCACACCGCCGGGCCCGGCTATCCCAAGCTCTTTCACCCTTTGCTTGGCGTACACGCGTATGGCGTCGGCATCATGGTTCTGGCAACAGGGCGAGCCATCCTCGCGTTTGTTGCAGCAAAAAAAGATGTGGCGACGGTAGTACATAAACAAGTGTGGAGCTGCGTGAGCAATCGCCGGATATATTACTCCCGTCAACGGTTGTCAGAAGGTATAAACCAGCGAAATGGCGGTGATGGTATCGGTATTTTTGAAACCGGGTAGTACGTTGCTGTTGTGCTTGACGGTATAGGACACTGACAGGGCAAAATTACCGGCCAAGTTTGTGGTCAGGGCTGTGACGGATTGGGTAAAAGTATCGCTTACGCCATGCTCCACACTCAGGTTCTCGGAAAAATTGCTCTTGTCGGTGAACTTCCACAGATAATTCGCGGCCAGCCGTTCTATTAACTCGTTGTCACTAGTGTCATTTGTGTTGCGAGTCTGGCGCGCGCCTACACCGAATTCCAGATCTAGTTGTTGCGTATCGGTGGCCAGCAGCCTGCGACCATAACCCACGATTTCAGAAGTGCGTCGCTGGTAGCCACTGAATGTATCGCGCAGATAATCCACCGTGCCAAAAACATAATCCAAGTCGGTAATACTGTAATTAGTCTGGCCATTGAGATCGTAGCTTTCCGCGCTGGTTACCCCATCATGACTGGACTGAATGGCCTGAAAGGACAACACGTCCTGCCAAGGACCGGTTTTGTAGCCTGCCAAGGCTTGGCCATTAAGGCTACGGGTATCGGTATTGCCGGTAGTAGCCAGGTAGCCGAGGGAAACCGAACCTTGCCAACCCTCCTTGGCAGCCGCCTTCTTGGTGGCAGCCACGTTGGCATCCAACTGGGTTAGATCAGTGTCGGCATAGGCATTGCTACTCAGTACTGCAAAAACCACAAGCCCGAGAACCATGATTTTCTGCGTCATCACACGACCTCCTCACAACGCCCATATTTAGTATTCATGGAAATTAAATTCTGAATGCCCAACAACACAAAACCCGCGGCCGACGGCCCGGGTTGTGAATTGTTATTATACCAATAGGATTATTCGATTTCAGGTTACGGATTTATATGCATCAGGCATCCACTGCTTTCCCGCTTGCCGACGCCGACAAATGCGTGAAATGTGCCCTGTGCCTGCCGCATTGCCCCACCTATCGCGAATCTCTGGACGAAGGTGAATCACCGCGCGGCCGCATCGCTCTGATGCAGGGTTTTGCCACAGGCGCGCTCGATATCACATCTGCGCTAACCGGTCATCTGGATCGCTGCCTCGCGTGCCGCGCTTGCGAAGCGGTATGTCCAGCGGAAGTGCCTTATGGAAAACTCATCGATGCCGCGCGCGCAACACTCATAGAGCGTGGGCACCAGGAACCAGGAACGGTGCGACTGTTCGCTGTGTGCATGCGTCATCCGCTAGTGTTACACCTCTTGCATTACAAGTTGTGGCTCACGCAAAAGCTCGGCCTCCACAAGCTTGCATCCGTGTGGCCGCGACTACGGCGGCTTGCCGGAATGCTGCCGCCATTAACCAAACCTCATCGTTGGCAGCCTGTATATAGGACATCGCATGGCGGCAAGCAGGAAGTGGCGTTGTTTCTCGGTTGTATCGCGCGTATCACCCAGCCGCAGGTCACGCGCGCGAGTATCCGGATGCTGAATGCTCTCGGTTACAGCGTTCACATCCCCGAAGCACAGACATGCTGCGGCGCTCTGGATCAACATGCGGGTCGCAGCGCACAGGCAGCCACGCTGGCTCTTAAGAATCTGCAAGCATTCGGCCAAGATGCCGCCATGCCCTTGCTGAATACCGCCAGCGGGTGCGGCGCGACCCTGGGCGAATATCCGTCGCTGTTATCAGATAAGCGCGCTGCTGCGTTCAGCGAACGCAGCCGGGACATCAGTGCCTTCCTTGCCAGCCACGAACAACTCAAGCACATAAGGTTCAAACCCCTGTCTGTGACAGTGTTGCTGCACAGCCCCTGCACCCTGAAAAATGTGCTCAAGTCGGATAAGGCTGTAGCTGAGTTATTGCGCTGCATCCCGGAAATGAAACTGGAGATTCTGCCAAACAGTATCGGCTGTTGTGGCGCAGCCGGCAGCTATGTCATGACTGAATCGGAGACGGCAGATCGACTGGCGGATCACATCGTCGCGGCAGTCGAGAAAGCCCGTCCAGCCATACTGGTCACATCCAACGTGGGTTGCAGCTTGCACCTTAGGGCAGCACTGCTTCGCCATGGCATTGATATACCCGTGCTGCACCCGCTAGAACTGCTGGCGATGCAACTGCCCGATGACGCCAGCGTTATAATCCACGCATGAACGACAGCCGCACTCTCAGCCCCCTGGACCGCTTCATCACTGAAGTGGATAAGGCATTACGCTCTGCCTTTCCAACCACTTCCCGTACAGCCGCACGTCCCAATCCGGCGGCAACACAGATTCAGGATGATTTAGATACACAGGAACGCCAACTCTCAGGCAGGCTGATGCGCGTCAATCTTGCGGGTGAAGTGGCCGCGCAAGCCCTCTATCAGGGGCAGGCGTTCACCGCCCACAGTGATTCGGTCCGCAGCGGTATGGCGCAATCGGCCGCCGAGGAAGTGGATCACCTGGCCTGGTGTGAACAGCGCCTGCAGGAACTGGATACAGGAACCAGCAAGCTGGATCCTTTCTGGTACCTGGGTTCCTTCGCCATCGGTGCCCTGGCGGGAATCATCGGTGACAACTTCAGCTTAGGGTTCGTGGCAGAGACCGAGCGCCAGGTGGTCGAGCACCTGGACAGGCATCTGCAGCGTCTACCCGCGGGCGATCACAAAAGTCGCGCTATCCTGGAACAGATGAAACAGGACGAGGCCCGCCACGGCACCATCGCCACCCACGCCGGCGGCAGCAGCATGCCGGAGCCGGTACGCACAATGATGCGGCTCACCTCAAAAGTTATGACCGAAACTGCCTACTGGGTCTGATCAGGGAAAGCTTCTACGCTTTTTCTAAATTGTCTAAGTCGATCAAGAATTCAGGTCAGTCCGAACACGATCAGGATGATTCCAAACACCAGCATGGCATAGCCACGCATCCGACTGTGGCTGGAGCTAATGTTGCGGCGTTCCGGCTGCAGCAGATGCCGCATATGTTTCAGGTTGTAGAACCGGCTGCGCGTGACTTCTTCCGATGTGAGCCAGTCTGCCTGTCTTACGTCCTTGGCACTGCTGGCGATGCTCCAAAGAATGACCAAACCATAGATGATGGCCAATGCGCCGGCTGCCAGAAACAGCTTGTTAACCAATGGCATATCAAAGACCTTGCTGCGTTTCCCATAGACTAACAATTCCGATCAGCATCTGCATCGGGACTAGGCCTGGAAGCTGATCTCCAACGTCGGTTTCCCAAAACTGGAGGCTTTGGGTTGCTGCAAAAAATTCTTCAATAGTGCGTGCCCGTGCTGCGTCAGGATCGACTCCGGGTGAAACTGCACGCCTGTCACAGCGTAGGTCCTATGCTGCACACCCATGATCTCTTCGAGACCGCCTTCCTGATTACTCGTCCAGGCCGTCACTTCAAGACAATCCGGCAGGTTGTGTTTATCGATCACCAGTGAATGGTAGCGCGTGGCTTCGAACGGATTGGGCAGGCCGGCAAATAGTCCCATACCGGTATGATGAATCAACGAGGTCTTGCCGTGCATCACCTGCCCGGCATGCACGATCTTGCCTGCATAAGCCTGGCCGATGCTCTGATGACCCAGACACACGCCGAGAATCGGAATCCGGCCTGCGAAGTGCCGGATGAGCGCGACCGAAATCCCGGCTTCATTCGGTGTGCACGGCCCTGGTGATATCACGATGTGTTTGGGATGCAGAGACTCCACATCATCTAGCGTCAGCGCATCATTGCGATACACGCTGACATCCGCACCAAGCTCGCCAAGATACTGCACCAGGTTGTAAGTGAAGGAGTCGTAGTTGTCCAGCATCAACAACATGGGTTGCCTCGGAAGCATGTCCTGTTTGCGCCGCCGAATCAGCTGATTGATTTCGATGCCTGTCTCAGCGACTCTTGCGTCAACAGTGGTGGCAGTTGCGTAAGTGAATCGAGTACCGCATCCGCATCGAATCCGGCCAGATCACCGCCATAACCATAGCGTACACCGATAGCCATGAAGTTTGCGGCACGCGCGGCCAACAGGTCATTCCCGGAATCGCCGACCATACAGGCTTGCGTGGGACTGACGCGCAGATGCTGGGCAGCATGTAACAGCGGCAGCGGATGCGGTTTGCGTTGTGTGAGCGAATCGCCCGACAGCACCAAGCCGAAATAGGAATCGATACCCAGCGTATGCAGCAGTGGGCGGGTGAATTCCGCCGACTTGTTGGTGATGCAGGCCAGGGCAAACTCCCGGTCGTGCAGAAACTTCAGGGTATCTAATGCTCCCGCATACAGACGGCTCTCCAACGCCAGGTTTTCATGATAAGCGCGGCGGAAGGTGGTAAGTGCCCTTTGATACAGCTCGGCAGATGGTTCACTGTCAGCCTCGATGCCGAGTGCGCGTTTCAACAGCAGCCTGACGCCATCGCCCACCCAGCTGCGTACCGTGCCAATGTCGGGTGGCGGCAGTCCCAATTCCTGGGTCATGCGGTCCACGGCGCGGGCGATATCCGCGGCGCTGTCTACCAGTGTGCCATCGAGATCAAAAGCGACCAGCTTGATGGATGCCATCAACGCATGGCGCGCGCCAGCTCTGCACGCATCGCCTGGATGACAGCTTTGTAATCCTTGGCGCCGAAGATGGCGGATCCGGCCACGAAAGTATCGGCGCCGGCGCCCGCGATCTCGCCGATGTTGTCGGTCTTCACGCCACCGTCGATCTCCAGGCGGATGTCGCGACCGCTTTTATCGATGAGCGCGCGCGCCTCACGTAATTTGCCCAGGCTCGCCGGGATGAAGGACTGGCCAGCGAAACCAGGATTCACGGACATGATGAGAATCATGTCGAGCTTGTCCATGACGTGCTGGACATGGGTCAGGGGTGTGGCAGGATTGAACACCAATCCGGCTCTGCAGCCGTTGTCGCGAATCAATTGCAGGCTGCGGTCCACGTGATCACTGGCTTCCGGATGGAATGTGATATCGGTGGCGCCGGCCTTGGCGAAATCGACGATCAGCCGATCCACGGGTTTCACCATCAGATGCACGTCGATGGGGGCTTTGACCCCGTACTTGCGCAGCGCAGCGCACACCACCGGCCCGATAGTGAGGTTGGGGACGTAATGGTTGTCCATCACATCAAAATGGATCATGTCAGCGCCGGATTTGAGCACCGCGTCCACTTCTTCGCCCAAACGGGCGAAATCAGCGGATAGAATGGAGGGGGCGATGCGAAAATCGCGCATGAGCGTTCCCAGTAACCCTGTGGCGTAGTTGGCGCTACACTCTACCCTATCGGCCAGCCAGCGGGCCAGCCACAACTACCGGCTAAACAAGCAGCGGAGCACACATCCATGAATGCCATTGCCATCGCGCTACACGTGTTGTCGGCCGCCATCTGGGTGGGTGGCATGTTTTTCGCGTATCTGGCGTTGCGGCCGGCGCTCGCATCCCATACGGTGCTGGCACGCGCACATTTATGGGCCGCGGTCTTCAAACGCTTCTTTCCGTGGGTGTGGATCGCCATCCTGGTGCTCTTGGCGTCCGGTTTCTACATGCTGTTCAGCACCTTCGGTGGATTCAAGCAATCGCCGCCTTTCGTAAATTTGATGATGGCCCTCGGAATACTGATGATGCTGTTATTCGCACATCTGTTCTTCGCGCCCTACCGGCGTTTACGTCATAGCGTTGAGATCAACGACGAGGATGTGGCACGCAAGGCCATGAGCCGGATACGCATCACCATGCTCATCAATCTAATCCTGGGGCTGCTGGTGATCCTGGTGGCGATGCTGAGCGCCTATTCGTATTTCGATTGAGCATACCGACTGCTTCCGGCCTTTTCTGTTGAAAACTCGTAAAACACGGAGATGCTAGATACAAAATAAAATGAACATAACTCAGTTCTTGATTGATTTTTTATGTATCGGCGTACCAGTATCAACAAGCACGTAAATCATAATGATTACGCTGTACCCCCGAATAGCCACGATAAAACAAGCTAATAGTGGATTTTAAAAAATTGCGTCGCCTGAAAATCGTGTTATTCAACAGAATAGGCCAAGTGCGGCCGGTCGCAGCAGGCTTGTTGATCTCTGATAGCCGACGTTCGACCAGAGCTCCGCCCGTCAGCCCTTTCGATCGTGATCAGAAATGAATCCGATGCTGCGGCACGTTCTCTGATGCGGGCTCATTAGGTCTCGGAATGCTGTGGACTGCGTGTCAACCGACTAGGATCTCTTCGAGTCTGTCCGCGGCTTCGCGCCCGAATCGACGGGTCACGGTGCGCAGCAGATCCAAATCTAGGGGACCTGGAGCCGCCTGGTAGGCCGACCAGGCGTCGTGGAGATCCTGTGGGCCGCCTGCGAAGCATTTCATCGCAATGAAATCCTCGCGTCCAACGATGCGGAGTGTCGCGTTGCGGAACTCGATCTCGAGGGTCCGGAAGAAGATCTCCGGATCCATGTTGCGAAGACCGCCTAAGAGCTCCACGTGATTGCCTAAGTCATCACTCAGAACGAGCATTCCTGAAACGGGGTCGTAAGCATCTGCGGTACGGAGCTCCGTGTTGAAGCCTGCCTGTGTGAATGGCTTTTCAAGCTCCGCCAAGCGCCCGGGGTTCGTGAAGAGTAACGCATCGACATCCGTGGTCGCACGTACCACTCCAAGTACTGTAAGAGCGAAGGCGCCGATGACCGCGTAGTCAACTCTCTCGCGTCGCAAAATCTCGACTACATCAAGGAGTAAAAGGGCGGACTGCCCGCCTTTACTTGTTTTCACCGCCTGAACGACGCATGAGGCAAGTACGGCGCTTGAGCGGCACGACCTGTCTCACGCAACTCGCTTGCCAACTGATTGTGCTCGAGAAAAGCCTCGAGTCTCTGCGCTGGAGTCAGCTCTCGGAGGGATTCTTTCAGCGAGGCATGTGTACCGGCGGCGATTTTCGACGGGAACACCCGGGCCGAGGAAGGCCGGCCAACAGAAACGAAAGCCCCGGCTTCCTGCGGGATAAGTCCGGTCTGGAGCGTAATGCGCAATCCAGCGCGTACTACAATCCTCAGCAGCAGCTCGAGCGAAAGATCGGAGGTATGCCCATTAACGATCTTGCTGAGTGTAGGCTGCGGCACATCCAGCTGTTTTGCGGCAGCTTGCTGACTGATGCCAAGCCGCTCCGTGTAGCGCGCAATCTGAAGCGCGACGTCACTCCGCAATGCATGCACTGTTTCGAATTCGGGTGTCATAGGGCGAGCTCGGATTTATATAGTGAATCTATTATAATAGGTCACCGACCTAGATACCAGTATATTTATCAATGACTTAGCAACAAGGTGGGCCGTCTTAAACATGCGATCCTGTTCGGCGCTGCAATATAGCCTGCGGAGTAGTCATAGCAGCGCATGTGAAGGGCACAGGGAGCTATTCTGGTGGCAATGCTGGGCGCCTAATTCGTACTTCGACTGAGGCTGACGGCTACACACGCAACCTGTGAACTGTGCGAAACAACATAGTTTGGTCGTTAATAATCACTGGGCTTTGGCCAGTACTATAAAACGGCCTCACCAACGACTGCTTCCGCAGCCAATAGCAGACATTAATATTCGTTATTTTATGGATATTCGGCTTTGGTCAAATACTTAAGGTACGACCAAAGCGTCCATGGCTGCTAGCATTCTAGGGCGTAATTTAATAATCATCACGATCCGGACTACTAGCTCAAACTTTGGAGTAATCAATGAACTACGGACCGCAGCTTCTGCTCGTGACCGCAGTCATCGCGGTCGGCGTATTCCACACCATGGTTCCGGATCACTGGGTGCCGATTGCGCTGATTGCCAGGCAACGGGGCTGGTCAAGATCTGAGACGGCACGTGCCGCCTTTCAGGCAGGAATTGGACACACTCTTTCAACATTGCTCATCGCTATAGTCGTATGGCTCGCAGGTGTCGCTCTTGCAGACCGTTTCGGCCGCGTTGTCGATTCTGGATCGAGTCTCGCACTCGTGATGTTTGGTAGCTGGATCGCCATCTCGGCATGGCTCGATCTTCTGAAACAGGGTGCGCATGGCCACGGTCACCAAAATCATAATCACGAGCATGGGCATGGCCTCGGCCGAGAAGTCCTCCCTGAGGATGATCCACTGTATACGCCCCTTCGAGATGAAATGTCGGTGCTTACACGGCATGTTCACACACACCGCCACAAGCATGGGTCAGTACATAGCCATTGGCATGATCACACGACCACATCTTTTCACTCGATGACCGCCGATATGGCGATGGCACCGCCTTTGCACGATCATCATCACAAGATGACGGGGCGCACAGCTCTGCTTTTAATACTCGGCTCATCGCCTATGGTGGAAGGCATTCCTGCCTTCTTCGCCGCCAGTAAGTACGGTATCTGGCTGATTACTGTAATGGGGATTGTATTCGCCATCAGCACCATCGCGACTTACGTGATTTTGTGTGTGTACTCGACAGCAGGCTTACAACGGCTGCATTTAGGTGCGTTCGAGCGGTATGGAGAGGTATTAAGCGGTGCGTTCATAGCCATCATCGGTATCGCGTTCTGGATTTGGACTGTCGCATAATGACTCACTAAATTTAGAAGGTTTACCCCGACTTTGGAATATTGGACATGTTCGTTTTTAGCAAATCGAACGCCCGCTATATTGGATCGTTAGCGGTCATCCGCAGTCTTTGACTAAACTGTATTGAATCGCACAAACCGTTACTTCATGTTTCTGGCGTTCTTGATGACGTCATAGGCGATGTTGATCTGCTGGGTCTTTTCCTGGGCGATCTTGAGCATCGCTTCCGGCAGGCCGCGGGACACCAGCCGGTCCGGATGGTTTTCTTTCATGAGCCGCCGGTAGGCGCGCTTGATCTCTTCGTCGCTGTGGGTGGGTTGCACACCCAAGGTCTGATAGGCCGCTGCCAGCTTGTCGGGCTGAGCCCGAGCAGATTCACGTCCGCCACCGAAGGTTTGTTGTGCATGGATGAATGCCTCGTACTGATTCAGTTCAGCGGACGATATTCCCAACAGAGTGCAGATGCGCGCGAAGATCGCCTGTTCCGCCGGGTGTAGCACGCCATCGGCAAACGCGGCGGCCAGCTGGATCTGCAGAAACATGCGCAGCAGCGCCGGGTAGCCGCCGCATTCCTCGCGGAAGTGGATGAGCACCGGGTCCAGCTGGAAATCCGGCTGCTTGCCCTGGTTGAAGAGTTCGATAGCATCGCGTTGCTTTTCCCCCGTCAGGTTCATCTGCGCCATGATGGCGCGCGCCGCGCGGATTTCATGTTCCGAAACTCGTCCGTCGGCTTTGGCGATGCAGCCCATCACCGAGAACGTGGCGTTGAAAAATGCCGCCTGTGCACGTCCCGCATCTGCATGCACCCAGTGCATGCGCCCGCGATTGGCGGCCAGGCTGTAACCCAGAAATGCGCCCAGTACTGCGCCCCAAAAGCGGCCGACAGACCAGCCCAATAGCGCGCCGATGATCGCGCCCCACAACGCCATGTAGTCACCTGATGATCGAGACAAGGAGTCTTATTCTACCCGCAGCGCTTCCAGTAGCTGGACAGGATTTCAACGCTCACGGAAGATAGGCAACTGTCACCATTCAGGATCCTTGCATGTCCGCCGCATCTGCTCCGGTCTTCGAAACCCATCTCAAGAGTCTGCCGCTCATGCATCGCGGCAAGGTGCGCGATATCTACGCGGCCGGAGCGGAGCATCTGCTGATCGTCACCAGCGACCGGTTATCGGCTTTCGATGTAGTGTTGCCGGATCCGATCCCCGGCAAGGGCGCGGTGCTCACCGGCATCTCGCGCTTCTGGTTCGGGCGCACGCAACACATCGTCCCTAACCAGCTGACGGCACTGGCACTGTCTGATTTCATCAAGGACACGACCGAGCTGGCATTGCTCAAGGATCGAGCCATGCTGGTGCGTAAACTCAAGGCCCTGCCCATCGAGGCGGTGGTGCGCGGATATCTGATCGGCTCCGGCTGGAAGGATTATCAGAAGACCGGCACACTCTGCGGCATCGCACTGCCGCAGGGACTCAAGCTCGCAGACAAACTCCCGCAGCCGATCTTCACGCCCGCCACCAAGGCACCCAAGGGCCAGCACGACGAAAATATCTCCTTCGAAGAAACCGCCAATCTGCTGGGGCTGCCGCTGGCGGAAAAAGTCCGGGAAACAAGCCTGCAGCTGTATGACTATGCAGCCAGGCACGCGCTCACCCGCGGCATCATCATCGCTGACACCAAATTCGAATTCGGCCTGGACGCGAACAATCAGCTGATACTGATCGACGAAGCCTTGACCCCCGATTCATCGCGTTTCTGGCCCGCCGAAAGCTACCGGCCCGGCATCAGCCCGCCATCCTTTGACAAGCAATACGTGCGCGATTATCTGGAAACCCTGGATTGGCCCAAGAAACCGCCGGCGCCGCATCTGCCGGCAGAGGTCATCGCCAGAACCGCGGAGAAATACCGCGAAGCCTATCGGCGGTTGACCGCGTAACTGACCGCACAGGTTCAAATTCCGTGGTTAGGGTGCCTCTAAAAATTAGAGATTTTAGTTTCCAGCTAGGCAAAAATGACCGAGAAATTGGAGTGTATATGCCAATACATGAGGATTTTGAGGTCATTTTTAACGCCGTTGGAAAACATAAAGATCAATTTTTAGAAGTGCCCGTTAAGCATAAAGCATGGATCATCTGCATAAGTCTGATGGTACTGATGTGTTGTGCAGGCTACGACACGCGCGTACAGGCTGCAGAAAATTGCCATACGCCAGCGCCGCAAACCCTGATCAAGTGGTACAACAGTACCTATCCGGAAAAGCTACTGCGCTATAGCGTGCAGAACTCCCTGATCTATCACCCCATCGAAGTCTTCCAGACGCAGCAACCACATATAAACTGGATCGGGCTGGCGTGGTTGTCACCGGAATCGGGTGCATTGTTCGCAGCAGACTGCGATGGCAAACCCCTGGCAGCAATCTCGGTGGGTGCCATTGGCAAGATAATGGCCGGACCGGTAGTGCCAGTGTTGGGGCAGACAGTGATGTTCATCTACGTGGACAAAGAGACCCGCGATTGCGTGCACGACTCGGCGGATATCGCCGCCTTGGAAGACGGCAAGATCATTTCCTTATGGAGCCATACCTATAAGCAGGGCATGAATACCGGTGATCCCAAACACCCGGCGCGCAGTTTCATCACCCACAATTTTGCTGTGACATTAGGTGATGATGGACAGACCATCCGCGTTACCGGCCTTATCCAGGAATATACCTACCGTAAAGACGGTTCCCAGTCGCCGATCCCCAGCACCACCATTCCACTGCCGGCGGAAACCTATCATTGGGATGCAAATAAACTGCGCTTCATCCCCGAGCGCGAATATCCACTGGCAGTCGCCTGTGTCCTCAGCGGCAGGTCCGGTGCGAAATAATTAATGCCGATGATTATGATTAACGGCGAGTAGCGAAAGTTTTACGGCAGACTTGCAGGATACATCCACTTGCCCAGCCAGGATATCTGACTGATAAAGTACGGGAAATAGATGGCCAGCAGCAGAAATCCTGCACCTACGATAATAAAAGCCACGCGACTCTTGAAACCGTTGAGATCGGTATAGAACGGTGCGAAACAGATGAAAGCCAGGAAGAATGCGATCGCAAAATAAAACATGGCAACCAGAAATGCGCTCCAGGCAGACGCGGGATTTTGCAGAAAGGTAGCGCAGGCCATGCCCATGGATAGCCCCGAGACCACCACGATGGAATCCTTGACGCCCAGGATCAGGCTGGTGAAGAAGCGCGGCACCCGGCCTTTCTCATAGGGTGCAAACGCCAGAAACAGGAATTCGATGCCGATCAAGATCATGGAAACCGGCGTCAGCACCAGCAGTATGTCGGGGCTGATGGCGCCGGTCATGAAATTCTGGAAGCTCTGGTAAGCACCTTGATGCAGATGCAGCATCATCAGGGAGGCGATCAAGCCCAGCAGCAGGTTGATGCCGAGACTGGTAAGTGATTTGCCTATGTCCCGGATGATCGAATGATGCAGCAATAAAATCGCTTCGTGCGGTGGCGGCTTTTTTTTCTTGCGGAACACGTTGCTCTCCTGTGTCAGGTTCCTGATCTGTTGGCGCTTGCCGACCAGTCGGTAAATATCCTGTGTAGAGCTCGTACGCCCTCGGTCAAGGCCGCCGGACCCGGCTGCAGGATGATGGAGGATTTCACTTCGTGCAACTCACCGTCACGCACCGCAGGAATGGCCTGCCATCCAGGCCGCAGGGTGATTGATTTTGGTTGAAATTTCTTGCCGCACCAGGAACCGATGATGATATCCGGCTGACGGCGCACCACTTCCTGGGGATCGGAGACGATGCGGTCCTTGCCCAAAGATTGTTGCGCCAGTTCCGGAAAAATATCCTGGCCACCGGCGATGCCGATCAGTTCGGAGACCCAGGCGATGGCGGAAATCTGCGGGTTGTCCCACTCTTCGAAATACACGCGCGGATGCTGTGGCAGTTTGTCTGCTTGTGCGCGGATAGCATCCAGCCCTTGTTGTAAATGCTTAGCCAATGTCTGCGCTTTGGCTTCGCAACCCAGCATGCCGCCCAGCATCAGTATCATGCGCAGGATCTCATCCACGCTGCGGTGATTGAAGACGTGTACTTCGATACCCTGGCGCACCAGTTGTGCGGCGATGTCCGCTTGCAAATCGGAGAACCCCAGCACCAGGTCTGGTTTAAGTTCCAGAATCTTGTCGATCTTGGCGCTAGTGAACGCCGATACCTTGGGTTTCTGCTTGCGCGCCTGCGGCGGACGTACGGTAAAACCGGAAATGCCCACGATGCGCCAATCCTCGCCCAGCAGGTACAGGGTCTCGGTGGTTTCTTCCGTCAAGCAGACAAGGCGTTCGGGATAACCGGTCATCGGAAAGTTTCCTGCGTTTCACACGCGGCCATTATCTTGCCTCTTGGGTAACAAGATTACATGGAGCGACCGACTCCACCCCAGTTTCTCCGGGGCGGGCGGAAGCAAAAAAAATGGCGCCGTGCTATTCCGCTAAACTGCATACATGCACGACGCGCCTTCAACCACCACACCCTATCAGGGCCTGACGCCCGACACGATCCTGTCAGCGGTGGAAGCCACTGGCCGGCTCACGGACGGCACCCTGTTGGCGCTTAACAGTTACGAGAACCGCGTCTATCAAATCGGCATCCAGGATCACAAGCCGCTGATCGCCAAGTTCTACCGCCCGGCTCGCTGGTCCGATGCCGCCATCCTCGAGGAACACGCCTTCCTGCAGGAATTGACGGAAGCCGAGATCCCGGTGGTGGCTCCGCTCACTGATGCGAGTGGTAAGACCTTGCTGATGTATGGCAGTTATCGCTTCAGCCTGTTTCCCCGCCAGGGCGGACGCGCACCGGACCTGGAACGGCCCGAGCAACTGGAATGGCTGGGTCGTTTCCTAGGCCGCCTGCATGCGGTCGGCGCGGTGCGCCGCTTCGAACAGCGCGCGCACATTGATGCGCAGACCCTGGGAAACGCGCCCCGGGAGCTCATTCTGCAAAGCCGTTTCCTGCCGCCGGAACTCGCGCCGCGTTACCGGGAAGTGACCGAATTGCTTTTGGCCGGCGTGCAGCGTTGTTTTGAACGCGCACCCGACATACGCAATATCCGCTTGCACGGCGACTGCCATCCCGGGAATGTATTGTGGACCGATAGCGGACCGCACTTCGTGGATTTCGACGACTGCGCCACCGGCCCTGCGATACAGGACCTGTGGATGCTGCTCTCCGGTTCGCGCGCGGAAATGGAGATCCAGCTCGGGCATGTGATGCAGGGTTACCGGCAGTTCGCGGATTTCGATACCTCTGAACTGTGGCTCATCGAAGCGTTGCGGACGCTGCGCATGCTCCACTATGCCGCCTGGATTGCACGCCGCTGGGACGACCCGGCTTTCCCACGTGCCTTCCCCTGGTTCGACGCACCGCGATACTGGGAAGAGCACATCCAGGTGCTGAGGGAACAACTACCGCTGCTGGACGAGCCGCCACTGGCCATCGACGCTTAGCGCTGCCGGTATCATCATTAATGATGATAGGTAACACTTCGCCCCGCTCGCCAGATTAGACCGCCAGCGCCTCGCTTGAGGCTAAAATAAGACACCAGTGAAACAATCGAGTTGCACGTGTTCAGCAGAATCCTAAAGGCCTTTGATAAATACATCTGGCACAGCGACCTGCGTGCCATGGCGTGGCACAAGCGCACCCCGATTTTCTGGGTGCGCCTGCTCCAGTTACTGATCCAGGATTTCTGGACCGGCGAAATCACGCTGCGTGCAACTGGACTTGTCTACACCACTCTGCTTTCCATCGTGCCGCTGCTGGCATTCGCATTCGCCATCCTCAAGGCATTCGGCATACAGGAAAGTCTTGAACCAATGTTGTTCCAATTTCTCTCGCCACTGGGTGAAAAGGGTGGGGAGATCTCCATGAAGATCATCCACTTCGTGGACAACGTGAAGGTCGGCTTGCTGGGTACCATCGGCTTGTTGGTACTGTTGTATGCGGTGATCTCGCTGGTACAGAAAGTCGAGTCCGGCCTTAATTACATCTGGAGGGTGCGCGAAGAAATAACCCTCAGCGAACGCTTCAGCCATTATCTGGGTGTACTGATCATCGGACCCGTGCTGCTGATATCGGCGCTGGCCATCACCGCTACCATCAGCAGCCCCAGCATGACGCAGCACATCATGCGGGTCATCCCTCAGGGGCACCTCGTGGTGGTAGGGATCAAACTGGTGCCCTACCTGCTGGTGATCGCCGCTTTCACTTTCACCTACGCCTTCGTGCCCCATACCCACGTGCAGTTCCGTGCGGCCCTGGCGGGCGGTGTGTTTGCCGGTGTGCTGTGGCAATTCGCCAGTTGGGCGTTCGCGGCCCTGACGGTTTCCTCCACGCGCCTCACCATCATCTACTCCGGCTTCGCCATCCTGGTGATGTTCATGGCATGGGTGTACCTATGCTGGCTGATCCTGTTCATGGGCGCGCAGGTGGCGTTCTATGTGCAGAATCCGGAACTGGTACGTCACGGACATGGCCATGAGGCGGTGGGCGGACGCACGCTTGAACGTCTGGCGCTACATATCATGTATCTCATCGGCCGCTGCTATTACGACAACAAGCAACCATGGTCGCGGGAAGACCTAGCGCGCCGCCTGCGCGTACCCACCGACACCATCCTGGACGTGCTGGGGCGATTGCGAGAAAACGGACTGGTGATGCTGGTTTCCGGACGCATCCGCCGCTACGTGCCGGCTCGCGATATGGGTACTGTCCTGCTGCGGGATATCATCGACGCCATGCGTCGCAACCCGACCAACGCCGAAGACGTGGATCGGTATATCAACGCAGTGGCTTCGGTGGATGAGGTCATGAAGAAAGTCGACCACGCAGTAGAGACAGCACTCGGAGACACCACTCTACGTTCCTTGGTGGAACAGCAGGCGGTGATCGATATCGCGGACCTGCGGCGCGCCTGACAAATTTTAGTGTGGTTTCCAGCCATTTTATTTTATAGCGGGGTTCCGCCCCCGCGGTCAGGTTGCTTTTCTTTGGCGCAAAGAAAAGTAACCAAAAGAAACATCCAAGAACGTTTCTCATTTCATCTAGCAGGAACTCAGGCTTCACGCCGCATAGGTTTTCTTTTAGTGACGGTCTTTTAGCTGTACCTCTTACTTTAGCCCGCTGTTATGCAAAGGCTACTTTTCTCATAGCTCTATTTCTTGTATGCACAAAGAAATGGGGGTTGCCGTGTGGGCGCTATACAGGGACGTACGAGTGTCGCGGGAGGCAGGGGCACTCTGAGAAGAGTGCCGGAAGCGACCCCAGAACCCGCTCTCTTGAACAGTCGCGGCCGGAGGGCGCTCAACAACAGATCAGATGCGCTGCAGCACTTCATCCATTGTTATGTGTTTCAAGCAATTCAGATGTTTCAGCGGACACTCGCGCTTGAAGCACGGGCTGCAGTCGAGTCGCAGATACACAACTTGTGCCTTGTCGGAAAGCGGCGGCGTGTAATCCGGCGTGGAAGAACCGAAGATCGCTACCACTTTTATCCCCACAGCGGCAGCGATGTGCATCAGGCCGGAATCGTTGGTCACTGCTGTTTCGACCAGCGCCAGCAGGTCCACAACATCTTCCAGACGCGTACTGCCGCACAGGTTCACGACGCGCTTGCCGGCGATGCGCGTGATCTCCTCACCCAGGGATTGCTCCCGCACCGAGCCGAACACCCAGACCTGTTTGCCTGAAGCCAGCACTTTCTTCGCTAGTTCGCCGTAACGCTCCACCGGCCAACGCTTGGCGGGGCCGTACTCGGCACCCGGCATCAGCGCGACGATGGGTGGATTCCGGTTCAACGCTAAGCTGTTCAGAAGCACAGTTTGGTTATATTTCTCAACCAGCAAGTGCGGTTTGGGAATCTCCGTCGGCGACAAAGGTGCATCACTGTCCAGGCCCAAGGTTACGAAACGCTGTACCGTCTGCGTGAGCCTGGCTTCATCCAGAACCCGCATGTCGTTGATGAGCCCGTAGCGCCACTCACCGCGGTAGCCGGTACGCTTGGGGATACCTGCAAAGAAAGGCACCAGCGCGGATTTCCAGGAGCGTGGCAACACAATGGCCTGATCGTAGCGGCCGCGCAGTAATCGCCCCAGGCGTTTACGTGCGCCAAAACCAAATTCGCCATGGCTCAAGGGCATGGTGACGCTGCCCTTCACTTCCGGCATGCGCGCCAGCAGCGGCTTCGACCAGGCCGGCGCCAGTACGTCTATCTCTGATTCAGGGAAACGCTGCTTGAGGGTGATGAACAGACTTTGCGCCATCACCATGTCGCCGATCCAGGCGGGACCAACGATGAGTATGCGTGTGTTCTTTGTTGGAGCGTACATTGTGTTTTACTCCTTCTCAATTCAGGAGAAGGTTTAAATCAGCCTGAGTAGATCACCCCTCACCTTGCCCTCGGCAACCGCTCCATGCGTTGCCCTACCTCCTGCATCCATGCCGTCGTCTCCCACAGGGGAGAGAGCAGAAGATGCACAAGTCACTTTTTATTCAACCACTCCATATACTTCCCAACTCCCTGCTCCACCGTCATGAACTTGTGCTCGCAGCCGGCGGCGCGCAGCGCGCTCATGTCGGCTTCGGTGAAGCTCTGGTAACGACCCTTGAGGTTCTCGGGGAACGCGATGTATTCGATCTTGCCCTTGCCATGGAATTTGATGACTGCGTTAGCCACGTCATTGAACGTCTGGCTGCGGCCGGTGCCCAGGTTGAAGATGCCCGAGACCTTGGGATGATCCAGTGCCCACAGGTTAACGGCACACACGTCGTCCACATGGATGAAATCGCGGCGCTGCTCACCGTCGGCGTAACCGCCGCTGCCCTCGAACAGCTTGCACTTGCCGCTGGCCAGTATCTGGTTGTTGAAATGGAAAGCGGTGCTGGCCATCTTGCCCTTGTGCTGCTCGCGCGGGCCGTACACGTTGAAATACCGGTAGCCCACCACCTGGCTTTTGGGAGCAGTCTTCAGCCGGCGGCGCACGTACTGGTCGAACAGGAATTTGGAGTAGCCATATACATTGAGCGGTCGTTCAAATTGGCGTTCTTCCTTGAATACCTTGCCGCCGCCGTACACGGCGGCGGATGAGGCGTAGATGAACGGGATGTTGCGCGTGACGCAGTGCTCCAGCAATACCTTCGAGTATTCATAATTCACCGCCATCATGTACTGACCGTTCCACTCGGTGGTATCGGAACAGGCGCCATTGTGGAACACCGCTTCGATGGGTCCGAGGGCTCCCGCGGTAAGCTGCTGCAGGAACGCATCCTTGTCGCGGTAGTCGGCGATCTCGGCCTCCACCATATTCACGAACTTGGCACCATCCTCGAGGTCGTCCACCACGATGATGTCGGACTGACCACGCTGATTGAGCGCCAAAACTAGGTTGCTGCCCACGAAACCCGCGCCGCCGGTGACGATGATCATGATGGTTTTCTCTGCGAGTAGATGACCATGTATTTATAGAATACCCCGTTGGCCTCGGATACCGAGATCAACAGCCCGCGCCAGCCGTCCAACAGACCCAGCCGCAAGAAGTAGGCGCGCATGAAAGCCCAGATGCTTTTCAGGAAGATGATACCCGGCGGATAGGTGCGGGTGGACTCCCCCGCCTTGAGCATGGTGTAACGGTGCATCTTCACGAGGAAATCCCCAGCATCGCGCATGCCGGTATGCCGCAGACTACCGGCCAGAGGCGCAGCCTGTTCACCGCCTATCAATTCCACCTTCTCGTGCACCGCCACTTCCGTGAATCCGTGCGTGCGGCGGTTGTAAAGACGCGTGAGCCATTGGCTACCCCAACCACCGTAGCGCACACGCTTGCCCATTAGATAATTTTGCCTCTCTACCGCATAGGCTTTGTGTGGATCATCCAGCGCCAGGCCCGAAATACTCGCGAGCAGCGACGCTTCCACCACCTCGTCCGCATCCAGGGAAAAGATCCAGTCATTACCTGCCAGGGCGGCGGCGACATTGCGGGTGGGCCCGAAACCTGTGAACTCGCCTGTGCAGATCCTGATATTGGGATAGCGCGCGGCGATGATCAGAGTATCGTCGCGGGAGCCGTTGTCATAGATCAATACTTCATTGATTTCGCGCACACTCTCCAGTGTCGCGGCCAGGGTCGCGGCGGCATCGCGGACCATGAGTACCACCGAGATGCGGGCAAGCGCTGAGGTCATGCGGTTTCCCACGAGGCACGGTTCGCTACACACGGCGAACGCACTGCCAGACACAGCGGGGCCGGTGGGTACACCAGGGACGGTTGTCGCGACAAATCAACCAACACGGTAACTGGTAGCTCAGTCAATCAATGTGTAGATGGCGCTGCAGTACGGGCACTCGATCTCGCCCGTGGCTTCGACCGCTAGGAACACCCGCGGATGGGAATTCCAAAGGCTCATGCCATCCATTGGGCAGTGCAGTGGCAGATCCTTGCGAGTCACATCGTAATGGCGGCGGGCATTGGGGGTCTGCAGGCCTTGTTGCTGGTCGGCGGCTGTGGCCACGATGCACCTCGATGCTCGAAAGGATGTCGATTATACCAAGCTAGTCCGGATCGCCGGCGGCTGCGCTGCCGATGGTTGCTGCCCACAGGGCGCGCACCTGCCCGCGCAGTGGTTCCGCCTCGGCCTCGGGGATGCGCGCCGGTTGGCCTTCCAGGCTACGGCGGTGCACGATCTTGCGGAATACCCGGTAGCTTTCGGCAAGAAACCCGCCCTGCTCCGCACTCAGGATGCCGGTGCTCACCAAGCCTTCCAGGTTACGGATGTTATCGGTCCAATCGAGCAGCTGCGGATACTGGGCAGCGTTCTTGAGCACCCAGTACTGCACCAGAAATTCGATATCCGTGAGGCCGCCGATATCCAGTTTGATATCAAACTCAGCTTGCGTATGCACATGCTCTTTCAGCATGCGTGCACGCATCTGCGCCACCTCGCGCCTCAGGGCATCATCATTGCGTGGCCGGCTCAGCACTTCGCGACGCAGCTTCTCGAAAGCTTCGCCCACCTCCGCTTCGCCGGCCACCGGACGTGCGCGCAGTAGCGCCTGATGTTCCCAGGTCCAGGCCTGTTGCCGCTGATAGTGGTCGAAGCTTTCCATGGAACTCACGATCAAACCGGCGGCACCGCTGGGGCGCAGACGCGTGTCCACCTGATAGAGCACCCCCGAGGTGGTGGGAATGGAAAGGATATTGATCACGCGCTGCACCAGGCGCGTGAAGAATTCATTGTTGTCCAGCGCACGCGCACCGCGGGTCTGCTGCTGCTCGCCGGCACTGTCGTGCAGGAACACCAGATCCAGGTCCGAGCCGTAACCCAGTTCCAGCCCGGCGAGCTTGCCGTAGGCGATGATGCCGAAGTGTGCACGGCGTTCGCCGTTCGCATCCTGGCACCAGGGTTCGCCGTGTCGTGCCTGCAGATGCTGCCAGGCAATCGCCAGGGCTTTGCGGATCACCTGTTCCGCGATCCAGGTGAGGAAGTCGCTGACTTTCATCAGCGGCACGTTGCCGGATAGATCGGCCGCCGCTACCCGCACCACCGCGGTCTGCTGAAACTGGCGCAGCGCATCCATCTGCGCTTCCAGGTCGTCTTCAGCAATGTCATTGAGGATGCGGTCCAGTTCCGTCTGCAGTGATTCCTGGGAGGGAAACTCGCTGAACATGCGCGGGTCCATGAGTTCATCCAGCAGCAACGGTGTGCGCACCACCAGCTCGGTGAGCCAGGCGCTGCCCGCGGCCAGGCGCGCCAGATGCTCCAGTGCCGTAGGATTCTCCACCAGCAACGCCAAGTAGGTAGAACGTTTGGCGATGGCTTCCACCACATGCAACAGTCGCTTGAAAGTCGCGTATGGATCCGTCTTGGTGCTTGCGACTTCGAACAAGCGCGGCATGAGTGCATCCAGACGTCGGCGTGCACGCTCGCCCAGGGCCCGCAACAACGGCCCTGCGCGTAACTGTTTGAGTGTTTGCAGGATTTCGGCGGGCTGCGTGAACCCGGCGCCGAGCAATAGTGCTTCAGTGCTGGTATCCGCCTGGGCGCTGCGCCACACCGATGCAAACACGGACTCCGGCTGTTGTCCGCGCAGTGTGTGCGGCGCTGCAAACACTGCTTCAAAAATCTGCTGCACCTGGAGGCGATGGCCATCCAGCGCCTGATTGAATGCAGGCCAAGTTTCGAATCCCATGGACCAGGCGAGGCGCATGCGGCCCACTTCGTCCGTGGGCAACTCATGGGTCTGTTCATCCCGGTGTTCCTGCAGTCGATTCTCCGTACAGCGCAGGAATGCATACGCTGCGATGAGCGTCTCGGCTTCCGCGGGCTGCAGATAATTCATTCGGCCCAGATGGCGCAGCACCGGGATAATGGCGCGTTCTCGCATCAGCGTTTCGCGGCCACCGCGGATCAACTGGAAAAGCTGGCCGATGAATTCGATCTCGCGAATACCGCCGCGGCCCAGTTTGATATTGTCCTCGAGGCCGCGGCGCAGCACATCCTGCATGATGAGTTGCTTCATCTCGCGCAGCGATTCGAAGACATTGAAATCAAGATAGCGCCGGTACATGAATGGCCGCAGCGTGCGCAATAGCCGTTCACCCTGGTTGATATCGCCGGCCACCGGCCGCGCTTTTATCAGGGCATAACGCTCCCACTCGCGCCCATGATTCTGGTAATAGGTTTCCAGCGCGCCGAAACTCATGGCCAGCGGACCCGATTCACCGAAGGGCCTGAGTCGCAGGTCCACCCGGAACACGAAGCCTTCGGGTGTGACTTCATCCATCAGGCGCACCAGCTTCTGCACCAGGCGCACGAAATATTCCTCGTTATCCATCGGCTTGGGTCCGTCGCTGCTGCCGTTCTCCGGATAGGCGAAAATCACATCGATGTCCGAGGAGAAATTCAGCTCATGGGCGCCCAGCTTGCCCATGCCCAATACGACCAGCGATTGCGCTTCGCCCTTGGTGTTGCGCGTGCTGCCGTGACGCTGCGCATGCCAGCGCGACAATAAGGCCAGTGCGCCATCCACGCAGCTATCAGCGAGCGCCGAAACATCCCGCAGGGTTTCGTCCAGATTCGCCCAGCCCGCCAGATCGCGCCAGGCGATGCGTGTCATCTCGCGGCGGCGGACTTGCCGCAAGCTGTGGGATAACTCGGTTTCATCCTGGACCGTCTGTAGCGCTGCGCTGACACGCGGCGCGGGTGACTGCGTGGATTGCAGATCCCCGGACTCGATGAGATCCGCCAGCAGTTGCGGATGGCGTATGCAGTTCTGCGCCACGAACTCGCTGCACAGCCAGACTCGCGGCAACGACGCAGCCGCGGCTGTAGATAATTCCGGCAAGCCTGTCAGTGACTGCTGATAACGCCCCCAGATGGGACGCAGCAGTTCTGGAATGGTGCCGGTGGTTTCCATGTTGGAGAACATGATTGGTAGCTCAGCAAACTTAACTGTAACCTAATCCCATGCCTGCACCACGCCGTTCTGAATCCCACGCTGCTTTGCAGTTTTTTGCGACTGCTCCGAAGGGGTTGGAACCGGTGGTGGCCGATGAACTGCGCGTACTCGGAGCCAAGAATGTAAAAGAGGCGCGCGGCGGCGCCTCATTCGAGGGGCCGCCGGCCATGGCTTACCGCGCCTGCCTGTGGTTGCGCGCCGCCAACCGGGTGCTGTATCCGATCTCGAAATTTACAGCTGCAGATGACGCAAGCCTGTACGCCGGTATCCAACGCATGCCTTGGGAAAACGACTTGTCGCCCGACGGCAGCCTGGCGGTGGATTTCACCGGCTCCAGCGCCGGCATCACCCACACCCAGTATGGCGCGCTGCGTGTCAAGGATGCCATCGTCGACCGCTTGCGCGATAAATTCGGGCGGCGTCCCGATGTCGATCGCGAGCAGCCGGATCTGCGCATCAACTGCCACCTGCATCGCGACATCGCGACCGTGAGTCTCGACCTTTCCGGCGACAGCCTGCATCAGCGCGGTTATCGCCGCGCCAGCGTGGCGGCACCCCTGAAAGAAAACCTGGCGGCCGGCCTGCTGCTCAAATGCGGCTGGCCGAAGATCGCCCAAGCGGGTGGCAGCTTCGTGGATCCCATGAGCGGATCCGGCACCTTGGTGATCGAAGCCGCACTCATGGCCGGGGACGTGGCTCCGGGTCTGTTGCGGGATTACTGGGGCTTCAGCGGTTGGCTGAAGCACGACCACGAACTGTGGAAAAAATTGGTGGAGGAAGCACGTGCGCGCCAGGCTGCTGGCCGTGCACAAAAGCTGGTGATCCTGGGATATGACCACGATGCCAAGGCGATACTCAGCGCACAACAGAACGCGCGCGCTGCTGGCATCTCACCTATGCTGCGCTTTGAACATAAATCATTGGAACAGAATCAATTACCCGAAGGCTTGCAGCCCGGATTGGTGGTCACCAACCCGCCTTATGGCGAACGCCTGGGAACTGTCGAGACACTGGGGCCGCTGTACGTGACACTCGGCAACTGGCTCAAAGAACAATGTCTCGGTTGGCAGGCGGGCGTCATCATAGGTGACCTGGAACTCGGCAAGCAGCTCGGCATCCGCGCCCGCAAGATCAACTCCTTCTATAACGGCGCGCTGGAATGCAAATTGCTACAGTTTAGTGTCGAACCAGAATGGTTTATGCGCGGCAACACCCCAGCGACACCGGTGTGATGCCCTTATTCATGGCCTCGGCACCCGGAGCATGCCACTGACATGTCGCGGTATTACACTATAAGCATCATCAATCATTGATCTCAGGAGTTACGTATGGCACGCAAGAAAGTTTCCAGGAAAACCTCTTCCAAAAAACGCAAGACAGCTAACGCTAAATCGCGCAACACCCGCAAGGTCAAGCCTATTCCCGCCGGCTATCACAGCGTTACGCCCTACCTGATCATCGATGGTGCGGCAGCGGCACTGGATTTCTATAAGAAGGCATTCGGCGCCAAGGAAACGGTGCGCATGCCCAATGGCGGGCGTATTGCACATGCCGAGATCGTGATCGGCGATTCGCATGTAATGCTCGCGGATGAAAATCCGGAGATGGGCGCGCAGGCACCGCAGTCGGGCACTCGGACGCCGGTGGGCATCATGTTGTATGTGAAAGACGTGGACGCGGTCTTCAAGCGCGCCGTGGCCGCTGGTGCCCAGATCGAGCGGCCGCTGGCCGACCAATTCTATGGCGACCGCACCGGCGGCATCATCGATCCCTTCGGCCACCGCTGGTACCTCGGCACACATATCGAAGACGTGTCGCCCAAGGAAATGAAGCGGCGCATGCAAGAAATCACCAAATAGCGACAGCGCATACTTATTGGTTGTAACTGACAGTTACACGAAATTCATGGAATGCAAAAATGTCATCACCGCTTTGTCCGAGATGCCGGGCTTCCTTGTAAGTTCCCACATCGAAAAACTGAGCGACGCACAACTGCATTTCCAACCTGAAGGCGGATACTTTTCGATCTTGGAAAACATCTGCCATTTACGGGACATCGAGATCGAAGGTTACAGCCTGCGTTTGCAACGCCTGCTCACAGAAACGCATCCCAGACTGCTCGATATCAACGGCGGCCAGCTGGCCCTAGAAAGGCGCTACAACCAGCAGGCCTTGCAACCGGCCCTGGATGCCTTCATCCAAGCGCGTGATACGAATCTTAAGATTGTTGCAAAGCTCACGTCGACCCAACTTGCCCGCAGCGGCTATCTCGAACCGCCCGATGACATTACTTTGGGCAGACTCTTGGAACTATGGGTCGAGCACGACCGCGGGCATATCCAGGAACTGGAAAAGTTGCGGACCCTGGTTGGTAAACTCCACAATGAAGTTCGGACTCAAGGGACGTGTGCATGAGCAAGAGCCTAAAACTGGGACCCGACTTGGCCGCTGGCATTGCCAGCAACGAACTTATAGAAGGCAAACCACTGCTCGGCCACGTGGGCCAGGACGCTGTCTTGCTGACACAGCTGGGTGACACCTACTCGGCCGTAAGCGCCGTGTGTGCGCACTATCACGGCCCGCTGGAAAAAGGCTTGGTGGTGGGCGAAACCGTCCGCTGCCCCTGGCATCACGCCTGCTTTAGTCTGCGCACCGGCGAAGTGCTGGCGGCGCCCGGCCTCACCTCTCTGCCCCGCTGGCAAGTGGAACGTCAAAACCTCAGACTTTACGTGCGCGACAAGCTTCAGCCCATCACCCGCGCCGTGCGCACGCCGCCGCTCAGCGCGACACCGCCGGCGTCTGTCCTGATCGTGGGTGGCGGCGCGGCGGGTGAAGCAGCGGCCACCACGCTGCGCTTCTCAGGCTACCAAGGGCCGGTGACAATTCTCAGCGCCGAGGACAGCCTGCCGCCGGACCGCCCTAATCTTTCCAAAGATTACTTGGCGGGCACCGCGCCCAAGGCCTGGGTGCCGATCCGCGGTGAGGCGTACTTCGAGAAAAACAACATCGCACTTAAACGCGCGACGCACGTCAGCAGCATCGATGCCGCACATAAAAGCGTGCGCACCTCTGATGGTCGTGAATTCGGTTACGACCGCCTTTTGCTGGCCACCGGTGCGGATCCGGTGAAACTGCCGACACCCGGCATTGAGCTTCCGCACGTGCACTACGTGCGTACGGTGACGGACAGCGAGAGCATCATCCAAGCGGTGCAAGCCGGCGCCAAGAATGCAGTGATCATCGGCGCCAGCTTCATCGGTCTTGAGGTGGCCGCGGCATTGCGGGCACGCAATCTGGAAGTGCACGTGGTGGGACCCGAAGCGCGACCGTTGGAACGGGTGCTGGGACCGCAATTGGGAGACGCCATCCGCACACTGCACGAAAACAAAGGCGTGGTGTTCCATCTGGGTCACACGGTGACCAACATCGAATCACATCATGTACTTCTGAACGACGGTAAAGCATTGGCGGCGGATCTGGTGGTCATCGGAGTGGGCGTGCGCCCCGCCATCGCGCTGGCGGAACAGGCGGGTCTCAGGATGGACCGTGGTGTCCTGGTGGACGAATATCTGCAAACCAGCGCGCCTCATATTTATGCTGCCGGTGACATCGCGCGCTGGCCCGACCGCCACACCGGAATGCATATCCGGGTGGAACATTGGGTGGTGGCCCAGCGCCAGGGCCAGACTGCTGCGCGCAACATGCTGGGTTACCAGCAACCCTACAAGGCCATACCTTTTTTCTGGAGCCAGCATTACGACGCGGCAGTGAACTACGTGGGACATGCGGAAACCTGGGACAGTCTGGAAATCGACGGCGATCCCACCCAGTTGGATTGCGCCGTCAGCTACAAACTCGGCGGCAAACTCCTGGCCCGGGCCACTATTAATCGCGATTTGCTCAGTCTTAAAACAGAAGTGCAGATGGAGATGGAAAATGCGGAACCAAATTTCTACGACGTCGCCGTGACGCTTGACTGAAAGTAATCAGCCCTCTCCAGCGCTGACATTTGAATTCCAAAGGAATACGCCCATGCAAAAGATCACCGCGTTCCTGTGGTTCGACAGCCAGGCTATTTGAACTGTGGGTCGTGCACCACCAGGGACATACCCGGGAACTGGAAAATTTCCGGACTGCCACTCGTGAGACCATCTCGACCCATAAACCAGAACCTTCCGTCTCTCGGCAGGACTTGAGATAAGCACCACTATGAAAGCTGGAACCCTACGGCGACTCATCAATCTGTGGCCGCCATTCCTGTGCAGCGGCATACAAATCAAACGCATCAGTGACGACTTCCGCGAAGTGGAGGTCGTGCTCAAACAGCATTGGTATAACAGCAACTACGTGGGTGTGCATTTTGGTGGCAGTCTGTTCGCCATGACCGATGGTCTGCACATGATCATGCTCATAAGGATTCTTGGCCACGATTATTATGTCTGGGATCAGCGCGCCAGTATCGAATACATCAAACCGGGCCGCGGTACGGTGAAGGCATGGTTTCGGCTGGACGATGCCACCCTGACCACGATCCGCGAAAAGACTGTAGGTGGTGAAAAATATCTGCCGGAATTCGATGTCGTGATTACCGACGCCGGCAGCGAGGTGGTGGCACGTGTGCACAAGACGCTCTATGTGCGCCACAAACCGCAGAAGACTGTGTCACCCTCACCGAATCGGTAGCACAAGTTAAGGTCTCTGCCCAAATGTGATTGGAAACCAATAAAGAGGTACTTATGCAAAATGAAATTCAAACCAACCATGGCTCGAAACCACTGCTTTGGACGGGACGTGTGATCGTCACGTTGGCCACCCTGTTTTTTCTGTTTGACAGCCTCATGAAACTGATCAAGCCGGAACTGGTGGTCAAGGCGGCCGGCTGGCACGAGAGCACGGTGATCGGCCTCGGCATCACACTTCTCATCAGCACCATTCTGTATGCCATTCCGCACACTTCGGTGCTGGGTGCCATTTTGATCACCGGTTATCTGGGCGGTGCGATTGCCACCAACCTGTTCCTCAAGTCGCCGGTTCTGTTCAACTGCCTGGCCGTGGTGTACGGCATCCTGCTATGGGGCGGATTGTTTCTGCGCGATCCGCAACTGCGGATAGTTTTTCCAATACGCAGTTGATTTACAGCGGTTATTTGAAAAGTTACAGGAGCACCTAAAATGCAAAAGATCACCCCGTTTCTGTGGTTCGACACCCAAGCTGAAAAAGCGGCGCAGTACTACGTATCCATCTTCAAGAATTCGAAGCTCGGGACCGTGTCACGCTACGGCAAGGAAGGCTTCGAGATTCACAAACAACCGGAAGGCCGGGTCATGGCGGTAGATTTCGAACTGGACGGTCAAGGGTTCACCGCTCTTAACGGTGGTCCGTTGTTCAAATTCAATGAGTCCGTTTCCTTTCAGGTGCACTGCGAAAACCAGGAAGAAGTGGATTATTACTGGAACGCACTTTCGGCGGGCGGTGATCCGAAAGCCCAACAATGCGGCTGGCTCAAGGACAAGTACGGCCTCTCCTGGCAGGTGGTCCCCACGATCCTGCCAAAATTACTGTCCAGCAGGGATAAACAGAAGTCAGAAAGGGTCATGAAGGCCTTAATGAAGATGAAAAAACTCGACATCGCGGAACTGACCCGCGCTCATGAGCAGTCTTAAAAGGCATTATTACAAGGCTATTGTAGGTATTTTTGATTTCTAAATCCGGAGTAGAATCCTGTCACTTTATTTCGAAGCACTAACTTCAGGGAGTTCCTTATGATGACGTCGCTTGTTTCTCTCTGGCTTCCGATATTACTTTCCGCTGTCGGCGTGTTCATCGCCAGCAGCATCCTGCACATGGTCTTCAAGTTTTGGCACATGCCGGATTACCACGGCTTCTCCAACGAAAACGAAGTGGCAGCCGCTATGCGCAAGGGCAATCCCGCGCCCGGCATGTACATGCTGCCGTATTGCAAGATGGAAGACATGAAAAAACCCGAGTCACAGGAAAAGTTCAAGCAAGGCCCCGTGGCTTTCATGATCTTGCGTCCCGCCGGTGCCCCGGGCATGGGAAAGAACCTGGTGCAGTGGTTTATTTTCTGTCTGCTGGTCTCTTTGTTCGCCGGGTATGTCGCTGCCAGCACACTTGCGGGCGGTACTGCAGGAATGCAGGTATTCCGGGTGATCGGTACGGTCGGCTTCGTGGCCTACGCGTTCGGATCATTACCCATGGGAATCTGGTACGGCCAGCCCTGGAAAGCAGTGAGCAAGGACGTCATCGATGGGCTTATCTATGGACTCGTGACAGCGGCAATCTTTGCCTGGCTGTGGCCGAAGTAACATATTTATTAAGTAGACCGAACGAACCGGCAGCAGACACAAGTCTGCTGCCGGTTTTACAAGATTATGGGTTTTGGGGCGCGTTGGGTTGTTCGTGCTGGGCGTGTTAAATCTATAAAATCGCTATTACGCTATTAATAGACCGGAATCGTGGTCTTTTCATAATTAATTGCCCCTTCATACAATATTTCCCTGCCTGGAACGTCTACAGGGGTATATGCATGCGACCCAGGAAATCGACTGGATGAACGGCCCAGGGCGACAACTATCGGCCGAGATCGAGCGCCAGCGGCCGCGGCTGCGGAACTTCATCCGCAGGCGCGTGGCCGGCAGCGAGGATGTGGAAGACATCCTGCAAGACGTCTTCTCCGAACTGGTGGAAACATACCGGTTAATGCAGCCGGTAGAGCACGTCACCGCGTGGTTGTTCCGGGTGGCGAAAAACCGCATCACCGACCTGTTCCGCAAGCGCAAGACCGAAGCGATCAGCAACACAGAACCCGCGGAAGTCGATGACGATGAGGCGTTAAGCCTAGATGAGCTCTTACCCTCGGCGGAGGCAGGGCCCGAAGCCGCTTATATGCGCAGCCTGCTGCATGACGAACTCGACCTGGCTTTGAGTGAACTACCGATAGAACAACAAGACGTGTTCATCGCCCACGAAATCGAAGGCCGTAGTTTCAAGGCTCTGGCCGCCAAAACGGGCTTGAGCGTGAACACACTACTCGCCCGCAAACATTATGCGGTACGGCATCTAAGAAAACGTTTGCAAGCCATCTATAACGAATTCAATGAAACCTGAGGAGAAATATATGAGACATCACTGGGTACCGAAAGTAGTGAAATTTGCGCCATTATTCGCCATCGTGGCGATAATCGCATTGGGATTCGTCGTCATGGCCCTGTGGAACTGGCTCATGCCCGCGATCTTCGGCCTGAAGACCATCGGCTACCTCCAGGCCTTCGGGCTCCTGATCCTGAGCTGGATCCTGTTCGGCGGATTACGTGGACGCTACGGCGTTCAGTGGCGCAACCGCATGGCCGAACGCTGGGCCGAGCACTGGATGCAGATGTCCCCTGAAGAACGCGAAATGTTCCGTAAGGATATGCGCCACCGCTGGCATCATCATGACCACGAGCCGGACACCTATGGCCCAGATTCACACAGCGATGCGCCGCAGCGGTAAAACACCCGCGGAGTCAATGGCAGATGCAGGCAACTACGGGTCTTTAGTAACTTTTGCCTCATCTTGAATGGGCATCCGCCATCCCTGGGGGTCGCGCGGGAATGACGAGGATTGCGGCGGTGGAATGACGGGTTGACCGGTTGCGCCGCGCTCCTGGGCGGCCAGTGGCCGCCCGCTTGCCGCATGCGACAAGCCCACATTTCCGCGGGGCTTTTCGTACAGTTCTAATCTCAGCCTAGGCTCTTTTGATAAGTCTGATGATGGCGAGTAATACCACGGCACCGATGAAGGCGGTGATAAGCGAACCGATCAGGCCCCAGGCGACGAAGCCGATTATCGCCAGCAGATAACCACCGATGACGGCACCGATGATGCCGACGATGATATCGCCCAGTAATCCAAAGCCGCGGCCTTTCATCACCATGCCGGCCAACCAGCCGGCAATTGCACCGATGATCAGAAACAGAATCAGAGATGTCAGATCTATGTGCATACTCAGTTTCTCCTGTGTGCGGGTACCGCAAAGGTGCCGGTCCATGTATGTTCACAGAATTAGGGTACACCATGAATAACGCTAAGGCACGGTGACTTTCAATCCCCCCCCTCATCCCAACCTGTTCTACGTGGTGCATCCTGCACCACTCGAACTCCAGGGTGGCCATCCTTAGCCACCCGTTCGGCGGGTCGAAGCAATGCTTCGGCTATTCCGCCTCACCCCTCCAGGGGAGAAGGTGTATTTTCTAAATTGCCAATAAAAAAGCCCCGCGTTTCCGCGGGGCTTTTCTGTCCTTTTGACACTTCCGACTATGTTGTCGGTGATATCAATAGTCCATATCACCCATGCCGCCCATGCCACCGCCACCACCAGGCATAGCAGCCTTTTCTTCTTTCGGCAGCTCGGCCACCATGGCTTCGGTGGTGATGAGCAGACCGGCCACGGAGGCCGCATTCTGCAGCGCAGTGCGCGACACCTTGGTGGGATCCAGGATGCCCAATGCCACCATATCGCCATACTCGCCGGTAGCGGCATCGAAGCCGTAATTGCCGGTGCCACTGGCGACCTTGTCGAGTACAACATCCGGCGCTTCACCGGCGTTGGCAACGATCAGGCGCAGCGGCTCTTCGATGGCACGTGCCAGGATAGCGATACCCGCGGTCTGGTCGTCATTGGCGCCCTTCAGCTTGGCAACCGCCTTGTGGGCACGTATGAAGGCCACGCCGCCGCCGGGAACCACGCCTTCTTCGATGGCCGCACGCGTGGCGTGCAGCGCGTCTTCGACGCGGGCTTTCTTTTCTTTCATTTCCACTTCGGTGGCTGCACCGACCTTGACCACGGCGACGCCGCCGGCAAGCTTGGCTACACGCTCCTGCAACTTCTCCTTGTCGTAGTCCGAACTGGTCTCTTCGATCTGCGCTTTGACTGACTTAATGCGCGCTTCGATGTTCTTCTTCTGGCCGCCGCCGTCGATGATGGTGGTATTTTCTTTGTCCACGATCACTTTCTTGGCGCTGCCCAGATCATTGAGGCTGGCCTTCTCGAGCGACAGACCCACTTCCTCGGCGATCACGGTGGCGCCGGTGAGGGTAGCGATGTCTTCCAGCATGGCCTTACGGCGATCGCCGAAGCCCGGTGCCTTGACGGCAACCACTTTGACGATACCGCGGATGGTGTTGACCACCAGTGTGGCCAGAGCTTCACCTTCCACGTCTTCCGCCACAATCAGCAACTGCTTGCCGCTCTTGGCCACGGCCTCGAGGATCGGCAGCATCTCGCGGATGTTGGAGATTTTCTTGTCGTGCAGCAGGATGACCGGATTCTCAAGCACCGCGCTCATATCCTGCTGGTTGTTGATGAAATACGGGGACAAATAGCCGCGGTCGAACTGCATGCCCTCGACTACTTCCAGCTCGTTATCGAGACCGGAGCCTTCTTCCACCGTGATCACGCCTTCCTTGCCGACCTTGTTCATGGCGTCGGCGATGATCTTGCCGATGGCCACGTCACCGTTGGCGGAGATTGTGCCCACTTGGGCGATGGACTTGTTGTCGGCGGAGGGTTTGGAGAGTTTCTTCAGCTCTTCCACCACCACACCGACGGCCTTGTCGATGCCGCGCTTCAGATCCATGGGATTCATGCCGGCAGCCACGGCCTTGAGGCCTTCGCGCATGATGGCCTGGGCCAGCACGGTGGCAGTGGTGGTGCCGTCACCCGCCTCATCTGAGGTATTGGATGCGACTTCTTTCACCATCTGCGCACCCATGTTCTCGAACTTGTCCTTGAGTTCGATCTCCTTCGCCACGGACACACCGTCCTTGGTGATGGTGGGGGCGCCGAAGCTCTTGTCGAGCACCACATTGCGGCCCTTGGGGCCGAGCGTAACTTTGACCGCGTTCGCGAGTACATTCACGCCGCGGAACATGCGCTGACGCGCATCATCACCAAATTTAACGTCTTTAGCAGCCATTGCTCTTGTCCTCTAAAATAGTTTCTGGGGATTCGGTTTGTGGAAGCCTGATCACTTGCCGCCAACGATGGCGATGATCTCGTCTTCCTTCACGGCGACGTATTCCACGTCGTCAATCTTGAACTCTGAACCGGAGTATTTGCCGATCAATACCTTGTCGCCAACCTTGACGGTGGGTGCGACGACCTGGCCGCTGTCCAAGGTGCGGCCCTTGCCGACAGCGATGACTTCGCCCTTCATGGGCTTTTCTTTGGCGGTGTCCGGGATGACAATGCCACCCGCAGTTTTGGTTTCCGACTCAAGGCGTTTGATGATTACCCGGTCGTGTAGTGGATGCAGCTTCATGTAAAGACTCTCCTCTCGAAATGTTTTCTTGGGATTACGGGTCTGATAATCAAGCGATCAAAGTGCTGTTAGCACTCAATCACACTGAGTGCTAATGATAAGGGCGAATCCCATAGAGTCAAGGGCCAGGTGTAAAAGAATTGGTTTTGCAGTGAATTTATGCATGAAAATCAGCTAGTTGTATTCTGTACTTGTCCTGACCCCAAGTCAGCAGAGGCTATGGCCACGATTCTGGTGGAAGAACGCCTAGCCGCCTGTGTGAACCTGGTGCCCGGTCTTACCTCTATATATCGTTGGCAGAACAGCCTGCGGCGGGAGCCCGAATGTCTGCTGCTCATCAAAACCAGCGCCGCCCGTTTCGAGTCGCTGCGCGCCCGCTTGCGGGAACTGCATCCTTATGACACCCCGGAAATAGTCGGCTTGCCGATCACACACGGCGATTCAGAGTATCTTCAGTGGCTAACGGAGAATCTCCAACTCCCATGAATAAATTTTTGCTTTTGTTGAGCGCACTGCTATGCGTGCCGCCATTGCCGGCGCGCGCCGATACCCAGCCGTTGCCTCCGGACCAGGTTTACCGCTTACAGGTGCAACCCCGGAACGGTGTGCTCATGGCCCACTGGGACATCTTGCCCGGTTATTACCTCTACAAGGACAAGTTCCAGTTCATCAACCACACTTCCGGCATCGTATTGAGTGCTCCACAATTCCCTAGCGGTGAACAGCACAGCGACCCCTACTTCGGCTCCCAGGAGATTTATCGCAACGGTGTGACTGCCAGCATCCCCTATAGCGGTACCGGACCTTTGCAGCTGGAGGTGAAGTATCAGGGCTGCGCCGACATGGGTTTCTGTTATCCACCCCAATCGCAGCAGTTCAATCTGACACTTGCGGAGAATCTGCAGGCACCCGCGACTATCAAGTCGAAAGCCGAAGCCGCAGTTCACCCACCTGACCTTTCTGCTCTGCTCAGCGGTAATACCAGCAATAGTTTCCCGCCGCCTGATCAAGTATTCCAGATCGTGGCGCAGGCAAAAGACACCAATACCGTGGAGTTAAGTTGGCAGATCGCCGCAGGCTATTATCTGTATCGGCAGAAATTCCATTTCATCAGTAGTGACCCGGACATCGCGTTGGGTGCGCCGGATTTCCCTCAAGGCCAGATCGAAAACGATCAATATTTCGGCACCAGCATGATCTACCGTCACAGTGTGAGCGCGATCATTCCGGTAACCCGCAGTGGCAGCAGTACCCGGTTTAATCTGACCGCCACTTATCAGGGCTGCGCCGACAAGGGTCTGTGCTATCCACCCATCACCAAGACCATCCCCATTGATTTTGCGGCAGCGGGCGTAGCTGTAATTCCAAACGCCGCGAACATGCCGCAAACCAGCCCTGCGACTGCACCGGTTTCGCAACAAGGTCGTCTGGCGGAACTCATCCGCCATGGCAACCTTGCCTGGGTATTACTGGTGTTTCTGGGCCTGGGATTGGCGCTCACCTTTACACCCTGCGTGCTGCCCATGATCCCAATCATCGCCGGGCTGATCGCCGGCCAACATGAGAAACCATCCACTCGGCGCGCCTTTTCGCTGTCGCTAGTGTACGTGCTGGCCATGGCGCTCACCTATACCGTAGCGGGTGTGGTGGTGGCGCTCATCGGCGCCAACATACAAGTTTGGTTCCAAAATCCCTGGATCGTGAGCGTGTTCAGCCTGATCTTCGTGCTGCTGGCCCTGTCCATGTTCGGCTTATATGAACTGCAGATGCCGAGCGCCATCCAGACTCGCCTGGTGGGATTCAGCAATACCCAGAAAGGCGGGGCCTTCGTGGGTGTAGGCATCATGGGCGTACTGTCGGCACTGATCGTCGGTCCTTGCATCACCGCGCCGCTGGTGGCCGCGCTCTTGGTTATCGGTCAGAGCGGTGACGCGCTGCGCGGTGGCCTGTCGTTGTTTGCGCTCGGTATCGGCATGGGCATCCCCTTGCTGGTGGTCGGAACTTCGGCCGGCAAACTGGTGCCCAAAGCCGGGCCCTGGATGCAATTGGTCAAATACGTGCTGGGCGTACTGCTGCTGGCTATGGCGATCTGGTTTCTGTCACGCATCCTGCCGGGTCCGCTGACTTTGGTACTGTGGGCGGGGCTGGCGATTTTCTGTGGCGTCTATCTGTTACTTGCGGATGTCCGTGGCACTTGGCGCAAACTGTTGAAGGCTGTGGGAGTACTGCTGGTGGTCTTTGGCATCATCATGCTGGTGGGTGCTGCCACCGGTGGTACGGATCCACTGCAGCCATTGGCGCGTTTCAAAAACGCATCAACTAGCAACGCTTCCACAGACACTCAGGGTCTGCAATTCACCCGCATCAAAACTCTGGCGGATTTGGATCAGGCGCTCACTCAGGCGCGCCGTAACCACCAAACTGTGATGCTGGATTTCTATGCGGATTGGTGCGTGTCATGCAAGGAAATGCAGCATGCGGCTTTCATGGATGCGGGCGTAAAAACAGCGCTCGCCAACGCCCTGTTACTACAAGCCGACGTGACTGCCAACGACGACGAGGATCAGACCTTGCTCAAACATTTCGGCATCTACGGTCCGCCAAGCATCATGTTCTTTAATGCCAGTGGCCAGGAACTCACTGACCTGCGCGTGGTCGGCTATATGGATGCGCGTGATTTCGAGATGCGTATCCACCAGATTTTCGAGACCACTGGAGCAGTCAATTGAAACACGCACAGGCGACCGGACTTGTTATCGCCATCCTGATCGCCGCAGGCGCCGCCGGTTTCGGTGCCTATGAATGGCTGCAACCCGTACACAAACCAGTACTCACCGTAGCTGAAAATACTGCGGCCGATGACTCACCGGTGATGTCCGCTGACCAGGCCATGCATATTGATCTGGATGATCTGAAAGGCGGTTCCCACACACTCGTTGACTGGCGCGGTAAGGTGCTACTGGTTAATTTCTGGGCCACTTGGTGCTTGCCCTGCCGCCAGGAGATCCCGTTGCTGGTGAAACTGCAGGCAAAATATGCAGCCCAGGGACTGCAAGTCGTGGGCATCGCCACCGATGAGCAGAACCAACAGGATGTGCGTGCCTTCATGAAACAGATGGTGGTGAATTACCCAATACTCATGGGTGATAACCAGGTTCCGCAGCTCATCGCCGCCTTGGGTGGCAACTACATCGGCCTGCCGTATACCGTGGTTTTAGACCGAGGGGGACGGGTATTAAAGATCCATCCTGGGGAACTGGATCCAAAAGAGGCTGAAAACCTGGTGCGTACAGCTGTTAGCAATACGATGCTGACAGCCCCTGTGTCTGTGACGGCATCGCACGCCAATTAGCGGCTATCTGCTGCGATCTGACAGGTTTCTGTCAAATAGACCATAGACAAAATCGAAAATTTGCCGCAGAATCCCTGCCCCTTGAGAGCACTTGGGCATAATTTAATTATGCAGCACAATCTTTGTGGACCCAGCCTTCACCGAATCGTTAACCCTGGGGGAATCTGTGGTAGTGTTGAAATAACTTCTGCGATAATCAGGATAAATGAAGGTAAAACGTGGCGAACGTCCTGCTTCTAAATGGCCCCAACCTGAATCTGCTGGGCGAGCGGGAGCGCCAGCATTATGGGCATGAAAGTCTGGCAGAGATCGAAAAACGCCTCCTGGTGCAGGCTAAAGCCCTTGGACACGCCCTTACGACCTACCAGAGCAATCATGAAGGCGCGCTTATTGACCGAATCCAGCAGGCACATCGGGATAGCATCGATTTCCTGCTGTTCAACCCGGGCGGCTACACCCACACCAGCGTGGCGTTGCGAGATGCCTTGGCCGCAGTCAAGCTGCCGTTCATCGAGGTCCATCTGAGCAACATCCATGCCCGTGAAGCCTTCCGTCAACACTCATATTTCTCCGATCTGGCGGTTGGCAGCATCACGGGTCTCGGCCCGCAGAGTTATGAACTGGCACTGCTAGCGGCCGACCGTTACCTCCAGACCCATAAAACCTGAACAGTTCATCCCCGGGGTGCAGCATGGACATACGCAAAGTCAAAAAACTTATCGAACTGCTGGAGGAGTCCGGCATCGCCGAAATCGAGATCAGCGAAGGCGAAGAATCGGTACGCATCAGCCGCTACGGCGGAACGGCTCCCGCCGCCACTCACGCAGCAGCACCGGCGGTAATGCTGGCTGCTTCCCCGACAGCGGCTCAACAGGCGCCGGCGGTGGCTCCTGCGCCGGGCCATCAGGAAATTCCCGCCGGTCACCAAGTCAAAGCGCCGATGGTAGGGACGTTCTATCGTTCCTCATCTCCCGGAGCAAAACCATTCGTGGAAGTCGGCAGCGTTGTCAAGGAAGGCGATACCCTGTGCATCATCGAAGCCATGAAGATGATGAACCAGATCGAATCCGACAAGTCCGGCACCGTCAAAGCCATTCTGGCCAACAACGGCGACCCGGTGGAATTCGGCCAGCCGCTCATCATCGTCGAGTAAGCCGCCATTTCACCCAAGTTCATACCGCGGGCTCCCGCTATGCTCGACAAGATCGTGATCGCCAATCGCGGCGAGATCGCATTGCGTATTCTGCGCGCCTGCCGCGAACTCGGAATCAAGACCGTGGCGGTGCATTCCACCGCCGACCGGGATCTGAAACACGTGCGATTGGCTGATGAATCAGTGTGCATCGGACCGCCGCCATCTTCGGAAAGCTATCTGAATATGCCGGCCATCATCAGTGCCGCGGAAGTCACCGATGCGGTGGCCATCCATCCGGGTTACGGTTTTCTGGCCGAGAACGCCGATTTCGCCGAGCGCGTCGAGAAAAGTGGTTTCACCTTCATCGGCCCGCGCCCCGAGACCATCCGCCTCATGGGTGATAAAGTCTCTGCCAAACATGCCATGCAAGCTGCCGATGTACCCACGGTGCCAGGCTCCGAAGGCGTGCTGCCGGACAATCCCAAGCAGGTATTGTCCACTGCAAAAAACATTGGTTATCCGGTCATCATCAAGGCTGCCGGCGGTGGTGGCGGACGCGGCATGCGCGTGGTGCATAGCGAAGCCGCGCTGCTGTCAGCCATCAACATGACCAAGGCCGAAGCCAAGTCGGCCTTCGGTAATGATGCAGTCTATATGGAAAAATTCCTGGAACGCCCACGGCATATCGAGTTTCAAGTACTAGGTGATGGCCATGGGAACGCCATACATCTGGGTGAGCGCGACTGTTCCATGCAGCGCCGTCATCAGAAAGTTATCGAGGAAGCTCCGGCACCAGGCATTACCGAGAAACAGCGTCGCGTCATGGGTGAGCGCGTGGTCGAGGCCTGTGAAGAGATCAAATACCGCGGTGCCGGTACCTTCGAGTTCCTGTATCAGGACGACCAGTTCTATTTCATCGAGATGAACACCCGTGTGCAGGTGGAACATCCAGTGACCGAGATGATCACCGGCATCGACATCGTGAAATGGCAGCTCATGATTGCGGCCGGCAAGCCATTCACGCTCAAACAGAAAGATATCCAGATCAAGGGGCACGCCTTCGAATGCCGCATCAATGCGGAGGATCCCAGGAAGTTCACGCCTTCACCCGGCCTCATCACCCGCTGGCATGCGCCCGGTGGCCCCGGTATCCGCGTGGATTCCCATGCCTACAGCGGCTACAGCGTGCCGCCCTACTATGACTCGCTCATCGGTAAACTCATCGCCTACGGCGATGACCGCGCATCAGCGTTGGCGCGCATGCGCACCGCGCTCATGGAGATCGTGGTGGAAGGTATAAGCAGCAACGTCTCGTTGCACCAGGATTTGTTCAACGACTCGGCCTTCATCGCCGGCGGCACCAACATCCACTATCTGGAAAAGAAGCTGGGGCTGTAAATAGATTAAGGTGATGTGTGCTATGCGGCAATCAAAGCATTGCGACACACAGCAAATGACACCCGGCGCTCAGTGGGATCGCGACTGAAACTCATGCTATGGATTTCTTAGTACCGTAACCAGCACCCTGAAGCTCACTCTGTGATTTTTTATGTCCTGGCTGCAATTTGAGATGCCCATCGACGGACTGGATGCCGAACGTGTGGAAGCCGCGCTGTGCGACGCTGGCGCGTGCTCGGTTACTTTAGATGACGCCGGTGATGCTCCGATTTACCAAGCCGATGTAGTGCTGCCGCCGCTTTGGAACAATACCCGCGTGACTAGCCTGTTCCCTGCTGATACCGATATCGACAGTTTGCGCGTCTACCTAATGGCGTCGCTCGATCTTCAACGACTGCCGGCTCATCGTGTCCAACTGCTGGAAGATCGTGAATGGACGCGCGAGTGGCTGAAAGATTTCAAACCCAAGCGCTTCGGCAAACGTCTGTGGATTTGCCCAACCAATTTTGCAGCGCCGGACCCGGAAGCTATCAACATACGGCTGGACCCTGGTCTTGCTTTCGGCACCGGCACCCATGCCACCACCTCCCTGTGCCTGGAATGGTTGGAGCGCAACGAACTGACGGGTAAAACCGTTATCGACTACGGCTGCGGCTCCGGGATACTGGCAATCGCTGCTGTTCGCCTGGGCGCCAAGCGCGTATGGGCTGTGGATATCGACCCGCAGGCGCTCACCGCCGCTCGTGAGAATGCCGGCCGCAACCAGGTGCTGAACACCCTGGAAATCAGCCAGCCCGGAGAACTGAAGAATCCGCAGGCGCATGTGCTGCTGGCCAATATCCTCGCAGGACCGCTGCGGAAGCTGGCCTCCCGTTTTGCCGGACTGGTGCGTCCACGCGGAACCCTGCTGCTATCCGGTATCCTTGACAGCCAGAAGGATGAGATCCAGAACGCTTATGCGCCTTGGTTCCAATCCTGCGCTGTCTTTCAACGGGAGGAATGGTTGCTGATGGATTTTTTGCGTCGTAAGAGCACTGAATGCTGACCACCTGCACTGCCTGCGGTACCCAGTTCCGTATGAACACGTCGCAGTTGCGCGCGGTCCATGGTCTGGTGCGCTGCAGTCGCTGCCACAGCGTGTTCGACGCGTTTGAGACCTTGCGTGAGGAATTTGAAGCCACGGGAGCCGCCCCGCAGGCAGCCGCTGAGGAACTGAATGCTCCGGATGAACCGACGGAACAAGCACCCGTGCCGTTGATCACGGCAACCGATAACACACCAATCGTTGACGACATCGATTCCGAAATCCATTTGCAGGCGACAAAACCGACGGCACTTGCAGATGATCTGTTTGCTGACCTGTGGGGTGAATCGCCCGCTCCCACGACTAAGACGCTGTCGAACGAAAGCTTCCCTAAGCACGCGGATAAAGACACGCCCACACTCATTGAAGACCATATCCCCAAACCACCAGCACAGGCCCGTGATCAGGCGTTATACAAACATGTGGTATTGCCGCCACGGGAACGGCCAGTACCGAAAATGCCGCGCCCGCCTAGGAGCATCAATTTTTGGGGTGTAGGTGTTGTAATCATGGGGCTGTTGCTGGGGGTCCAGGTCGTTAATGCCCAGCGTTTGGTGTTGAGCCAAGCACCCGTAATCGGTCCAGCCTTGGCGAGTCTTTACTCGGCCCTGGGTTATCCCGTGACGCCTGCGTCTACGCCGGGCGCATGGCTGGTCAGCAACATCAACGTGACTTCGGATCCCGACGCCCCGGGCGCACTTTCGATCACCGGCACACTCGCCAACAGCGCAAACCTTCCGCAAGCCTGGCCGATCCTGCGTATCGAACTTCTCGACCGTTACGGCGATGCTCTGCGGGCACGGGATTTAACCGCCACCAGCTATCTACCCGTTAACCAGGCCGCAACTTTGCTCAGCCCCGGCGCGGCTGCACGCTTTCGCATCGATGTGGTGGATCCAGGTCCGGAAGCCGTGGGGTTCCAGGTACAGCCGTGCTTCGATATTGATGGTAGCCGCGCATGCAGCACATCGACTGATTGATTTTGCCCGAAATTGGCCACGCGTTGCGCGCTGCTGCGGTGAAATCACCTGACTGTTGCAGACTTGCAGGGCAGATGTCCATAAATCAGTAGCTGCAAAAATTCAAGTTTGACAGCTGCATGATTGCAGTTATCATCTCACTCTGTTCCCAGTAATACGAACGACAACGCAAATATGCGCATAGGTTGCTATTCGTTGCGCACTCGCGTGGTGTTGGCGCCCATGGCGGGCGTCACTGACCGGCCATTCCGGCAGTTATGCAAGCGTCTGGGCGCGGGTCTTGCGGTTTCAGAAATGCTTACGGCACAGCTGGCGCTCTACGGCAGCGCCAAGAGCCGCCGGCGCCGCGACCATGATGGCGAGGTGGAACCCCGGATCGTGCAGATCGCGGGTGGCGAGCCTGGCATGCTGGCCGAAGCGGCACGCATGAACGTAGCTGAGGGCGCCCAGATCATCGATATCAATATGGGTTGCCCGGCAAAGAAAGTCTGCAACAAGGCCGCTGGATCGGCGTTATTGCAGGACGAAACTCTGGTTAGACAGATTCTAGAGGCGGTAGTGAGTGCGGTGGATGTGCCGGTGACACTCAAGATCCGTAGCGGCTGGGATCGGGAACACAAGAATGGCATACGCATCGCCGAACTTGCGCAGCAGGCCGGCATCCAGGCAATCGCCGTGCATGGCCGAACTCGCGCCGATATGTTTGCTGGCGAAGCAGAACATGAGACTGTGCGCGCTATCGCTGCCGCCGTGAAGATTCCGGTGCTGGCCAATGGTGATGTGGATTCGCCGGAAAAAGCCCGGGCGGTGCTGGAATCCACCGGTGCGGCGGCGGTCATGATCGGTCGGGCCGCCCAGGGGCGGCCGTGGATATTTCGTGAAATCAATCATTACCTGGCGACGGGCGACAAGCTCCCGCCACCGAACGACCAGGAAATTGCTGACATCATGCTGGAACATCTGGATAACCTGTATTCATTCTATGGCGAGTTCACCGGTGTGCGCATGGCCCGTAAACACCTCAATTGGTATCTCAAAACACGGCCGGAAAATAATGCGGTGCGTGAACGATTAATGCGTGTGGAGTCGGTTTGCGAGCAGCAAAGGCTGCTGCGCAATTTATTCGAACACAACAACATCGAGGAGCTGGCGGCATGAGTAGCAGACTAGGAGCACAGCATCTGGAAGTGGTGAATGAGGCCTGGAAAGCGCGCAAGACTGGAGACGGCGCGCAATATTCACCGGCCTCCCATTGCTTGCGGGATTATGCGGAAAAGACCCTGCGACGCTACTTCTCCGACCTGGGCGGCCATGACCCGTCTGACCTGTATGGCTTGGTGCTGGGAGAAATCGAGCAGCCGCTGCTCAAGACGCTGCTGGATTACACCCACGGCAATCAGTCGCGGGCCTCGGAAATACTGGGCATCAACCGCAGCACGCTGCGCAAGAAGCTGCGTCAATATAAAATCAGCACCTGACCGCTGCCGGGGCGCCCGGAGCGGACCGCCATCTGCATCCGCCAAGAGGTAAGGCCCGTGCCGCCTATACGCCGCGCTTTATTAAGCGTTTCTGATAAAGCCGGACTGCTTGAATTCGCGCGCAGCCTGCATACATCCGGTATCGAAATACTTTCCACTGGCGGCACCGCCAGATCGCTGCAGGCTGCGGGTATCCCGGTCGTACTGATATCAGATTTCACCGACTTTCCCGAAATCATGGAGGGGCGCGTCAAGACCCTGCATCCAAAAATCCATGGCGCGCTTTTAGGCCGGCGTGGTACGGATGATGCGGTGATGCGCGAACACGGGATCGCGCCCATCGACCTGCTGGTGGTCAATCTCTATCCATTCGAGGCCACGGTTGCACGCCCCGGCCATACCCTGGACGAAGCCATCGAGAATATCGACATCGGCGGCCCTGCCATGCTGCGCGCGGCAGCCAAAAACTATGCCGCCGTGACTGTGGTGGTGGACAGCAGCGACTATGCGCGCGTACTCGCGGATATGCAGTCACACACGGGCAGCGTGAGCGACATGCTGCGCTACCAGCTGGCCGTCAAGGCATTCGCCCACTGCGCCGCATACGACGGTGCCATCGCCAATCATTTGAGCAGCCTGCACGCGGATGGAAAGCATGCGCGCTTCCCTGAATACTACAGCGTGCAATTCCATAAGCTTCATGACCTGCGCTACGGCGAGAATCCACACCAGCGCGCCGCGCTCTACGCCGGGAGCAGTGATCTGGCAGGCACGCTTGCCGGCGCCAAGCAATTGCAGGGCAAGACGCTCTCCTACAACAACCTGGCGGATGCCGATGCGGCGCTCGCCTGCGTGCGGGAACTCGATGCGCCCGCCTGCGTGATCGTGAAACACGCCAACCCCTGCGGGGTGGCGCTCGGCAAAAGTCAGTTGCTTGCCTATGAGCGCGCCTATGCCACAGATGCCAGCTCGGCGTTCGGCTCGGTGATCGCCTTCAACCAGGAACTGGACGGTGAGACCGCGGCCGAGATCCTCAAGCGCCAGTTTGTGGAAGTCATATTGGCACCCGCGGCATCGGCGGCCGCCGTCAAACAACTTGCGAATAAACCGAACATCCGCGTGCTGGTGACGGGTGCATTCATATGCATGGCGGACGGGCTCGATTACCGGCGCATCTCAGGCGGCCTGCTGTTGCAGGAAACTGATCAGAAAAGCGTGAATGCTGAGGAACTGAAGACCGTAACCCGCAGGTCGGCTTCTGCCGCCGAGCTGCCGGATTTGTTGTTCGCCTGGCAAGTAGTGAAGTCGGTAAAATCCAACGCCATCGTGTACGCGAAAGACCGCCGTACCCTCGGCATCGGCGCCGGGCAACCGAGCCGCGTCATGAGTGCGCAGATCGCTGCACTCAAAGCTCAGGAAGCCAAGCTTCCACTGCGCGGCGCGGTCATGGCTTCGGACGCCTTCCTGCCGTTCCGCGACAGCGTGGATACCGCGTACGCGGCCGGCATCAGCGCCATTATCCAACCCGGCGGTTCCATGCGCGATGCGGAAGTCATCGCTGCCGCCGATGACCACGGGATTGCCATGGTGTTCACCGGCACCAGGCACTTCAGGCACTAATGCTTGGCTTTGGGCTGACTCACGCAACCCAACTCATTTATTTCCTGCTCGCTCAGATGTCGCCATTGCCCTTTGCCCAGATCACCCAGCGTGATCGAGCCGATTGCGACCCGGATGAGACGCAACACGCCGATATTCAACGCGGTCAACATGCGACGGATTTGCCGGTTACGGCCCTCGTCGAGGATGATTTCCAACCAAGCGTTGCGCGAACCCTGGCGTAACAGGTGCGCCACCTTGGCTTTCAGCAACTCACCACCCTCTTCGATGCCATCCCGCATGCGCGCTAGTTGCACGACGTCGGGAATGCAATTGATCTGCACATGATAAATTTTCCCGATCCGGTCAGGAGCGGAAACCCTCGCGGCCCATTCCGGATCGTTGCTGAACAACAGCAGCCCCTCACTGGCACGGTCAAGGCGACCGACCGGTGCAATCCATGGCAGATCTGCGCCCTCGAAACAGCGATACACAGTGTCGCGCCCACGTTCGTCACGTGCGGTCGTGACTACTCCGCGCGGCTTATTCAGCATCAGATAGATTCGTTTACCGGCATGCGCGTCCACGCCGCCCACTTCAATATGATCGTGTTCGCCGTACACCGGATGCTCGGGATCTAATATCACCCGCCCATTAACGCGTACCCGTCCGGACCTCACCCAGTCTGCCGCCTGCGTGCGCGAGCACAAGCCACGTTTCGACAACACCCGGGCGATGCCGTGGCGAGACGCGGCCGGTAAACCAGCGTTGGGTTTTTTCATGCCGCTAGTGTGACCGATGACTGGGGGCGGCTGTCAAAAAGGGCTCATTGAAAGCTGCTTTATCTGATGCCGGAGCGATATCAAAGGGACAGATGCGGCCAAAATCCGTACCATAGCGCCCTGCAAACGCTCACTTTCGGAACGGCTCAATGAAAGTTTTGGTCATCGGCAATGGCGGACGCGAGCATGCCCTCGCCTGGAAGATCGCCCAGTCGCCCAAAGTGGACAAGGTCTATGTGGCGCCAGGCAACGCAGGCACCTCACGCGAGCGCAAGTGCGAGAACCTGCGTATCCCAACGGATAATATCCCCGGACTGCTGGATTTCGCCCTGGGCCAGGGCATCGGCCTGACGGTAGTGGGTCCCGAAGGGCCGCTGGTCGAAGGCATCACCGATGTGTTCCAGCAGGCTGGGTTACGTTGCTTCGGGCCGAGCCGTGCCGCGGCCCAACTGGAAGGCTCCAAGGCTTTCAGCAAGGATTTTCTTGCGCGTCATCACATCCCCACGGCTGATTACCGCAGCTTCACACAACTCAAGCCGGCGCTCGCTTATGTGCAAGAGCGCGCTGCGCCGGTGGTGGTCAAGGCCGATGGGCTGGCCGCCGGCAAGGGTGTGGTGGTGGCGCAATCCATCGCTGAAGCAGAAACCGCCGTGCGTGAGATGCTGGCCGGCAATACTTTCGGTGATGCGGGCCAGCGGGTGGTGATTGAGGACTTCCTGGAAGGCGAGGAAGCCAGCTTTATAGTGATGGCGGATGGTGAACATATCTTGCCGCTGGCCACTTCCCAGGATCACAAGCGTGTAGGCGAAGGCGATACCGGCCCGAATACCGGCGGCATGGGGGCCTATTCTCCGGCGCCGGTGGTGACGCGTGACATCCACGAGCGCGTGATGCATGACGTGATACAGCCCACGATCCGGGGCATGGCCTCGGAAGGCACGCCTTACACCGGTTTCCTGTATGCCGGCCTGATGATCTCAAAAGACGGTGAGCCACGGGTACTGGAATTCAATTGCCGCCTGGGCGATCCCGAGACCCAACCCATCATGCTGCGACTTAAATCCGACCTGGTGGAATTGTGTGAAGCCGCCCTGGACGGCAATCTCAACAAAGTGAAAGCCGAGTGGGATACGCGCGTGGCCGTGGGCGTGGTGCTGGCGGCCGGCGGTTATCCCGGCGAATACCGCAAAGGTGAGACCATTTCCGGCCTACCGCCATTCCCGATGGATAATGTGAAGGTGTTCCATGCGGGAACTGCGGACCAGGACGGCCGCGTCGTCACCAACGGCGGGCGGGTTTTTTGTGTCACGGCGCTCGGTGAGAGCGTTGGGGATGCGCGGCAACGCGTTTATCATATCGCCGATGGTATCCGTTGGCCGGGGCGTTTCTTCCGTCGCGATATCGGTAACCGGGCGATTGCACGAGAAATGCAGAAAAATAACAAACCTGCAAAGTGATATCTTTCTGCGATGTTCGAACTTGTAATATTTGATTGCGATGGTGTGCTGGTTGATAGCGAACATATTACGAATACTGTACTCGCAGAACTGCTGAACGAACTTGGATTGTCGGTCAACCTAAATTACATGTACGAGCATTTCATGGGGAAGTCCATGTCTCAATGCATGGGATTGATTACGAGCATGCTCGGCAAATCCCCACCATCGAATTTTGAAGAATCCTATAGAGAGCGAAGTCGTATTGCCCTGGAAAATGGGTTACGACCTGTTCTGGGGGTTCCGGAAATGCTGCAAGATTTGCAATTGCCTTGCTGCGTTGCGTCCAGCGGTTCCCATGACAAGATGCGCACTACTCTCAGTATCACCGGATTGCTGCCCAGATTTGCTGGCCGCTTGTACAGCGTTACTGAAGTGGCGCACGGAAAACCAGCTCCGGATGTGTTCCTGTACGCCGCAGCACAGTGCGGCGCCAAACCAGATACTTGTGCAGTTGTAGAAGATACCCCTACGGGGGTGGCGGCCGGAGTAGCGGCTGGCATGATTGTTTTCGGATATACGGGAATGATTCCAGCAGGGCGACTGCAGATAGCCGGAGCGCACCACACCTTTGAGCACATGCGGGAATTGAATGGCTTGCTTACAGCGCAGAATAAGAATTAACGCAGCTTTCCGTTTAATTCTGGTTTCGTATTTTACAAGCCCTAGCCTTTCTTCATGGAATCGAAAAATTCCGCATTGGTCTTGGTTTCCTTGAGTTTGTCCAGCAAAAACTCGCTGGCCGCCAGTTCGTCCATGGGATGCAGCAACTTGCGCAGGATCCAGATCTTCTGCAGTTCGTCCGGCGGCACCAGCAGCTCTTCGCGGCGCGTACCGGAACGGTTGATGTTGATGGCCGGGAACACGCGCTTCTCGGCGATGCGCCGGTCCAGGTGGATCTCGGAATTACCGGTACCCTTGAATTCCTCATAGATCACGTCATCCATGCGTGAACCGGTCTCTATCAGCGCGGTTGCCAGGATGGTGAGTGAGCCGCCCTCTTCGATGTTGCGGGCTGCGCCGAAAAAGCGTTTCGGCCGCTGCAGCGCATTGGCATCCACACCGCCGGTGAGTACCTTGCCGGAAGCCGGTACCACGGTGTTGTAGGCACGTCCCAGACGGGTGATGGAATCCAGCAGGATCACCACGTCGCGCTTGTGTTCCACCAGGCGCTTGGCTTTCTCGATGACCATCTCGGCCACCTGAACGTGGCGCGTGGCCGGCTCGTCGAATGTGGACGACACCACTTCGCCCTTCACCGAGCGTTGCATTTCGGTGACTTCCTCGGGTCGCTCATCGATGAGCAGCACGATCAGATACACCTCGGGGTGATTGGCGGTGATGCTCTGGGCGATGTTCTGCAACATCATGGTCTTGCCGGCCTTGGGCGGCGATACGATCAGGCCGCGCTGGCCCTTGCCGATGGGGGCGATCATGTCGATGATGCGTGCGGTGATGTCTTCAGTGGAACCATTGCCGCGCTCCATGGTGAAGCGTTGCTTGGGGAACAGCGGCGTCAGATTTTCAAACAGCACCTTGCTCTTGGCGTTCTCCGGCGGATCGAAGTTGATGTGGTCCACCTTGAGCAGGGCGAAGTAACGCTCACCCTCTTTCGGGGGCCGGATCTTGCCGGCTACGCTGTCACCGGTGCGCAGGTTGAAGCGGCGGATCTGGCTGGGAGATACATAGATGTCATCGGGACCGGCGAGATACGAACCTTCTGCCGAGCGCAGGAAGCCGAAGCCGTCCTGTAGAATCTCCAGCACGCCGTCGCCGGAGATCTCCTCGCCGTTGCGCGCATGTGCTTTGAGTATGGAAAAGATCACATCCTGCTTGCGGGAACGCGCCATGTTCTCAAGGCCCATGGATTCCGCCAGCCCGATGATGGCTTCAGCCGGTTTTTTCTTCAGGTCCGTTAGATTCATAGATGTTGGGTTCCCGCTCTCTTATAAATATGGAAGTTAGCCGGCGGATGCCGGAATAAATCAGGATTGGTACAAAAAATTAAACGTTCTCGGTAGATTTTGTTTGCCGAATAAACGCAAAAGGGCGGTCTCCCACCGCCCATGTCATCAAATATTGGTCTCGATAAATGCCGCCAACTGCGATTTGGACAAGGCGCCGATTTTCTGTGCCTGCACGTTGCCGTCCTTGAACAGCATCAGTGTGGGGATGCTGCGGATGCCGTATTTCTGGGTCAGTTGCGCATTCTCATCGACGTTGACCTTGGCTATCCTGAGCTTGCCCTGATAACTGGTAGCAATCTCGTCGAGGATGGGGGCGATCATTTTGCAGGGGCCGCACCACTCAGCCCAGTAATCCACCAGTACCGGTAGGCTGGATTTCAACACGTCGGTTTCGAAATTGGCATCGGTCGTTGATACGATCTGGTCATTCACGGTTTACAGGCCTCCAGTGGCTTAAACGAATTCTGTCTGTATGGCGCGAGCAGGCGCGTAACGTTGGGCATTGGGCAGGGAGATGTGACGTAAGGTGCCGGTTTCAGGCACAATGTCGCGGCTGGCTCGCGGTTCTAGTAATTGCTTTATTGTGAAGTCTGAAAATGTCCCGCACGGGGCGCGGGCTCAAGGCGTTGAGTCATATTTGAGCCCAACCGCCGCCAGAATGCAAGCCCCGTGTCATGTTATTAAAAGCGACCTATGGACCAACACCTGACCGAGTTGCGTTTTGAATCCCTCGGGCTGGCCGAACCGCTGCTTATAAGCCTCCGGGAGGCGGGGTTCAGCCGCTGCACGCCCATCCAGGCTGAAGCCCTGCCGCTGCTTTTAAAGGGCCAGGATGTGGCCGGCCAGGCCCAAACCGGTACCGGCAAAACCGCGGCCTTCCTGCTGGCCCTGTACCAGCGGTTGCTCACCCGTCCCGCGCACCCAGGACGACGTAACACCCAGCCACGCGCGTTGGTGGTGGCGCCAACCCGCGAACTGGCGGTGCAGATATACAAAGATGCGGAAGTCCTGGGCCGGCATACGGGCTTCAAACAAACGGTGGTGTACGGCGGAGAGAATTACGAGCACCAGCGCGACACCGTGGCCGCCGGCGTGGACATATTGATGGGCACGCCCGGGCGATTGATTGACTATTTCAAGCAGCACGTCTTCGATCTCAAGGCCCTGGATGTGATGGTGCTGGATGAAGCCGACCGCATGTTCGACATGGGCTTCATCGCCGACGTGCGCTTCCTGATGCGGCGCATGCCGCATCCCACCGAGCGGCTCAATATGCTGTTCTCAGCAACGCTCTCCTACCGGGTCATGGAGCTCTCTTACGAGCACATGAACAATGCGCAGTTTGTGCGTATTGAACCCGACAAGGTCACCGTCGATCGTGTACGCCAATTGCTATACCTGCCGGCTACCAACGAGAAGATCGCGCTGCTGGTGGGCCTGTTGCGGCATCTGGAAGCGCATCGCACCATGGTGTTCGTGAACACCAAACGCGTGGCAGAGAACGTTGAGGCATATCTCAAGGGCAATGGTTTCAACGCCGCGGTACTCTCCGGCGATGTGCCACAGAATAAACGTCTGCGGTTACTCAAGGAATTCACCGAAGGCCAGTTGCCGATCCTGGTGACTACCGATGTGGCGTCCCGCGGTTTACACATCCCCGACGTCAGCCATGTCATCAACTTCGATCTGCCACAGGATGCTGAAGATTACGTGCATCGCATCGGCCGCACTGCACGTGCCGGCGCCGAAGGCGATGCCATTAGCTTTGCCTGCGAGGAATATTCCTTCTCACTGCCGGATATCGAGAGCTATATAGGTCACGCCATTCCACGCGAACCCCTGGAAGCGGGACTGCTGGCGGAACTGCAGCCACCCGCCCGGCGCGAACGCTACCAGCCACATCCGCAGCGCCGCCACGATGGCAAACGCCGCGAGACCAGCCGCGGCGATTCGCAACGCCGTCGGCGTTGAGCGCCTAAGCATCCAAAAACTTTTTCTTAAGATCTTCTAAAGCTATGTGAATACTCATTCACTTCAGTATTCACGGCATCAGTTCGGCCAGCGTTTCGACTGACGGGAATTCCTCGATGTCCCTGGGCGGCTGCCGGCTGTCAGGCCGGCGCATGGCGATGATATTACCGATACCGTAATCGCGTGCGGCGCGCAGCACCGGCAGACTATCGTCCAGCAGCAGGCTGTGAGCTGGCTCAAAGTCTTCGACTTCCCGCAGACTCTGCCAGAAACCGGGGGTTTCTTTGGGCACGCCGAAACTGTGGGACGAGACGATGGCGTCGAAATAACTTTCGAGCTGCGTCTTTTGCATCTTGAGTGCCAGTGCATCGCTGTGCGCGTTGGTGACCAGCAGCATGCGTTTGCCGGCAGACCGTACTTTATTGAGGAACTCCTCGACGTAAGGCAAAACCTGAATCAGGTATCCGACCTCGCGCTTCAGCGCCAGGATGTCCATGTCCAGTTCCCGTGCCCAGTGATCCAGGCAATACCACTGCAAGCTGCCTTCCATGGCGCGGAAGCGCGGCAGCAGATGCGTGCGTGCCGCCTCAGTCGTCAGTCCGTGTCGCTCAGCGAAGCGTAGTGGCACATGTTCCTGCCAGAAATGATTGTCGAAATGCAGATCCAGCAGGGTGCCGTCCATGTCCAAAAACACGCTCTCGATCTGCGTCCAGTCGACCATGGTTTTCACGCGCTCCAGCATGCCCGGTATGATATAACGGCGTCACATTGACGACGGAGGCTAACGGTGCGGTACGACGACTCACGCATGCTGGAACCGTTGCTGGAAATTGCCCAGATGGCCAGCCGGCGGATCCTGGAAATCTACAGCACGGATTTCACCGTGGTTACTAAATCCGACCGCTCGCCGGTGACCGCCGCCGACATGGCGGCCCATGAGACTATCGTCAAAGGTTTAAGGCAGCTCACGCCGGACCTGCCGGTGTTGTCGGAAGAGTCCGCCAACATCGCCTTCGCAGAACGCCGTCGCTGGAGCAGTTACTGGCTGGTGGATCCGCTGGACGGGACCAAGGAATTTATCAGCCGGAACGGTGATTTCACCGTCAATATCGCCTTGGTCCAGGAGCACGCCCCGGTGGTTGGGATAGTGCATATACCGGTGGAAGACCTGAGTTACTTCGGCGTTGTGGGTGCGGGCGCTTTCCGGCGCAAGGCCGAGGCTGCTCCGCAAGCCATCCATGTGCAACCGCTGGATGCGGCAAGCGTGCGTGTCGTGGCGAGCCGCTCACACCGGGGTGAACTGCTGGACGGCTTCCTGGCGAAGCTCGGCGCCCATCAGATCGTGTCGCGGGGCAGCGCCCTCAAATTCTGTCTGGTGGCGGAAGGCGCCGCCGATGTCTATCCGCGCCTCGGGCCCACGTCTGAATGGGATACAGCCGCAGGCCACGCGGTGCTGTTGGCTGCCGGTGGCCAGGCCATCAACGTGGACGGCACGCCACTGAGTTACAACCGCAAAGAATCCTTGCTCAACCCGCATTTCATCGCCTATGCAGATTCATCCCGCGATTGGCGGCAATATGTGTGAAAAGATGCCGGCGCTGCCGGCATCTGATGAATCTCAATTATTCTTTCCCAGCAGGCCTGCTTTTAGATCCTTCGAAGGCGGCTTCGGCCCCAGGAATACATTCAGCAATGCCTTGTGGAAATCCTCGCCGGGTATGTTGCCTTTGAACTCGCCGTTCCAGCTGATCTGCGTGCCTTGAGTGGGTATGTAATCCAGGGTGATGACATCGCCTTTCTTGCAACTGCCAAAATAAGCCAGGAACTGCACAAGACCGGATTGCGTTGCCTGGGACATGTCAGGGTTGTTGTCGTGAAAACCCTCATTCCAAGCATCCGCGAACTGCTCTTTGTTGACCGCATAGGTCATGTGCATGAGGATGCGATCCGGCCCGCTCTCGGCCAGCACCGCCTCAGCGGTATCGGCTTTCTCTGGCAGGTACAGCGCGCCCACATAGATCTTGAAAAAGAATTTGGTACGCACACCCATGCCATTCAACACCAGAGACTGACCGCCCACGGCGACACTATCCGGCACGCTCACATCTTTATAGGTCGCCGCTTGTGCACTTACAATTACGCCGGCGCTTAGCAACGTCAGAATAACTAACAATTTTTTCATAATCATCTCCCGCTGCCTGATTACTAAAAACTTGATCGATGATATGAATGTTACGCGCCCTTAAGGTAGCGCGCAAAAAACGCCAGGGTACGCTTCCAGGCAGCGGCTGCTGCTACCGGCCGGTACCTGTCGCCGGAAGGATTGGCAAAGGCATGCCCGGCATCTGGATACTCGTGGATCTCCGCGTTCACGTTGGCTTCTTTCAAGGCTTTCAGGAAAGTCTGCACATCCTGCACGGTGATGCCCATGTCCTGCTCGCCGAAGAAACCCATGAGCGGCATCCTGAGCGTGGACAGTGCCTTTACATCATCCACCGGTTTCCCGTAATACATGACCGCTGCATTTATTTGGTCTGGGAATAGCAGAGCGGTTTGCAACGACCAGCCACCCCCGAAGCACCAGCCGATGACGCCGATGCGCGGCGCATGTTCGCGGTCATGCAGGTAGGCATACGCCTGTTTGAGATTGACCTTGGCTGCATCCGGATCCTTGAATACGCCTGCCATGAGTTTCCTGGCCGCATCCGGGTCCTTGGCTGACTGACCACCGTACAGGTCCACCGCCAGCGCCGCATAACCCTCGCCCGCCAGTTGATCCGCCATGCGGCGGATATTGTCATTCAGGCCCCACCACTCATGGATGACGATGATGCCCGGCATCTGGCCCTTCGCATGCGCAGGTACGCTGAGATAGCCATGCACAGCTTTGCCATTCACCGTGGCATACACCACATCAGTGCCGTGAACCGGCTGTACGGGTTTCTGCATTGCTGCCGGACTGGCAGTCGGGGCATCGTCGGCATGCATATTGGCCATGGCTAACATATATTGTTGATCGCTCATAGCCCTGACTGGTGTGACACCGATCACCGCCAACAACAGGATGGATGACATCATTAATATATTGCGTCGCATGATTTCTCCTCGCTGCTTCATTCGCCGCTGTATATGCAGCCCGAAGTGCAGGTCTCGGCGATCACGACTTTGCACAGAGTTGGCAGCGCCGGCTTGAGGTGCTGCCAGATCCAGCGTGCCAGCATCTCACTGGTGGGATTCCCCAGTCCCTCGATCTCATTCAGATAACGGTGATCCAGGGCATTGAACACCGGCATGCAGGCTTGCTTGAGGTCGGCGAAATCCATGATCCAGCCGCTATCAGGCTGTGGTTCGCCGCGTATGTGGATTTCCACACGGAAGGAATGACCGTGCAGCCGGCTACACTTGTGGCTGGATGGCAGGTTCGGCAGCCGGTGGGCGGCTTCGATGTGAAAGACTTTGAAAATTTCCATGCAGCTTTAATGTCACGGCAAATGCCGCTGGTGTAAAGTTTGAGTTCATATTCTAACTTGTAACAGTGATGAAAGATGGGGGGATCGATTGTATGCCACCTATCACAAGCGATAGAAACGTACCGGGTCCGCTGGATATCGAATCGGCTAACTTGCCGCACCGAGATGCCTTGGGGGGGCAAGGCTGGCATTGGGCGAACATCCAGAAACAGCACGGCGCGTGGCTACTCACTATTGTGGTCTGCCTACTTTGGTTATTGCCTGGTCTCTGGGGGCGCGAACCCTGGAAACCGGATGAAGCTTACACCATCGCTATCATCCATCATTTCTATCTCAGTACTGACTGGTTGGTGCCGATCCTTGGCGGCCAGCCTTTCATGGAAAAGCCGCCATTGTTCTTCTGGACCGGGGCGGTATTTGCACATATATTTTCGCCGCTCATGCCGTTCGTTGACGCCGCGCGCCTGGCGGCTTTCTTTTATGTGAGCGTGACGTTGTTATTTGTGTCGCTTATGGCGCGGGAATTGTATGACCGCACTACGGCTCGACTCGCGCCACTGATGCTGATCGCCTGTCTTGGCTTCCTGTATCGCGGCCACGAATTATTCACCGACATTGGGTTGCTCGCGGGATTTGCCATCGCTTTGTACGGCATGGCGCTGTGTCTACGGCGCCCACTAGTTGGTGGAATCCTGCTGGGCATCGGTACCGGCGCCGGCTTCATGTGCAAAGGACTGATAGCACCCGGCGTGTTGGGTTTGACTTTTATTGTGTTGCCACTGGTGATCAATGAATACCGCGATCGCTGCTGGTGGCATACGGCTATAGCAGCGTCGCTGGCGGCGTTGCCATGGCTGCTCATCTGGCCATCAGCGCTTTATCTGCATTCACCTACACTGTTTCATATCTGGTTCTGGAATAATAATTTGGGTCGCTTTATCGGCTGGAACCACATGGGAGGATTTAACGGTCTCCTTTACTATCCCAGTGAATTGACCTGGATGACTCTGCCGGCTCTGCCATTGAGTCTGTATGCGCTGTGGCGTATGCGCGCACGCTGGCGTACTCCACCGATAGCATTGCCATTGCTGGCAACATTGGTGACATTCTCCATCCTGGAAGTATCCAGCGGCAGAGATGATGTCTATAGCTTGCCATTATTAATACCACTGTCCGTCCTGGGAGCCTTCGGCGCTATGCATTTGCCCACGCCGGGTGCGCGTTTAATGCGGGTCGCATGTTGGCTGCTGTTCGGCACCACCGGCGCCTTTCTATGGTGTACCTGGTTCGCAACTTTGAATGGGCATCCAGCTTTCTTGCCGGCGTTTCTCGACCGCTGGTTACCTGACAACTCGCTTGCTATCCATGCAATGCCATTGATACTGGCCGTCTGTTATACAACAGCATGGCTGTGGATCGGACTGCGAACATCATTCGCGGGCGAACCAACGCTATTACATTGGGTCATGGGCACCGCGCTAGTATGGTGTCTGGTCATGACTTTGTGGTTGCCAGCATTGAATGCCTCCAAATCCTACGCCAGTGTCATGGCTGAAATGGCTAAGGCCTTTCCTTCGAATTACGACTGCGTTGCTACCTGGGGCGTAGGCGACTCGGAGCGTGGCATGCTTGCCTATTATGAAGATATCAACACACAACCTTTCTACACCATGACCAGTCAACCTGATTGCCAGTTGTTGCTGGTGGAAACACCACCAGGCAACCGCGATGACTTCACTGGCTGGCGACCCATTTGGAACGGTGCACGCCCACACGACACCAGCGAATATTTCTGGCTGCTGGAGCCAGTCAGACGGCCCCTGTACCACTCGCTTGCACACTGAACGGCAGGCTCGTATGTTGGCAGGTAACCTCAGCACACATCGCACACCTACGTATTTAGTAAATGATTAAGACCAGAGCATCCCAGGGAATCGCTGCCAAGCTCGAACAGCTGCGCGAGGAACACCATGACCTGGACATCGCCATCAGCCGCCTGGCCGAAGATAGCCATAGCAATGAGCTGCAGCTCAAGCGCCTCAAAAAGCGCAAACTGCTGATCAAGGATTACATTACCAAGCTCGAAAGCCTATTGATCCCGGACCTGAACGCATGATTGATCTGCATCTGCACTCGCGGGCCTCCGATGGCAGCCTCTCACCGACTGAGCTGATGCAGCTATGCGCGGCTCGCGGCGTGCAGTTGCTCGCGCTCACCGATCACGACTGCCTGGACGGGCTGTCGGAAGCTAATAGTGCAGCGCATACCGCCGGCATCCGCTTCGTGAACGGCGTGGAGATCTCAGTCACTTGGGAACAGAAGACGTTGCATATCATCGGTTTGAATATCGATACCCGGAATGCTGCTCTGATTACCGGATTGGCTCATCTGCAAACAGTGCGCGGCGGCCGCGCGCGTGAGATCGGCAGGCGTCTTGAATCTCGCAACATCCCGGGTGCCTTCGCGGGCGCACAGCAACTGGCCGGCAATGACAACGTGACGCGCACGCATTTTGCCCAGTGGTTGAGCGATAACGGTCATGCCGCAACGCCACAGAAGGCCTTTCAACGCTTGCTGGGGCACGGCAAACCTGGCTACGTGGCCACCAACTGGGCGAGCTTGGAGCAAAGCATCGGCTGGATCCATGCAGCCGGCGGCCAGGCGGTGCTGGCGCATCCGCTGCGCTACGGCATGACGCGCAATTGGCTGATGAAAGCGCTCACTGCCTTCAAGCAGGCAGGCGGCGATGGCATCGAGGTCATCTGCGGCGGCGGCAACCGCGATGAATGCGCCTCCGCTGCTCATTTCGCCGAGCGTTTCGAACTGGCAGCATCAGTGGGATCTGATTTCCACAATCCCTCCACGCCCTGGAACCAACCGGGTATAGGCACACCACTGCCGGAGAATCTCACGCCGGTGTGGGAATGCTTTTAAAAATATATGGGAATAAACGCGGAAGTTCTCAGTGCGATTAGTTAGATTGTGGAAGACGTTATTTCGCCTGCCAGGGTGAAAGCTCTAGCTTCCACGAATATCTTCACCAGGTCCACATCCAGTTTGCCGTTTTTGGCTTCATCTTCCAACACCGCAAAGGCCCGCTCCGTGGGCATGGATTTCTTGTATGGTCGGTCGGCGGCGGTGAGCGCATCGTAGATATCGGCCACCGTCATCAATCGCGAGGGGAACGGGATATCGCTCTGGGTACGGCCGCGTGGATAGCCGCTACCGTCGAGTTTCTCGTGATGTGCGCCGGCGATCTCAGGGATGGCCGCCAAGTCTGCGGGCCAGGGAATACGGCGCAGGAAGTTATAGGTATGCACCACGTGGGATTCGATCTCACGGCGTTCCTCGAGTGTGAGGCTGCCGCGCGGGATGGACAATACACGGTGCTCGTCATCGGTGAGTAGCGGGATATCCTGCTCCGAGAGCTTGTAGTTTTTCGCAGTCTTGAGCGCCTTACTGGGTGTATTTTTCTGCATATCCGGTTCATTGGCTTCCTGAATAGCCGCCCAGTAAGTGTCCAGCGCCGTCAGTTTGCTCTCCAATTCCTGCTCAATGCTCAGTAGTTCATCGCGGGAACTCATGCCACTGCGCAGCATCACCAGTTGCTGCGCCAACGCGCGGCGTTTGAGGCGTTCGATCTCCAGATTTATGCGTTCGCGGATTGCCTGGTAATGCTCGGGGGTGAGCTTATGGGCTTTCACCAACACGTGCTCGCGCACGCCGATCTTGCCGAAATCGTGCAGCAGCGCCGCGTAGCGTAGTTCGCGCAGTTGCCTGGGGCTAAAATTGATGCTGCGGAAGCGCGTGATGCCGGAACGCGGCAGGGCTTCGGCCAGACTGGTGGTCAGGCGTGCCACTCTGAAAGAATGGCCGCTGGTGGCGGTATCGCGCTGCTCGATGGCGGTCACGGAGGCCACTACGAAGCCTTCGAACATATCCTCGATGGCCAGCAGCAAGCGGTTGTTGTCGATGGCCACGGCCGCCTGACTGGCGAGGGAACGCAGCAACGGCAGAATATCGTCACTGAACGGCTGGGTTTCGCTGAGTGTGGTTTCCGGGCTAGTGAGTTTTTTTGAAGGATTACGCTTGCGGTTGATGAACTCGATGCCACCGATGATCTCTCCCTGTGGGATGCGCAAAGCCACCGCATACAGCGAGCTGGTGTGATAATCGAAACGCTGATCGAAGCTGCTATTGAAACGCCAAGGCATATCCACCGGCGGCGCATACGCGTCTGTCAAATTGATCTCCTCGCCGGTGACGGTCACGTAACCGGCGATGGATGTCTGATCCAGGGGCAAGCGTTGTTCCTCGAAAGAAAACTTCACGGATTCGTTCTGCGCCAGACGCACCACCAGTTCCGAGGAACCGTCCGGGTGTTTCTCGGTGAGGAAGATGGTGGCCGCATCGCAACCCGCGAGACGCCGCGCTTCCGTGAGGATAAGTTCCAGTAGCGCCTGATGGCTGCGTTCGCTGGAAAGCGCCACGCCCACGTCCGTGAGCTGGCGCACATGCTGGCGCTGGCGCGCCATGGCCCCCGCCAGTGCCAAGCTGCTGGCAATGGCGGCCGCCGGCCACTTTTTTGATATCTGCACATTGCCGGTTTGCGCAACGGAGTCGTCCACCACCAGCACCGCATCAGGAGCAACCGCTTGCCATTGGGCACGGGTGATTTCACCGCCCAAAAGATTCGCTGAGAGACACAGCACACCGCAGATCTTATTCTTCAAA
>Ga0307374_10000776_pt1 | contig 59766 bp, 60 predicted proteins | sample OX3MG_FD_202532 | JGI IMG/M metagenome (GOLD analysis project Ga0307374, IMG submission 202532) | Soil microbial communities from Risofladan, Vaasa, Finland - OX-3 | ecosystem: Environmental > Terrestrial > Soil > Coastal area > Acid sulfate soil | place: Finland: Risofladan, Vaasa | collected... | reverse complement strand
CGGCCGCGGCTCGCGCTTCGTGGTGCGGATTCCTCCCACGCCATTGGTGGCTGAGCAGAGCGCGGAAAAAATAGGCAAACGAATATTTGACCGCACCAATAGGGACAAGCATGTGCCTGCGCCCGCGACGATTCAGGCGCCGCCAGCATCTCCGCGCAAAGCCGCTGGCGGCGGCGGTGCCGCGTCGGTCGTGTTCATCTGAGGCGCGCGCGGAGGTCGACACGTATGGCCGGGAGCGTGAGTCCCTTCACGCCGCATCCAGCCTTGCCGATCACGTGCGCCTAGCGATAGTGGCGCATCAGGCCGATCACGACGCCGCGAATACGAAGGTCGTCTTCGCTCACGAAGATCGGATCCATCGTGGCATTGGCCGGCTGCAGGCGGACCTTGCCGTCGGTTTCAGGGAAGTATTTTTTTACCGTGGCCTCGTCGCCGATCAACGCGACCACCGTTTCACCCGCGCTCGCCGCGTCGCGGCCCTCGACGATGATGTAATCGCCGTCGCGAATACCTTCGTCGATCATCGACTCACCCTTCACGCGCAGGCAAAAGGTGTTGTCGCGCCGCACGAACTCCTCGGGCACCGCGATCGTGTCGTTGCCTTCGACCGCTTCGATCGGCACGCCTGCCGCGACAGTGCCGACCAGTCTTAGCTCGTGCGCCATCGGCCGCTGGCGTTCGACCGTGATTTCGAGCGCGCGGCTGTGATTGTGGACCCGCTTGATGAAACCCTTTTGCTCGAGGTTGTGCAGATGCTTATGCACCGTGGCCAGCGAGGAAAGGCCAAAGTATTGGCCGACTTCGCTCAGCGTCGGCGCGTAGCCGTGCTCGGTGATATAGTTCTCGAGGAAATCGACGAGTTGCTTTTGCCGTTTGGTGAGCGTGGCCATCAGATTATCAACCTCCAGCGCAACGTTCGGCGGCGGCATCGTCATGATGGCGAAAATCGGGCGAATCTGCAAGTCTTTAAATTGAGCCCTCGCGTTGCGTCTCAAAAACTGATCCACTGGATAGGCGATGGCCAAGATTCGCGTGATTTTCGAAAGCGGTGACCCCGAGCGGGTTATCGAATTCAACCCTGCCGATGCACCCTTCCATCACGACGGCCAACCCGGCTCGATTCTCGATGTTCTGCTCGGCAACCACATTCATCTCGAACATGCCTGCGGCGGCAATTGCGCTTGCACAACCTGCCACGTGATCGTCAAGTCGGGGTTCAACAAGCTCTCCGAGTCCTCCGAACAGGAGGAAGATTTGCTCGACAAAGCGCCCGGGCTCACTCCGACCTCACGTCTGGCATGTCAGGCTGTGATCGACGATCCGGACGCCGAGATAGTGGTCGTGATTCCCCGCTACACCATCAACCAGATAAGCGAGGGCGGGGCCAAGCCGGAACCGTGAGCGCGCGCCACAATTGCAACCAGGGGCTTTGCGATGGCTGAGCCGGGAGCGCCCGTGGCGGCGCCGCCGCGCCGCGCGGTCTATCGTGCGCGCGTCGAGCGGATGCACGATCACAACGCCGACACGCGGTCGCTGTTCCTTCGGCTGGTCGGCGGCGGACGGCTCGGCTTCGTGCCCGGCCAGTTCATCTCGGTCTCGTTGGCGCTGGAGGGCGAGACGCGCGTGCGGCCATATACCGTCGCTTCGAGCCCGGAGGACGCTGACGCGATCGAGATTTGCTTCAACCAGGTGCCGGGCGGCGCCGGTGTGCGATACCTGTTCGAGCGCAAGGTCGGCGACGAACTCGAGTTCACCGGGCCGTTCGGAGCGTTCACGATGGATCGGGCGCCGGAACGGGAGTGCGTCTTTATCGCGGAGGGCACCGCGATCGCGCCCATTCGCCCGATGATCCGGCGCGCCCTCGGCGGCGGATCGCGTCCGGCGCTGAGTCTGCTCTACGCCGCGCCCGACGCCACCCATCTGCTCTATCGCGAGGACATCGCCGAGTGGTCGGCGGCCGGAGTCGACTTCGCTCCGCTCCTCGCGCCGGCGGCTGAGCTTTACGATCGGCTGATCGCCGAGGTTCAGCGGCGCTGGGTCGGCGCCGACTCCGATCGCAGCCGCCACTTTTACGTATGCGGCGTCGGCAAGGACGTGCTCAGGCTGCGCGATCTGTTGCGCGGCGCAGGCTATGAGCGCCGCGCGGTCCACTACGAACAATGGTGAGGTCCGCGCCGGCGCGGCCTAAGGAAGCTTCTTGAGCGGCTTGCCGCCCTGGTCGTAAATCGTCAGCGCCGATTCGCCGTTGACTCCCTGGCCGGTTTGCAGGCGCACACGCGCGGCGCCCTTGGCGTCCGCGAGCACAAGTGAGCGCGTATCCTTGTTCATGGTCAGCTCGGCCGCGGTGGTGCTGTCGGGATTGAGCAGCGTGAACGCGGCCGGCCCTTCATGCGTTGCGACGTTCGCCGCCAGGCGCGGCTTGCCGTCGTCGCCCGACAACGCGAGCATCGAGGTCCCCTCCTTGGTCACGACCAGTGCGGCACGCTCGACGCCCTGCTGGTCGTACAGGCCCAGATGCGCCATGCCCTCGCCCGAGACGTTCAGCTTGGCGCGCATATTTCCCCGCTCATCCATCACTTCGAATTGCTTCGCGCTGATGCTGGTCAACAACTGCTGGTCGGCGAAAGCCGACGCCGGTGCGGGCCATACTCGCGCCGATGCCGCGCCACCCAACGCGCCCGCCATCAACGCCGCAATCAACATCGCGCGGTTCCCGGTTTGCTTCATTAGCTAGTCCTCTTTTTTTCAAGCTGTCAGGCCGGCAAGGATGCTGTGCTCGCCGATCAGGCCTTCGATGCGGAGCGCGCGTCTTAACCGGCGTTCGCGCTCGAGCCGGCGCGCCGCGCCATCAACCAACGCCGGATCGATCGCCAGCAGGCGCGCGACGGCGCGCTCGTTGCCGAAGCCGGCGACCTCGAAATAGCGGAGCACTATGCGATACGCGGCTTCGCCGCGGGTGAGCGAGCGCGCTTCGCGCAGCGCCTCGCTCCATCGATGCTCCATCGTGTCCCACACGTAAGTGAAAGGGTCGTAACGTTCTGCGACCTTGAGCGCGAGAAACTTTTCCTGCAACTCCTTCATCGCGCGATCGAATTCGCCGCGCATCTTGGGCTGCGCGTACCCGGCGCCGAGCTTGAGCGCCCTGGTCTCGGCCGCGCCGCGCCGCGCGAGCGTTTCCATCACCCGCTTCGCGCACTGCGAGAGCATCCCGCGCTCATACAGCGCACGATAGCCGCGCGGCTCGGCGCGCAAGCGCAGGAAGGCGGCCAGCAGACCGCACGCGATGAAGCCCGGCCGTCCGCCCAGCACTTTGCCATAATAGACGAGCTTTTTGGCCGGCAGCGTATCCTTGATATTCCAGGTCATCATGATCGCCCGGTCGTGCTGGATATGCTCGGGCAACGGCGGCTCGCGCATCCCCTCGATCGCTTCGCGCAGGCACGGCACGCCCATCCCGGCCGTGAACGCCGCGCAGAAGCCGACCTCGTCGATGAAGCCGAGCGCCGCGCGCTCGCCGCTTATTCGCCGATGGCGGACGCGGCGGAAATGATAGTCGCGATGGCGCTCGAGCGCCTCGAGCGGCGGTTGCGCAGGCGCGACACGCGCCCGCAAGGTTTTTCGCGCGGGCGCCGCGGACGAGTTTTTTCGCGCGGGCGCCGCGGACGAGTTTTTCCGCGCGGGCGCCGCGGACGAGTTTTTTCGCGCGGGTACCGCGCTCATGCCCGCACGCTCGCCACACATTCCTGAAACAGGTCGTGGTAATTCGCCCGCACGCCGAGTCCGCGCATGATGCCGTCGAGCCCGACCAGCGCGCGCACGGTGAACACGCCGTGCGCCGGCGACTTGTAAAGCTTGTGCTTGAACGCGATCTCGCTCACCTGTGCGAGCTTGCCGACCAGGTCGTATTCGCCGGGTCCGTAGAGCCGGTCTTCCAGGACCGGCTCGAACAGCAGGTGGACCACTTCGATCATCGGGCGCGGATTCTGGCCGCGATCGAGGTAGCCGAGCTTGACCAGCGCCTGCCCCAGCGCGCGGTCGTCGCGCTCGACCAGGGCACGGGCGAATTGGAGATTGGCGCGGCGAATCGGCTCGGGATAGTGGCGAATCGATCCGAAGTCGAGAATGCAAATGTGCGGATGATGGGTGATGAGGTAGTTGCCGGGATGCGGGTCGGTGTGGAGCACGCCGAATTCGAGCAGCTGACGCCAGACCAGTTCGTAGTACTTGTGCGTGACCCATTTGCGCAACTCGAGATCGGCCGCCGGGTTCATCAGGTCCGAGAGATGGTAGCCGTCGAGATAAGTCATCGTCAGCACGCGGCGCGAACTCAGCTCGCCGATGACGCGCGGTATGATGGTCTCGGGATCGCCGGCGTACAGCCGATGGAACTCCATCGTGTTGCGCGCCTCGATACGGTAGTCGAGTTCCTCGACCAGCCGCTCCTCGAGTTCGCGATAGACCGTGCGCGTCTCGATCTTCTGCCGCATCAGGTCGCCCGCGATCGCCTGCAGCGTGCGCAACAGCAGCTTGAGATTGCCAAGGTCCTGGCGCACGGTCGTGTCGATGCCCGGGTACTGGACTTTGACCGCGACTTCCTCGCCGCTCCTGAGGCGGGCGCGATGGACCTGGCCGAGCGAGGCGGCGGCGAAGGCCAGCGGCTCGAAACTCGAGAAGAGCTGCTCGGGGCGCTTGCCGAGTTCGCGGCGGACCTGCTGCGCGATCATCGGATAGTCCATCGGCGGCACGCCGTCGCGCGTGGTCTTGAGCAGGTCGATCGCTTCGATCGGCAGCAAGTCCTCCCGCATCGAGAGCATCTGCACCAGCTTCATGAACGCGCCGCGCAGCTGGGTCGAACTCTCGACGATGCGCTGGGCGTTGCGGATGTGGGTGTCGAGCAGCTCGCGCTCGTGGCTCGCGGCGTTGAGAAAGGGTTTGCGGATCGAAGTCCACAGGTAACTGGAGCCGACCTGCGAGGCGAGTCCGCCGATCTTCAGCGCGCGGCGCGTGCGCCCCGAGGTGATCGATTTATTCGGCTTCTCCATCATCGCCGCTCACGCGCGAGGCCGACCCGCGCGAGGCCGACTCGATTGACCAGCGTCGCGGCAAAGGCGGCGCCGAAACCGTTGTCGATGTTGACCACGGTGACTCCGCTCGCGCATGAATTGAGCATTCCGAGCAGCGCCGCCACTCCGCCGAACGCGGTGCCATAGCCGACGCTGGTGGGCACCGCGATCACCGGCTTGTCGGTCAGCCCCGCCACCACCGAGGGCAGCGCCCCCTCCATACCAGCCACCACGATCAGCACCGCCGCCGCGTGCACGCGCTCGAGGTTGGCAGTGAGGCGATGGATTCCGGCCACGCCGACGTCGTACAGGCGTTCGACCGTATTGCCGAAAAGTCCGGCGCATAGCGCCGCCTCCTCGGCCACCGCCAGGTCCGAGGTGCCGGCGCTCATCACCAGCACGCTGCCGTGGCCGCGCGGCGCGGGCTTGCGCTTGACGACCACGCCGAGCCGGGCTTCGGGATGGTAGGTGAGGCCGCGCAGGCGCCGGCGCAGCTCGCGCGCTTTTTTCAACTCCAGACGGGTGACCACCAGGTTGGCGCCGGTGGCGATGACGCGCGCGCCGATCGCCGCGATCTGTGCGGCGCTCTTGCCCTCGCCGAAGATCACCTCCGGCACGCCGCGGCGGAGCGCGCGATGCTGGTCGATCTTGGCGAAGCCGAGATCCTCGAAGGGCAGGTGGCGCAGACGCTCGAGCGCCGCCGCGGCGCCGAGCCGGCCCGCCGCGACCTGCTCCAGGAGCCGGCGCAAACGTTCCTCGGTCATCGCAAATGCTCTTGGCTCATGGTCAACGCTGTTGGGTCATCGCCGGCGCGCCTGTTCGGCGTCCAGCGGCCGCGCCGGAGTGATCAGAATCTCGCGCACCGCGCGGGCGTCGGCGCGCACCACCGTGAGTGTCGCTTCGCCTGCCTTGAGCTGTTCGCCGGGCCGGGGAATATGACCTAGACGTTCAACCACCAACCCACCAATCGTAGCATACTCGCCGCTTTCCGGCAGCCTCAACCGGAAGCGCTCGTTGAGTTCGGCCACCGGCGCGCGCGCCGACACGCTGAGCGCGCGAGGGCTTATCACGCGCACCAGTTCCTCGCCCGGGCCGTGTTCCTCTTCGATTTCACCCACGATCTCTTCCAGCAGATCCTCGAGCGTCAGAATTCCCGCCGCGCCGCCGTACTCGTCGACGATTACGGCGAGGTTCTGGCCGGTGCGCTGGAAGGTGAGCAGAATTTCGTCGAGCGGCGTGGACTCGGCGAAGTACGTCATCTGGCGCATCACTTCCTTGACCGGGCGGCTCAAGTCCGGCGCCTCGAGGAGGTCGAAGACGTGGAGCAGGCCCACGATGTTGACGATCCGCTTGTCGAAAACCGGGATGCGGCTGAAGCCGGTGCGCCGGGCGATTTCGGCCGCCTCGGCGAGCGTGGTTTCAAGAGCGACCGCCTCCACCCGCACCAGCGGCACCATCGCCTGCCGCGCCTCCGCGCTCTTGAACCGAAAGATGCGGCTGATCATCTGCCGCTCGGCCGGCAAAATCGCGTCGTCGATCGGTGGCTGCGGCTGATCGCCCAGCGAACGAATCATCAGCGCGAGGTCTTCGCGCGTGATGAACACGCTCTGCATCCCCGCGGGCACGCCGGCGATTCTTCGCAACCATCGGCTGACTACCGTCTCGGCCTCGAGCAGCGGCCAGAAGGCGACCTCCAGTGCGCGCAGTGGGCGCGAGGCGATCCGCGCGAAACCGATCGGATGGCGGAAGGTCCACAGCTTGGGCAGCGACTCGCCGATCAGCAGGGTCAGCGGGGCCAGGATGAAGGGTGCGAGATAGGAAGTGTCGGGGCCGAACCGATGCAGGAAGGTAGTGAGTACGCTGGCGGCGATGACGGTGGCAAGGTTGGCCCCGGTCAGGGTCAGGGCCAGCACGCGCCCGCGGCGGCGCAGCAGCGCGAGCAGCAGCGGAGATTCGCGGCCGTCGCGCTGGTTGGCAGCGCCGAGCTTGCTCTCGTCGGTCACCACCATCGCGATCTCGCTGGCGGCGAAGAAAGCCTGCACCAGCAGACAGGCGGCGATCGCGGCGATGAGCGCGCCTAGCTGCATCGTTTGAGCCTCATCAGCTCGACCGTTGCGCCACGCACTTTTTCGATTTTCACCTCGAAGCCGCCCAGCCGGAGCTGCTCGCCCGGCTGCGGAATGCGGCCGAGCCGGCGCAGCACCAGCGAGCTCAGCGTGCGCTCGTGGCCGCGGGCCGAAAAGGATTCGCCGCCGTCGAGCGCCTGGGTCAGACGGGCCAGGCTGATGGTGCCGGCCGCGCGCCATTCGCCCGCGCCGGCTTCGGTAAGGTCGGGGCCCTCGAGTTCGAACTCGTCGCGCAGCTCGCCGAACAGCTCCTCCAGCAGGTCCTCGAGCGTGACCAGCCCGAGCAGCTGGCCATATTCGTCGACCACGAAGGCGAGCTGGAAGCGGCGCCGGCGCATCTCGTCGAACAATTCGCCCAGCGTCCTGCCCGGCGGCACGAAAGAGGGCTCGCGGATCAGGCGCTCCAGGCGCGGCGGTGCGGACTCCAGGCGCCGCGCGACCAAATCCTTGGCGCGCAGCACGCCCACGATGTTGTTGGGATTGCCGCGGTAGACGGGAACCCGCGAGTAATGGCCGTGCGCGACTTCGGCGATGATGCGGTCGACGGCGGTGTCGAGGTCGAGCGCGAAGATGCGCTCGCGTGGCGTCATGATCTCGGAGACTCGCCGCGAGCCGAACGCAAACACCTTGTCGATCAATTCGCGCTCGGCCGGCGCCACCTGGCCGAAGCGTTCGCTGGCGACGAGCAGCGCCTTGAACTCGCTCTCCGAGAGCGGCGCGGCGGGCGCTGGCTCTTCCGGCACGAACAGCCGCGCCAACGGACGGAAGGTCAGCGCGACCGCGGTAAGCGGGCGCGCGGTGAGCCGCGCGACCGCGGCCGGAAAGCCCAGCGCGAAGGTCTTGGGCGTGATGTCGCTGACCAGCAGCACCAGCACGAACATCACCGGCACCGAAATCCATCCCCCCGGCGGCCCCAGCCAGGTCAGCAGAAAGGTGGTCGCGAGGCATTCGGCGAAGACATTGACTGTTTCGTTGAACCCGATGATCACCATCAGCGATTCGAGCGGACGGCGCAGCAACGAATCGACGGCGTTGGCGGCCGCCTCGCCCAGGCTCGCGCGCGTGTGCTGCATCCGGGCCAACGCGAACAGCGCGGTTTCCGACGCGGCGAGCAACGCGCTCACTCCGAGCAGCGCAATGACCACTAGCAACAACATCGTCGATAACTCGAGCCTACCCGCTAAGCCGCGAGCGCAACTGGTCCCATCCCCGAAGCGGCGGCGCGCCGCCGCGGATCGAACCGCGCGCGTCCAGCAGCACCGCCGTGCCGGAGGAAGTTATGCGGCCGATACGGCTCACGCGCACACCCAGGCGGCGGGTTAGCGCGGACGGCGCGACGGCGTGGCGCAGACAGAACAGCAGTTCGTAGTCCTCGCCGCCGCCGAGCGCGAGCGCGGGATCGTCGCCGACGGTGGCGCGGTACGCCGCGGAAAGCGGCAGCGCGCCGGCCTCGATCTCGGCGCCGGCGCCGCTGCGTTCGAGAATGTGGCCGAGGTCCTGCCACAGCCCGTCGCTCAGGTCGATCGCGGCCGGCGCCGGCTTGACGCGAGCGAGGCCGAGCCCAGCCTTGAGGCGCGCGGTCGGCTGCAGGAAGCGGTTGACAAGGAACTTACGCGCGGTGGCGCGGGCGTGAAGCCGTCTCGAGAGAACGCGCAGCCCCGCGGCCGCATCGCCCAGCGTGCCGGTCACATAGATGGTGTCGCCGGGCCGCGCGGCGTCGCGCCGGAGCGCCGCGCCGCGCACTTCGCCGAGCAGCGCGATGGTGATGGCGAGCGCGCCCGCGCGGGTGATGTTTCCGCCAACCACCTCGACTTCGGCGCGGGCCGCGGCCTTGCCGAGTCCCTGGTACATCCGATCGAAGAACCGCGAGCCAAGTCCGTCGCGCACCGCGAGGTTGATCACGCACACGGTCGGTTTCCCGCCCATCGCGGCGATATCGCTCAGGTTAACCGTCAACGCGCGCGCGCCGAGCGCCTCTGGCGTTCCCCACGCGAGCTTGAAGTGCACGTCCTCGACCATCGAGTCGATGGTGAGAAGCTGGCGGGAGCGGGCGGGGCGCAGGATCGCACAATCATCGCCGGGTCCCAGGATGGCGCGGCGGCGCGGGCCGAGGCGCTTCAGCAGCCGCTCGATCAGGTGGAATTCTCCGGGCGATTTGCTCACATGATTCGCCAAGGCGGCGAAGGGCGTGACGCGAATCTTCAGGGGCGATTGCCGTGCGACGCGGCGCGCGGCGAAGTTCCTGGCTCGACGATCACGAAATCACGCTAGAGCATTCGCGCAGGGCGGGCAATAGCGAGCGTTTGGGCGCGTCGCATTATCGTTCGAGACACGCTCAGTGCGCCGCGCCCGCGCCGCCCTGGACGCGGGTGCGCGGCAGAAAGAGCGTGATGACCAGCGCGACCACCATCAGGTAGCACAACGCCCGGTAGATATCGTTGAGCGAGAGCATCATCGCCTGGCGCTGCACCTGGCCATAGATCATCGCCAGCCCCTGCTTCTGGCCGGTGATGAGCTGATGCATGTAGTCGAAGCGCATCGATCCCGGCATATGCGGGCCGCTCTCTCCGAGACGCCAGGCGTCGAATACGGTGAGATGGTTGACCAGGTAGCTTTGGCGGGTCTGTTCGAGGTGGGTGAGATAGGTGGTCAGCGTCGAAGTGCCGATCGAGGCGCCGATGTTGCGCACCATCGAGAAAAAGCTTGCCGCGTAGCCCATGTTCTCGCGGCTGACCGAGCTTAGCGCGGCGCCCGCCAGGGTCGGAAAGATCAGACCCATCCCGATGCCCTGCACCACCGTGGGCCAGACGAAGTCCGAGATGCTCATCGAGAGGTCGAGCGTCGACAACTGCCATTGCGCGACACCGATCAAAATGTAACCGAGGAAGACCAGCTTGCGCGTGTCGAAACCTTTGCGCGCGATCGCGCCCAACAGGAACATGGCCGCCATCACGCCCATCCCGCGCGGCGCCATCGCGAGGCCCGCCTTCCACGCCGTGTAGCCGAGCAGCTCCTGGAGAAAAACCGGATTCAGAATCTGCATCCCATACGCGGTAAACGTCAGGATGATCAGCAGCGTGGTCGGAACCGCGAACGAGCGGTTGGTGATCAGCCGCACCTGGAGGATCGGATTGGGGATGCGCCACTCGTGGACGATCAGCACGACGAAGGCGCTGAGCGCGATGGCCGAGAAGTAGACCACCCATGCGCTCTGGAACCAGTCGGCCCGGTCGCCGCGGTCCATCACGATCTCGCCGAGGCCCAGCGAGAGCACCAGGCATAGGATTCCCAGGTAATCGGCGCGGCCCTTGCCCTTGAGCTTGCGCAGATACGGCGGATCGTGGACGAAAGTGTAGACCATCAACCCGGCGGCGACGCCGATGGGCACGTTGATGTAGAAGTTCCAGCGCCAGTTCCAGTTGTCGGTGATCCAGCCGCCCACCGTCGGACCCATGATCGGCGCGACCATCAGACCGACCCCCCACATCGCCATCGCCAGCGCCTGCTCGTTGGGCGGAAAGGTCTCCATCAGGATCGCCTGCGAGAGCGGCTGCAGCGCGGCGCCGGCGATTCCCTGCAGGAAGCGAAACGCCACCATCTGATCGAGCGTCTGCGCCGCGCCGCACATCGCCGAGGACACGACGAAGGTGACGATGCAGACCAGGAAGTAGTTCTTGCGTCCGAATTGACCGGCGATCCAGCCGGTGGTCGGGATCATGATGCCCGCCGCCACCAGGTAGGTCGTCACGACCCAGGTCACTTCGTCGACGCTGGCCGAGAAACTGCCCTGCATGTGCGGCAGCGCGACGTTGACGATCGAACTGTCCAGCACCTCCAGGATGGTGCACAGAATGACGGCCAGCGCGATCAGCCATTTGAGCGCCCCTTCTATGTAGGCGTGTGCCTGCTCGGGCGCTGCGATCGCTGCGGCTTCGGCCATGAGTGAGGCTATCGGGACGCGAACCCGCGATGGAATTCAGTGCGCGGCGTGGCCGCGGCGGCTGTTCCAGGCGGCGGCCCAGACTGAGAATTTCGCGCAAGCACCAACGTGGCGGACATTATGCAAAAATCGCGCGCCCTCCGCGAGTACCGGGCACGCGGCCCGGATTAGCGGTGCGGCGCGGGCGCTTGAGTCAGTGCGACGGCGACAGCAGCATCGCGCATCGGCGAGCGCACGTTCAGAGCATCGACGAGGAGCGGGTGGCCGTGCGTTTGCGGCATCGATGACACAGCGCGCGTACCTCGACCGAGCATCCGAGCAACTGGAATTCACCGAGCGTTTGCCGCCCGGCGAGCAAGCTGTCGAATTCGGGCGCCTCGAGATCCTCGACCCGTTTGCAGCGCACGCAGACGACGTGATGATGCGGGCGGGTGTTGCCGTCGTAGCGGGCGGTCTCGTGCAGCGGTGTGACCTTGCGCGCCTCGCCGACGTCGCACAGGCGCTCGAGCGTGCGATGGACGGTGGCGAGCGAGATGCGTGGATGCTGGCGGCGGACGCGGGCGTAGATGCCGTCGGCGCGCGGATGGTCGCCCGACTGCAGCAGCGCGCGCAGGATGGCGAGCCGCTGCGGCGTTACCGCCATCTTCTTGCGCCGGCAGTTGGCGACGAATTCCGCGAGCCTGGCCTCGGCGTAGTCGCCGCGGCCTTGCGCGCCAAGCAGTTTAACTTCGGTCATTGATAATAATTATCATCTGCTGACGCACGCCGATCAATCCCCTTTTTAGCTGATCCCTGGCCACGCACAAAGCGATTAACCTCACATCAGCGGCAGCTTTACGCCCGCGGTCACGAGCGCGCCGCTCAACACACCCATCAGCGCCTCGCCGGCCACCAGGCCGGCCGCAAACAGCAACCCGGGGCCGCTATTGTTCTTGCGGTCGCCGTCGCGGCGCATCAGCCGCGCCAGTGAACCCAGAAAAATCGCCACGCTCAGCCCCAACGGCAGGTAAAGCCCGATCGCGACCGGCATCACCGGCGTCCGCCATCGCGCGCCGCGGCGTTCCAATATCCGATCGGCTCCGAGCAGCGCCACGGCGAGCAGCGCGCCCGCGGCGACCGTGCCCCACGGCAGGCCGCCCTCGAACACCCCTTGCGCCACCTTGGCCATCAGGAACGCCTGCGGCGCGGCTAGCGCACCCGCGTGCGCGCCCGGCGTGCCGGCGATTCCGTAGCCCCGAATCAGCAGATTGAGGATCGGCGCCATCACGAACGACGATGCCAACGCGCCAATCAACACCGAAATCTCGAGCGCGCGCGGCGTCGCACGAACGTGGAATCCGGTTGCGAGGTCGTGCAACGAGTCACCCGCCATCGCGGCCGCCGTGCAGACCACGGCGCCGGCGGTGATCGCGAGGTGCGGGCCAATACCAGCCGGCACGCCCCACAATTTCAGCAGCAGGGCGATCGCCAGCAGCACGATAATCGTCACGCCGGAAATCGGATTGTTCGACGCGCCGACGATTCCGGTCAGGTAGCCGGCGATCGCGGTGGCGAAGAAGCCGATGAACGCGAGCGCGACCGCCAGCGCCGCGCTGAGCAGTACGCTGCCCGAAAGAATCAGGCAGATCGCGAAGATCAGCGGGATCGCGAACGCGACCCCGCTCAGCACCGCCGTCGTCGAGAGGTCCTGGTCCTCGCGCGCGACGGCCGCCACGTGCGTCGCACGGGCCATCCGGACGCTCTCGCGCAGCGCGCGTCCGATCGGCGTGCGCAGGCGCCACAACGTCGCGAGTCCGCCGACCAGCATCGCACCCACGCCGAGATAACGCACCTGTTCGCTCCATATCGCATGCGCCGCCGCCTGGGGATCGAGATGGCGCAACTCGGGATGGGCCGCGCTCATGATTGGTATCGCGACGAGCCAGGCGAAAACGCCGCCCCCGAAGACCAGGCTCGCGATTGGAATCCCGACGATATAGCCGATGCCCGGGAGCGCCGCCGAGAGGTCAGCCGATCCGGCCAGCACGCGCGTGCCGATCCATCGCGCGGACTGCACGACGCCCGGTACCACTCCGAGGATGTCCTGCGACGCCTTGAGCGCGGCCGCGGCGAGTCCGCCCCACAGCAGCGGCAAGGCGCTCGCCCCGCCAGCCTCGCCGGCACGCAGGACCTCGGCGCAGGCGACGCCTTCGGGAAACGGCAGCCGTTCGTCGACGATGTAGGCGCGGCGCAGAAAGACCACCAGCAGGCTGCCCATCGTGGCCCCCGCCGCGCACAACATCGTGACGTCGAGGTACGGCAGCGCGCCGGTTTCGCCCAGCACCACCAGCGCGGGAAAAGTGAAGATCGCGCCCGCCGCCACCGCCTCTCCGGCCGAGGCGATCGTCTGGACCACGTTGTTCTCGAGAATCGTCGCGCGGCCGAGCGCGCGCAGCACCGCCATCGAGATCACCGCGGCCGGGATGCTCGCCGAGACGGTCATCCCGGCATAGAGCCCCAGGTACGCGTTGGCCGCGCCGAGCAGCAGCGCGAGCCCAAGGCCAAGTACGATCGCGCGCGGGGTTATTTCGCGCGGCGCCGCCTCGACGGCCTTAGGAGGTGTTCCGATTAGTTCCGCCACGCGATAGCTTGCCCAAGGATGCCGCGGGAGATGCGGTGAAGGAAAATAACTACCGAGGTGCAGCCGAGTACGGACGCGGCAGTGTTCACATCGTCGCGTGTTGAGCCGATGCCGCGTGTTGAGCCGATGCCGCGTGTTGAGCCGGCGCCGCGTTGTCGTGAGGTTGACCGGCCGCGTCCCATCCCATGATTCCGTCGACCATCACGCTCACGTTCGTATACCCTGCCGCGACCGCCCGCCGGGCGGCGCCATGCGAGGCCATTCAACGCGTATTGGCGCAGTAGAAAACCAGCTTGGCATTTTTCGCCGGCGGCAGTTCGGTTGCAACGTCGTAGTCGTCGTAGGAAGTAAGCAGCCGCGCTCCGGGGATAACGCCGTACTGGTCGCGCGTGCGCTCGAGGTTGGCGTCGACGATTACGACATGCGATTTCGGATCGGCCCAGAGCGCGGCGAGGTCGGCGACGTGGATGAGCTTGAAGTTGTCATCTTCATGCTTGTTGCCGAGCAGCGCGGACAGCTTGCCCAATGCCGCCGAGCCGCCGCCGGCCCTCGCCGGCGCGGCGCCAACGAGGGCTAAAGTCGCCACCAGGGCTATCGAGGCGATCGACTTACGCATATCCGTGCTCTCCTGCGTCCCGCTCGCTGGTTCCGGTCTGACGGCAAGCGAGGATACCACGGGCCTTGCGTACCGTCCAAGACGGGTTCGCCGCGCGGCGGCCACAGCCTTGCTTCGATAGGGCCAAACTCGCCAATATGGCGCCGGTTGCCTATGCTCTCACTGGCGGACGCATCGGCAGAACCGCTGAAGTTACAGAGGCGCGGACCGATGAATCCGGAGCACGGGGATGAGTGAAGAATTTCGATCGCGGGCCAAAAAATGGCCCAAGGGAAATCATTACGAGGATTTCAAGCTCGGTCATGTTTACCACCATCATTGGGGCCGCACGCTCAACGACGGCGACAACAGCCTGTTCTCGAGCCTGACGCTCAGCTTCAACCCGCTGTACTTCAACGCCGACTACGCGCACGCCCACGGTCATGGCGGCGTCGTGCTGAATCCGATGCTGATTTTTCTGACCGTGTTCGGGCTCTCGGTCGAGGACCTGAGCGAGGCGGGCGGCCTGTTCCTGGGGGTGGACGATCTGAAATTCCATCGCACCGTCTACCCCGGCGAGACGCTCAGCGCACGCAGCACGGTGCTGGACAAGCGCGAGTCGGCCAGCCGGCCCGAGAGCGGAATCGTGAGCTGGCATACGGAAGGCCACAACAGCCGCGGCGAGCTGGTGATCGACTTCCGCCGCACCAATCTAGTGAGCAAGAGGAACGCCCATCCATGAGTTACATCACCGAAGAGCGCAAGCTCATACAGCAGATGGCGCGCGACTTCGCGCTCGAGCAGGTCCTGCCGATCGCCAACAAGCTCGACCCCGAGCAGGGCGACATCCCGATGTCGCTGCGCGACAAGATGGCCGACCTGGGCTATTTCGGCATCCTGATTCCCGAGGAGTACGGCGGCTTGGGACTCGGCGCGTTCGAATACGCGCTGGTGACCGAGGAACTGGCGCGGGCCTGGATGAGCGTCGCCAGCATCATCGCGCGCGGCAACTCGCTATGGGGTGGGGTTAGCGAAGAGGACAAGCGCCGTTATTTTCCGAAAATCGCCCGCGGCGAATGGCTGGGCGCGTTTTCGCTTTCCGAGCCCGACGCCGGTTCCGACCTCGCCAGTGTCGCGTGCAAGGCGACGCGCCAGGGCGACGAATGGGTGATCAACGGCACCAAGACCTGGTGCACGTTTGCCGACGGCGCCGATTATATCGTGCTGTTCGCGCGCACCTCGCCGCCGACCGATCCCAAGCGCCGCCACGTCGGCATCAGCCAGTTCCTGATTCAAAAGGAGCGCGGCAGCTTCCCGCCGGGGATCACGGGATCGCCAATTCGCAAGATCGGCTACTTCGGCTGGAAGACCTTCGAACTGCACTTCGACAACTTTCATCTGCCGGCCGCCGCGCTGCTGGGACAGGAAGGACGCGGATTCTACGCCATGATGTCGGGGCTGGAGACCGCGCGGGTGCATACCGCGGCACGCGCGATTGGACTTGCGCGCGGCGCGCTGGACGATTCGGTCGAGTACGCCAAGCGGCGCTCGCAATTCGGCCATCCAATCGGCGACTTCCAGGCGATCCGTTTCAAGCTGGCCGAGATGGCCGCCAATATCGAGGCTGCGCGCCAGCTCATGTACTTCGTCGCTACCGAGGTCGACAGCAAAAGGCGCTGCGACAAGGAGGCCTCGATGGTCAAGTGGTTCGCCTCCGAGATGGCCGAGCGGGTGACCAGCGAGGCGCTGCAGATTCACGGTGGTTACGGCTACACCAAGGATTTTGCGATCGAGCGCTACTGGCGCGACGCGCGGCTGACCAAGATTTTCGAGGGCACCTCGCAAATCCAGCTCCGCGTGATTTCGGATCGGCTGCTGGGGCCGCAGGACTAGGCGGGTACGGGGCGGGAGCGCACAAGATGGCCGCTGAGACAGGAGATGGATTCGTGCCGGAGCCGCATAGCCTGACCGGGCGCGACAATTACTTCGAGGACTTCAACCGCGGCGACGTCTTCGAGCACGCGCGCGGCAAGACCGTGGGCGAAATCGACAACGTGCTCATCACCAACCTGGTGATGAACACGGCGCAGGGCCATTTCAACGAGCACCTGATGGCGTCCAATCCGATTGGCCATCGCATCACCTTCGGCGGCGTCACCGCCTCGCTGGTGATCGGCCTGGCGATGGAAGATACGGGCGAGCAGGCGCTGGCCGAACTGGCGCTGGACAAGATCCGGTTTCGCACGCCGGTGCTGCACGGCGATACGCTCTACGCATTTTCCGAAGTGCTGGAAACGCGCGACTTCGACGCGGCCGCCGCCGGGCGGCCCGACCTCGCGCGGTTCAACCGTGCCGAGGTCGGCGAGGTGCGCTTTCGCCATTGGGGAGTGAACCAGCGTGGCGAGGTGGTGTTCGAGGGCGAACGGTGCGTGTTGCTCAAGCGCCGCGCGTTTCGGCCGCGCGCGAGCGCGCCGGCGAAGCCGGCGCGCTCGCGCGCGCCCGGGCGTGGCGCGGCAGCGCGGCAGAAGCCGCCGGCGCGGCGCGCGGTGCGCGCTCGCGCCACGGCGGCGAAGAAGGGCGGCGCGCGCCGGCGCCGGCGCTAGCCGGGCGCCGGAAGCGGGCCGCCGATGCGGCCGACGGAGATGCGGCGCGGCGAACGCCGCGCCGCATCTCCGTCGGCCGCGTGACGGCGTGACGGTCAGCGAGGCAAGGACTACACAGCGGATTACGTAAGAAGGACTATAACGATGCGTATACGCAGGTCGGAACTCTCCACTCCCGGCAGCAATGTGCGGATGATCGAGCGCGCGGCGGCGAGCAACGCCGACCTCGTCTTCCTCGACCTCGAGGATTCGGTCGCTCCGAGCGAGAAGGTCGCGGCGCGCGCCAGGGTCATCGACGCGCTCAACGGGCTTAACTGGGGCAAGAAGACCCGCGCCGTGAGGATCAACAATGTCGAGACCGAATACGCCTACCAGGAGGTGATCGATCTGGCCGAGAAGGCCGGCGACAATCTCGACCTGATAATTATTCCCAAGGTCAAGGCCCCGCGCGACCTATGGTTCGTCGACAGCTTGCTCTCGGGAGTCGAGATGAGGCTCAAGCGCAAGCGGCGCATCGGGATCGAGGTGCTGATCGAGGAAGTGCAGGCGCTCATCAATGTCGAAGAGATCGCGCGCTGCACGCCGCGCCTCGAGGCGATCATCTTCGGACCCGGCGATTTCAGCGCCTCGCAGGGCGTGCGCTTTCCCGCCAAGGGCGCCGCGAGTTATCCGGGTGACATGTGGCACTACGCGCGCAACAAGATCGTGGTCGCGGCGCGCGCGGCGGGAATCGACGCGATCGACGGTCCGTTCGCCGACTTTCATGACCCCGACGGCTACCGGCGTGAGGCGACCTGGGCGTCGATACTCGGCTTCGTCGGCAAATGGGCGATTCATCCGAGCCAGATCGATCTCGCCAACGAAGTGTACTCGCCCACCACGGATGAGGTTGCGCGCGCGCGCAAAATGGCCGAGGTCTATGCCAAGGCCGAGGCCGACGGGTTGGGCGCTGTGACCTACGAGGGCGTGATGATCGACGTGGCGACCATACGCGGCATCCGCCACGTCATCGAGCGCGCCGACCTGATTGGAATGTAGTTGTCCCGAGGTGCTGGTTCGCTGTAGCTACCTCTCGATTCTGAGTATCCAGACTCCACCGCCATCCGCGCGCGTTTCGACGATGGCATAGCCCTCGGCCTCGGCGGCGCGCGGGATATCGCGCGCGCCGCGCGGGTCGTCGAGCGTCAATTCGAGAGTCTCGCCGGGCGTCATCCGTTCCAGGCGCACCTTGGCGTGCGCCCAGTTGAGCGGACATTTGACGCCTCTGAGGTCGAGCCGAATCACCTCGCCGGTATGCCGCATCGCATCGATCACATCAGTTCCAGGTCGCTTGGCTGACGCGTCGGATCACGGCGCGCCGCGATCGCACTGCGACTACTTCGCCGCGTTGAGCACTTCGCTCGCGCGTTGCAGCACGCGGCGCATCGCGTCTTCGCTTTGAGCGCCGACCAGCGGCCAGTCGCCGACGAGGAAGGTCGGCACGCCACTGATGCCCTTTTGGTTGGCCGACATGGCGTTGTTCTTGATGCGCATCGCGTATTTCCCTGAATCGAGCGCCTCGCCCAGTGCGGCGCGATCGAGCCCAATTTCAGCTCCGAGATCCAAGAGTACATCGCGCTTGCCGATATTGAGTCCTTCAGTGAAGTAAGCGCGAAAGACGCGCTCCTCGAAGGCCTCGGCCATGCCCGCTTCGGCCGCGAACTCGCTCGCCTGAAGCGCCAGCATCGAGTTGGCGAACGTATGGGGCGCCTTCATCTCCAACCCGACCGCCGCGCCCATCGCGCCTATCCGCTCCCAGAGCACCTTTCGCGCCTCGGGGCTCATGCCGGACTTCCATTGCTCGGCCGGCATCCCCTCGGCCGGCCATTCGGGATGTATCTGGAACCCGCGGTGACGCACGGTGAAATCGAAATCGGGCTTGAGCTTTCGCAACACGGCGAAGCCGATGTAGCAAAAGGGTCAGATGAAATCAGAAAACAACGTGATGTTAATCGCCATCGCTCGTGCTCCTTGTTTCCAAATATATGCCGCGTTGCCTCGCCCGGTCAAAAGGGGCGTACCTGTTACGACAGCGCAATAAGCTCGTCGACGGTAATGCCCGCTTGGCGCACGACTGCGTGTGGGGGGTAACTTTCTGCGCGTGGTGTGGCTGTGTTAGTAGCTAGAGGCAGCGACGCGCGGTTAGCGGGGTTCGATCAAGGACGCGCGCGAATGCTGGAGGAAGCATGGTTGCCGACAATCTCAAACTCGACGGCAAGCTGGCGATCATCACCGGGGCCGGCCGCGGGCTGGGCCGCGCGATGGCGACGAGATTGGCCGGCGCCGGCGCCGATATCGTGGCCGCGGCGCGCACGGTCGAGCAACTCGAGGAAACCGCGGCCGAGGTGCGCAAGCTCGGCCGCAAGTGCCTGGTCGTGCCGACCGACGTCTCGCGCTCGGAGGACGTAGGCGCGATGGTCGCGGCGGCGGTCAACGAATTTGGCAAGGTCGACGTGCTGATCAACAACGCCGGCGCCGGCGAGGACTCCTTCGGCAAGACCATCGACCAGATAAGCGACGAGGAATGGCGCCGCGGCATCGACATCAACCTCTCCAGCCAGTTCTACGGCTGCCGTGCGGTGATCCCGCAGATGCTCAAGCAGAAGCGCGGCAAGATAATCAACGTCGCCTCGGGCTACGGACTGCGCGGCGGCAAACACAACTACATGTACGCCTGCGCCAAGGGCGCGGTGCTGCAGTTGACGCGCTCGATGGCGCTGACCTACGCCGACCACAACATCCAGACCAATTGCATCGTGCCCGGCATCTTTCCGCACAACGAACGCCTTATGGCATTTTTCAAGGGCGGCAAGTTCATCCCGATGGGCCGTGGCGGACAAGACGACGACGTGGGTCCGCTGGCGATCTTCCTTAGTTCGGAGGCTTCCAACCATCTAAACGGCGCGCTGATCAAGATCGACGGCGGCGGCCTGGCCGGCGGCATCACGCCCACCGGCGTCGCGCCGCAACCGACGACGTAAGGCAGGCGAGGGCATCATGGCGCTTCCCCAGGGCTTGAACGATTTCGCGCTGGCCGACAAGGCGGCGTTGGTTATTGGAGCGGAGCAACCGGCGGGCCGGGTTGCCGCCGCCACGCTGGCCGAGGCCGGAGCCAGGCTGATGATCGCGTCCCAGGAGCCGGGCACCGACGAACAGATTAGGGAGACCGTCAAGGCGGTGCAGGCGGCGGACGCCAAAGCAGTGCCGATAACCCAGGTGCAGAACGCGACCATCCGCGCCGACGTGCGTTTGACGATCGACAACGCGGTCAAGCACCTGGGCGGGCTCGACGTGATGGTGACGGCGCTCGATGTGCCCTACTATGCGCCGGCCGAGGCGGGAGACGACGTGATTTTCGATCGCGTGATGGAAAGAAACGTGAAGAGCGTGTGGATGGCGTGCCAGGAGGGCGCGCGCGCGATGCATCAGCGCGGCGGCTCGATCGTGGTCATCAGCTCGGTGCTCGCGGAACGCGGCGTACCCGGCGCGTCGCTCTACTGCGCAGCCAAGGGCGCGGTGGCGAACCTGGTGCGGGCGCTGGCGCTGGAATGGGCCTGCCAGAACATCCGCATCAATCTGCTCGAAACGGGCTGGATGACCGAAGCGGGAAGCCCGGCGCTGGCCAACGACGAGTTCGCGGCCAATCTGCTCAAGTACCTGCCGTACAAGCGCCTGGTGCAACCCGAGGAGCTGGCCGGCGCGCTGCTCTACCTGGCTTCGCCGGCGTCGGGCTTTGTCACCGGCGAAGCGATCGCGATCGACGGTGGCCTGCTCTGCCGGGTGTGATCGCGCCTCAAAGCGCAGCGGTCACCAGCAGCGTGCTCTCCTCGAGTGCCTCAACCGTGTGAGACACCGCGCCTTCGACCATCGCCAGCATCCCCGCTCCCAGCTCGCGCGCAGTGCTCCCGCTACTGAAGCGGATGCGCCCGGACAGCACCTGGACGCTGGCCGCTTTGCGGGTGGCGTGCTCCTTCAGATGCGCTCCGGGCTTGAGCATCAGGAACGTTACGGTGAGGTCGTCGTTCTTGACGATGCTCATCGAGGCGCGGTCGTTCCTTTGCCATTGCGGCTCGCCCACGACGTGACGGCACGCGTCCTCGAGCACGAAAACTCCGAATGGACCGCGCGCGCGCTCGCCAGTCTTATCTTCCTGCTTCATCCGTCTTGACCTCCGAAACGCTCCCAGGTGATTTTTTTACTCCGCGCTCACTCCACGAACGGCGACGCCAGCGCAAGGCCGCCGTCGACCATGATGGTCTGCGCGGTGAGAAAGGCGGCGTCGGGCCTGCAGATGAGACAGACCACGGCCGCGATCTCGTCGGCGCTGGGGACGCGTCGGAGCGCCGAGCGCTCGGCCGCGGCCCGCGCGATGCGTTCGAAGTCCGCGCCCATGTAAAGCCGCGACGAGTCGCTGTCGATCAGCGCGAAGTTGATGCCGTTGACCGTGATACCGCGCGGGCCGAGCTCGAAGGCGAAGTCGCGCACCATGCTCTCGAGCGCCGCCTTGGCCGCGCCCAGGGCGCCATGCCCGGCGGTGAAACGAAGCGAGTCGATTCCCGAGATCATCACGACGCGGCCACCCGCGCCCATCCAGCGCGCGCTCTCCTGCACGGCGGCGACGAAGCCGCCGACGCTCAGGTTGAAAGTCCGGGCCAGGTGATGGGGCTTGAGCTCGAGCAGCGGCCGAAAGGCGGTGGCCGCGGCGTTGGCGATCAGGATATCGACGCGGCCCAGTTCCTCGCCGGCCCGCCGGACCATCGTGCGCACCTGCTCGTCCTCGCCAAGGTCGGCTTGCAGCAATATCGAGCGCGGCGCGAAGGCGCGAATCTCCTGCAGCGTGTGCCGTGCGCTCTGTTCGTCGCGGCGATAGTTGAGTGCCAGTGTCGCGCCGCCGCGCGCCAGCCTGAGCGCCGTCGCGCGGCCCAGACCGCGCGTGCCGCCGGTTACGATCGCCACCTTGCCGTCGAATTCGCCCATTGCCGCGAGACTACCAAAAGTCTTGGCAAAAGCCTTCAGTGGACGACGCGCCGCGGCCGCCAGTTCCGAGAAGTCTTGCGCACGCGTCACTTGACGCTATTTGAGCAGAGAATCTTCGCCGAAGATGAGTAAAGAATTCGTGCGTGACGAAGAAGTTTGCGCCCTGACGATTTTGCCGTCATAGTTTTTGCTTTCGGTTTTTGCTTTCGCCGTCGATCCAAGGGGGAGAAATGGCAGCCACGGAAGAATCGCGAATTGGCAAGGGCACCAAGGTTTCGGGCAAGCTGCATTTTCACGGCAGCGTTCGAATCGAGGGCGAGGCCGACGGCGAGATCGTCGGCGATGAGGTCGTGATCGCCGAAGGCGCAGTGGTTTCGGCCAAGATTACGGCGACCCGCCTGACCATCGCCGGCACCGTGAGCGGCGAGATAACGGTGCGCCAGCGCCTGGAACTGCTGTCCTCGGCGCGGCTGCGCTGCACCGTCAACACGGCCAGCCTGATCCTCAACGAGGGCGCGCAATTCGACGGCGATTGCCGGATGCCGCGTGACCGGATAGCGGCCTGAGCGCAGCGGCCGAAGCTGCGCGCGCACGCGATAGATTGCTCCGCGCCCGTCCGCCGCGCGCTTACCGGGGAGTCTCAGGCGGCAGCGGCGATGAAGCCCACCAGCGTGGTTTCGGCGGCGTCGCGCGCGCGGCGGCGCACGATACGGCCGGCCTCGTCCAGTTCGATTTCCTCCGCATCACCCATGCGCGGCTCGAAAGTCCATAGCCGCCCCGCCTCGTCGCGCCGGCGGTAGGTCTGCTTGGGCGAGCTGGCCACCAGCGTGTTCGGATCGATCACCGCGACTCGCCCAATCCATCGCGCCTGCCCGCGGACGCGGACGTGCGCGATGATCAGCGCCTTGCACAGCATCAGGTCGGCGTCGACTTCGTGCATGCGGCCGAGCTTGGAGCTCACCTCTTCACGTCCGCCGGCCGCGATGAGATGGCCGCGGATCAGATCGCCGGCCGCCTCGTAGCTCGCGCTGCGTTTGAATGGTCCGCGGCTATAACGGGCGGCGACCGCGACGATGAAACCGCCGGCGTCCAGGCGCGCCTCGACCTCGTGGCGGTTGAGCGCGTCGGGAGTGCGCCGCACGCCGCGAATGAAACCGGCGGCGAGCGTTTCCTCCTCGATTGCGATCAGTTCGCCGCCGCGCCGCAGCTCGTAGCGGTACTCGCCCGCCGGCAGTGCGGCGGCCGCCATCGGTGTCTGCTCAGATGCCATCGGCGAGCAGGCGCGTGAGCCGCGCGGCGAGCTCCGGCGCGCCGGTTTCATGCTTGAAGTAGACGTAAATCTCCTCGGCGCCCGCGCCCACGCGTGCCAGCCGCGCGGCCCATTGCGCGAGCGCCGCGTCATCGTAGGTTTCCTTGCGCAGCCGCACGTAAACGTAGGGCGCGGTGCGTTCGACCGGGCTCGCCAGGCGATCGCTCTCGGCGATGCACAGTGCGGCGCCTCCGTCGCTCAGCGCGTGCAGGGCCGAGTCGTCGTCGAACCACGAGCGGTTGCGGAACTCGAAGGCCGCGCGCAGGCGGCCGCCAAGCATCGCGATGAAATCGCGCAGCAACGCCACGTCGCGGCCGAAATCCGGCGGGAGCTGGAACAGCGCCGGGCCGAGGCGCTCACCCAGCACCGCGGCGGTTTCGGCGAAGAAGCCGACAGTCTCGGCGGTGTCGCGCAGCCGAGCGAAATGCGTGATGCGCTGCGGCGCCTTGAGTGCGAAGCGAAAGTGCGCCGGAGTCTGCTCGGCCCATCGCTCGAGCATCGCGCGCCGCGGCATCGCGCGAAACGTGTAATTGATCTCCACCGTCGGCAGACGCTCGGCATAGTAGGCGAGCATCTTCGGACCCGGCAGCTTGGGCGGGTAGAAGGCTCCGAGCCATTCCTTATAGCTGAAGCCGGAAGCGCCGATCCTTATCTGCGCAGCCATCCGCGATCGAACCTATTCGCGCGCGTTCGATTGGACAAGCCGCATCGACGCCGGCCGCGAGATCGTCTGTGCATCGGCGATGCTCCGTCGGCAAGGCTCCGCCAGCTTATCGCCAAGACAAACGTTGCGCGGCGGGTAATATTCGGATCGTGTTTTGTGCAACCTGGGTAACCAAAATCGCCTTCGTGAACAATATCGAAAAAAGTGTTTGAGACGGTTCTCATGGGGCTTTTCTTTTCCAGGAATCTATCCTAATAATGCTTATCAACGCCCAAGATTGGCACAATAAGACCGTGACCGGCAGAGTGCAGAGACAAGAGGGGCCTGGGCGTTAGCTTGCTCCAAAGGGGATAGCAAAGATGCCTTCGAATGGCGCAAAGGTTCTGACGGTCAACGAGCTCTCCGAGTATCTGAGGGTGCACCGCTCGACGATCTATCGACTGCTGAAAAAAGGCCAGTTGCCAGGCTTTAAAATTGGCAGTGACTGGCGCTTCAATGTTGAAGCGATCGATGAATGGCGTTTGCAGCAAGGCGCGGCTCAGCTCGAGGAGCTACGGGCCGAAGTCGGTCACTGAATCCCATCCGGGCGACGTACGCCATCCGCGGCCGGGGCCGGTCGCGTGGCAGGCCGCCGTTCCAACCCAGTTCTCGCGGCGCGCAATAGTTCCCGCCGGCGGTTTGAAGCGCCGGCGCCGCGACTGCTGGCGTCCGCTGGGCGCTTGGCGGCCGTAGCCGCACGCGCGTAGACTGGGCGGGCGATGCCGACCGACATATCGAATAAGACGCGTCTGTTCACGGAATCGGTCATCCGCGAGATGACCCGGCGCGCGCTGGCCTGCGGCGCCGTCAACCTGGCGCAGGGGTTTCCCGATTTTGCCGCGCCCGCGGAACTCAAGGAGGCGGCCAAGCGCGCGATCGACGAGGACTATAATCAATACGCGATCACGCACGGCTCGCCCCATTTCCGCCGCGCGATCGCCGACAAGGCGCGCGCCTACAATCGGCTCGAATGCGATCCCGATCGCAACGTCACCGTGACCTGCGGCGCCACCGAGGCGATGGTCGCGACGATGCTCGCGGTGATCAATCCGGGCGACGAGGTGATCATCTTCGAGCCGTTCTATGAGAACTATGGTCCCGACGTAATCCTGGCCGGCGCGACGGCGCGTTACGTGGCGTTGCGCGAGCCTGACTTCGCGATCGATCGCGGCGAGCTGGAGGCGGCTTTCGGCCCGCGCACCAAGGCGGTGGTGATCAATACGCCGCACAACCCCTCGGGCAAAGTCTTCACCCGGTCGGAGCTCGAGTTTATCGCGGAGCTATGCCGGCGCCACGACACGCTCGCGGTGACCGACGAGATCTACGAGCACATCATCTTCGATGGCGCGCGCCATCTGTCGATCGGCAGCCTGCCGGGGATGGCCGAGCGCACGGTAACCATCAGCGGGCTCTCCAAGACCTATTCGATAACCGGCTGGCGGCTGGCCTATGCGATAGCCTGCGAGCGGCTGACCGGGGCGATTCGCAAGGTCCACGATTTTCTTACGGTCGGCGCGCCGCATCCGCTCCAGGAGGCCGGGGCCGCGGCGCTCGCGATGCCCGAGTCGTTTTACGCCGAGTTGAAAGCGATGTATGAGCGCAAACGCACGGTCCTGCTCGCGGCGCTCAAGGGTGCGGGGCTGCGCTGCTGGATGCCGCAGGGCGCCTACTACATCATGGCCGACATCGGCGAGTTAGGTTTCAATGACGACTTCGAGGCCGCCGACTTTTTCCTCGCCGCGGTCGGCGTTGCCGCGGTGCCCGGCTCAAGTTTCTATCATCGCAACGAACTCGGCCAGCGGATGCTGCGTTTCACCTTTTCGAAAAGCGACGAGACCCTGGCCGCGGCGGCACAACGCCTTGCGCATCTGGGCGAAAAGCTCGCCGCGCGCCGCCACCGCTGAAATATATTGTATCGTCGCGAGGCCGCGCGGGCGCGCCCTGCGACAGCTTCGCCGCACCGGCGAAGGGGCCGTCAATCGCCAAGGTAGCGGCGGCGCACGAAGACTTCGCCCAGCAGCAGTAGCATCACCAGCGGCAGCAGATACGGATTGACGTTGCGGTAGACTTTTACCAGTTGGCTCCGAGGTGCGAGCATTTGCGCCGGTGGCACGCCGACCGCGCCCCCGGTGGCGCGCGCGAGTTCGCGCAGCAGGTCGAGGTTGGCGGGCCGCAGCCTGAGTTCCGCCTGGTCGGCCGGCCCCGCCTCTGGCACCGCGACCTCGCGCCGCACCAGCACGCGCTCGGAGTCGCCGTCCTTGACCATCAGCGTGACATTGTACTTGCCGCGCCGCAGCGGCGCGGACTCGCCCGTATAGACCGCGCGGCCCGACTCGGTCATCGGCACATCCATCGCGTTGCCCGCGCCACTGATACGGCAGACCAAGTCGTTGACCGGCCCGTTGTCGGCCTTTTCCGCCTGCAGGCTGAGGACGCCACCTGCCGCGTTATGCACGCGCAGGCTGAACGGTCCCGAATCACCCTGGCGCATCACCCAACTGGCGAGCTGCGACCAGAATTCCGCGTACCGATTCCATTTTACCCAGCTCAGCGAGGCGGTCGAGTCGGTGTCGGCGGCGAATACGGCGCTGCGTCCGAGGCCGTACTGCCAGGCGGCGAGCAGGGGCGAGGCGGTGTCGTTGCGCCTGATCCGCAGCGGCACGGCGGCGCCATCCTTGGGCAGGGTGGTCGCGAACAGCCCGATCGGGGGAATCTCGCGCGGGCTGATGCCGCTCAGGATCGTGCTGTCGCCGGCGTATTCGAGATGGCTCTGCTGATGGCGCTTGTCGGCGATCGCCTGATGGGTGAGGCGGACGAGCAGCAGGGGCAGCTTGCGGATGTCTTCGACGCGGTAGAAGGTGCCGCCAGTGGTCTTGGCAAAGTCCTCCAGGAGGCGAAGGTTCTCCAGGTCGGGTCCGATGCGGATGGTCGAGACCGAAATGTGTTGCTTTTCGAAATCAGCCATCAATTGGTCATGATCGTGATACTGGCGATTGGTGTCGCCGTCGGTAATCAGGATCACCTGGTGCACCGGGATGCCGCTGGCGAGGATCTCGCGCTCGGCGATTTCCAGCGATTCCTTGAAGTCGGTGCCGCCGCCGGGTTCCAGCCGCTCGATCCGGCGGCTCAGCTCGGCGCGGTCTTCGCCCACCGGGCGCAGATGCGAGAGCACGTAGGGTTCCGAGTCGAAGGCGATTACGCCCGCGTAGTCGGTATCGTCGAGTTGATTTAGCAGCGCGCCCGCGGCCTCCTTGGCGTAGCGGATGCGTTCGCCGTCGCGCACGGCCGGGTAGCGCGAGTTGTAACTCATCGAGTTGGATCGGTCGATCAACAGGTAGACTGCGATCGGTTCGCGCGCGGGCGGCGGCGGTTGCGGGGTGAAGGTTATGGGCAGCGCCTTTTCCAGCGCGCCCTGATGAAACTTTTCGTCGCGCAGCGCGTCGCCGGTCACGATCAGCCCGCCGCCGTAGTCGCCGACATAGCGCGCCAGCGCCGCCTGCACGTCGGGCGTCAGCGCCTCCGCGGTCACGTCGACCAGAATCACCGCCTGGTAGGCGAGATAAGTTTCCGGGTCGGTCGGCAGTCCGTGCGGCGCCGTCTCCTGAACTTCGTATTGGCGCAGCCGCAGCGCGCTCAGCAGGCTATCGGGCGGAGTGGTCGAGACCACCAGCACGCGCGGCGGGCCGATGACGGAGACCGCGGTCTCCGCGCCCGAGTTGACCGCGACCAGCGGCGAATCGACGTCGATCCGCGCGTTGAGCAGATAAGCGCCGTATCGATCCAACTGATAGGGCAGGGCAAACCGGTTGAGCCCCGGCTGCAGCACAACCGAACGATGGCCCAAGTCCTCGCCGTTGCTGGTCAGCCAGACGCGCGCCACGGCCGGCACGCGAGCTTCGCTCAGAATGTCGAGTCGGAGCGCGAAGCTGGAGTGGGCGCGCACCGGAGTCGGAGCCTCAAAGTCGACGATCGCGACTCGACCCGCCGACGAGGGCGGTGGCGCCGCGGCGTACACCCGCACGCCCTGCTCGATCAGCGCCGGCAGTTCGGCCGCCGCGCTGCCGGCGGTCTCGTTGCCGTCGCTCAGCAGCACGATCCGTTTCTCGTCCTGCTGGGGCAGCAGGCTGAGCGCGGAGGTGAGGCCGCCCGCGATATCGGTGCCGCCGGGATCGGAACCATGACGCGAAGGATCGACGCGCACCAGGCGCGGATCGCCCAGCGGGGCCAGCAACCGGGTGCCGCGGCCAAACTCGAGCACCGCCAGACGGTCGCGCGGACTCATCGCCGCGCGCAGCGCTTCCATTTGCCCGCGCATCCACTGGAACTGGTCGGGCGCGATCGAATGCGAGGCATCCATCGCGACCACCACCGCCATCCGATGCGCCGGCATCTTGAGCGGCAACCGCAAGCCGGCCAGCAGCGCCACCAGGATCACGAACAGACCGCCGCGCAGCGCCGCCGCGCCCGCGCCGGCCGCACGCCGCCCCGCGCGCGCGGCCATCAGGCCCGGCGCGACGGCCAGCGGCGTCGCGAGCAGCAGCCACAGCACTTCGGGCCGTTCAAACATCGCGCGTCCTCCAGCGCAGCGCTTTGCGCGTCAGCAACGCCGACTCCAGCAGCATCGCGGCCAGCGCGAAGAAGATGAGCCACAGCGCGATCGGCATCACTCGGATCGCCGCGGCGGCAGCCCCGGCCGACCTCGTCGCGGGGGCGGCCGGGATGGAGGATGCGGAGGCCGGCGGCGCAGCCGAAATATCGGATTCGCCGGCGTCGTAATAATTGGCGTAGATCACGGCCTTGGGCCCTGCCGAACTGATCTCGTAGCGGCCGGCTTCCAGCGGACGCACGCGCACGCGGCCCATCTCGTCGGCCCTGGCCTCGCTGACCGATCCGTCGGGGGCGACGATCCTGGCGAGCCCGCTGGCCGGGACGCTGACCGAGGCGCCAGTCGGCACGACCTGCAAATCCTGGGGCGCCAGCAGGCGCTTGACCACCTCGACGGTCAGCACCAGCGCCTCGAGCTTGTCGGGATCGAGCAGCATATGGTCGTTCACGCTGAACGCGATCACGCCCACCGCGCCGCGCGCGTCGTAGCCAAAGCCCGCCAGCGGAAACGATCCGCCGCTGCCGGCGCCGGTGCCGTGCGCTAGCACGTCCATCCACTGCGGCAGGTTCAGGACGCGCGCCGGGCTGAGCGCGAGCGGCTCGCCAAGCTGCTCGCCGTCCGCGCGCTCCTGCATCTCGGCCATGGCCACGGTGCCTACCACCGGCAACTGCCATGACGGCGGCGCCGAGTGCTCCAGCCAGGGCGGAGGATAGATGATCAGGCGCGCGGCGGCCTTGATGCCGGGGTCGTAGGCGTCGTCCAGGACGGCCAGGCGATAGCGCGGAGCGGTCGCGAGATCGAATTTGACCGGATCGACCGCGGTTACGATCAGGTTCTGGTTGATCGCCAGCAGCACCCGCGCCAGATCGTCGCGTGCCTCGGGGCTGGGCGACATCACCAGCGCCTTGTCGGGCTTGTCGTTGGGTGCGAAGGCCCAGCGGCGGTTGTCGGCGTCGAGCGCGTCGGCGTTCACGATGCGCGCCTCAAGCATCCCGCCCTGTGCGAGCGGACCGAAGGGCAGCACGGTTTGTCCGCGCGGCTCGAGCACCAGGGTGTTGCGCAGCACGCTTTCCTCGCCGAGGTCGACCGCAATCTCGCAGAGCTGGGGATGGTCGGAAAAGCTGCGCACGACCACGCGGCCCGGTGACGCGCCCACGCTGCCGGGCTCGAGCGCCACGATCGCGAGATTGGCGGCCGGTGTGCCGACCTGATGCAGATGCACGCGCGCGTTGGCGCCGGCCGCATCCAGCAAGTCGCTGGCCGGCGCATGGTCGGTAAAGACATCGATTTCCGCCGTGCCGCGCGCGCGCATCAACGCCGCCCGCATCGCGGCCGCCCGTGCCGGCAGGGCTTCGGGCTTGAGCTCATTGATCGCCTGGCGGACCTCGGCCAGATGCGAGGTCGGCGCGCGCTGCACCGTTGCCTCCAGCGCGTAGCCGATCACGCCGAAGCTGTCGCCGGTCCTTGCCGCGGCGACAATTTCGAGCGCCTGGCGCCGGGCCTGGTCGAGCCGCGTACCGTTATCCTCGCGCGCACCCATCCCGGCGCCGAGGTCGAAGATCAGCGCATGGGCCTGGTGATGGGCCGCCGGCCCTGTGCGGCGGATGTACAGCCCCGCCAGCGCCATCGAGAGCGCGCCCAGCGCCGCCAGCTCGAGCCAGAACATCAGGTCCGTGCGCAGCAGGCGCGAGCTCGCCACGGGCGCGGCGACCTCCTCGAACAGCATCAGGCTGGAAACCTCGAGGGTGGGCTTGGCGCGGGCGCGCAGATAAATCGCGACCAGCACGGCGAGGCTCGCGAGGTAGGCCAGATTGCGCGGATCGAGCAGACCCATTGCGCCCTACCGCACCACGCCCAGGCGGGGAAATTCGCGCATCACGATCTCGTCGAAATGGCTTGCGCCGAAGGCCCGCGCATAGAGGATTCCGTTGGCCGCGCAAAACTCCGCCAGATCCGCCGCCAGCCGCTCGGCCCGCCGCCGGCAAGTCTCGGCCGCGCGCGCGCCGAGGGTTACCTCGCACAGCTCGCCGGTTTCCGAATCGCGCACCCGATAGTGGCCCTGCGGATAAGTGCCGCTGCTCTCACGGTCGCCCAGCACGTGGATGACCTTGACCTCGTGGCGCGCGCGCAGCAGCCCGCGCAACGCCTGTTCGTATTCGCCGGCGGAGACCAGGAAGTCGGAGATCAGGATGACGGTGCCGGCCGGCCGACGCTCGAGCAGCAGGCGTCCCACCGCTTCGGCCATCTGCGTGGCACCGCCCGGGCGCACCGCGCTGACGAACGCTCGAAAGCCCGGGTAGGTCTCGCGCCGGCGATGCAGGGCCGAGGTTTCCAGGCGCGGCGCGCCGTCGCGTGCGGTAGTGAACGCGCCCAGACGCACCGCATCGTTGCTCGCCATCGCGACGTAGGCGAGTGACGCTGCCAGGCCCAGCGCGAAGCCGAGCTTATCGTCGTCGCGCGGCAATCCCATGGAAGCGCTGGCGTCGACCAGGATGGTGACTTCGATCTCGCGCTCGGCGCGAAACGTGCGGATCGTCAGATCGTCGAGGCGGGCGAATGCATTCCAGTCCAGGAAGCGCAGGTCGTCGCCCTCGGTATATTCCTTGAAACTTTCGGGTTCGATACCGAGTCCCTGCACCCGCCCGAGCGCGCGGCGACCTTCGCGCACGGTGCGCGAGCGCTGGACTCCGAGCACCAGGCCGTCAAGCCGGCGGAGAAAGTCGGGCTCAAATGCGCGCGCCTCGAGCATCTAAGCCAAGCCGCTCAGGCGCGGGCCGGGCGCACCGCCCGTACGACGCGCTCGATGATGTGGCTCGCATCGATGCCGTCGGAATGGGCCGCGTAGTTGAGCATCACGCGATGCTGCAGCGCGGCGGGGGCCACCTGGTCGATGTCGTCGTAGGCCACGTTGGCGCGGCCGTCGAGCAGGGCGCGCACCTTGGCTCCCATGATGAGCGCCTGCGCGCCGCGCGGGCTCGCGCCGAAGCTGACGTAGCGGTCGACCGCGTCGACGCGCAAGCCGTTGGTTTGCTGGCCGACGTAGCGCGAGCTGCTGGGCTGGGTCGCGCGCACCATCCGCGCCGCGTAGTGTTCGATGGGTTGCGCCACCATCACTTCGCGCACCAGGCGCTTGAGTCCCTCGATCCGCTCGGCCGCTTCGGCTACCGAGAACACCGGTTCGACGCCGGCGTCCTCGGGGCCCGTGGTGTTGGTCACGATACGCACCATCTCGGTCTCGTCGGGGTACTCCAGCCGCACCTTGAACAGGAAGCGGTCGAGCTGAGCCTCGGGCAGCGGGTAAGTGCCCTCCATCTCGATTGGATTGAGTGTCGCCATCACGAAGTAGGGCGGCTTTAGCACGTGGGTGATACCGGAGACGGTCACCTGCAACTCGGCCATACATTCGAGCAGTGCCGACTGGGTCTTGGGTGTGGCGCGGTTGATCTCGTCGCCGAGCAGGAGGTGGCAGAACACGGGCCCCGGCTGGAAGGAGAATTCCCGCCGGCCGTCTTCGCCCGAAAGAATTACCCGGGTGCCGGTGATGTCGGCCGGCATCAGGTCCACGGTGAACTGGATGCGGTTGAAGCTCAGGTTGAGCGCGAGGCCAAGCGTCTTGACCAGCGTGGTTTTGCCGGTCCCGGGGACGCCCTCGATGAGCACGTGGCCTCCGGCGAAAAGCGCGCTCAGAAGTTCCTCGACGGCTTGCCGATGGCCCACGATCACCTTGTGAATTTCGGCTTGGACGTGGCGGAAGATGCGGCCGAAGTCGGCCACGCTGGGCACTTCGGCGGCGGCAGTTACATTCATCGTTCAAACACCCGTTTAATCGTCACCCGATCCGAAGCCGGGATAGATGCGCGCTCGAAGGGCTCGTCGGGAGCCTGGCTCGCATTGAGCATGCTCTTCGTGCGTCGTGGTGGTGAGGCTGGGGCCGTATTGCTCGAGCCGTCCTCGGACGGTCCAACCTCGACCGGAATTCTGAAAGTGTCGTTGCCGAGCGGCGGCTTGTCGGCTTCGCCGTAAAGATGCCGCGGATCGGTGCCGGAGCCGTGGTTCGAGCCGCCTGCGCCCAGTGGGCCACCCTGGCTGAGTTTGTGCGAATCGGGCGGCGTGTTCGGAGGCGTCGAGTTGGGGTTGGGGTCGTCGTTATTGAGACCGTTGAGCGCGGCCAATCCGCTCATGTCCGGCGTTCCTGGAGGCGGAGCGCCGCTGGGTTGCGTCTGGTTTTGATCGGGTTGCTGCTCGCTATCGGGATTTTGCGGATTCTGCTTGGAGCCCTTGGCTTGCGAGTGGTCCTGGCTCCGCTTCGCGCTTTTGTTCGCGTCGCCGCCCTTGCGGTCGGTAAGTCTCAGGCGCGATGCGGCTTCGGCCGGTTTTCCGCCGGTAAGCCTGTTTTGCAGCGCGCTGGCGGCGTCGCGCGCGTCAGCCATCAGGCGCGACGTCGGGCTGCCCGGTCGTCCACTGTTGTTCTGTGCTTCGCGCAGCTTTTCGGCCAGCTTGCGCAGCGTGGCAGGGTCCGCATCGATCTCCGTGCCCGGATTGGCCGAAGGATCCGCGGGCCTGATGTCGAGGTCGCCCAGGTCGGCGGTAGGTTCGCCCGGTATGCTGGCGATGCGATTGCTGGCAATCAGCCTGGAATTGCGCACGCCATAAGCGAGGCGCATCACCAGCGCGGCGACCGCGCAGGAGGCCAGCGCCGCCCACAGCCATCGCGAAACCCGGCGCGGCTCGACCTTGTCGGCGACGAATTCTTCGCGCAGAGCCAGCGTATCCTCGATAAGATAGGGCCACAGCGTCGAGCGCTGCTCGATTCGCCCCGCGTCCACCATCGTGGTCAGCCGGCCCTTCAGCGCCGCTCGCTGGTCGGCGATCAGCGCCGCGCGCTCATCGCTGGTGCGCATCCGCCATGCCCTGCCAGCCGTGCGTACAACTCCGACCAGGGCGGCGGCGGTGACGGCGACGCCGAGCAGCAGAAAGGTGAGCGGACTGAAGGCGAAGGCGGCTCCGACTATCAGTACGACGGCGCCAAGGATGAAGGTGAGCCCGCCAAACAGCCCCTGTTGGAGAGCCAGCGCGTTAAGTCGGCTCCGAATTGAAGTTACCTGGCCGAGGATGAGCTGAAACTTTTCCTCGCCACGTGATTCTGCGGCTCCGTAATCCATTTAGAAAACGCCACCGCCATGACGCCAAAGGGCGATGGAGTAACGATCAGGATAATTTAGGCTTGCGCCGCGCGCAACTTGAATGTTTTGGGCCGCCTGACGTGGACGCGACGCACGATGTGCGCGATCCGCTCAAAAGATCCATCCGATCGTACTCTTGAAGAAGCGGCCGAGCGACGCGTTGGTCACCCCTACACCGTAGCCGGCGTTGAACTCCAACTGCGGCGCCAGGTGAAGGTTGATGCTCGGGACGAAGAAGTGCTGTTGATTTTCGACTCTCGGCAGATAGGCCAGTGGGCCAACCTCGCCGTAGTATTCCAGCGCCGGCTCCAGCCAGCGATTGACCTTGTAGCTCACCTGGCCCGCGGGCTCGAGCGTCATCCCCTGATGGGTGTCCGGTCCGCTGAAGGGCTTGTTGAAGGAGAAGTTGCCGACGATGAAAAGCGGGCCCAGATGGCCCTCCGCAATCGGCATGAAGTCCAACTCCAGCGGTGAATCGGCCGCATCGCGGCGCATGTACTGGAACTCGACGTTGGCGCCGAACGACACCGGCCAGTCCTCGGTAAAAGGCACCCCGAAGTGGACCTTGGTGCGCGCGCCGGCGTATTCGTAGACCCCGCGGTCCAGCCGCGCGGTGCAGAGGTACTGGCCGACCTCCAGCCATGGCAACAGGCCGTAGGTCAATTCCAGGGTGTTGTGGATTTGATAGAGCGGCAGTTCCTGCTTGGCCTCGTGGCCGGTGGCCGAGGTCGCGTAGATGGAATGCAGCTCGAGCCACCAACGTTGAAATGGCGTGGTCTCGACCGTGTAAACCTGAAGTTCGTAAAAATCCGTCGCGCCAGCCCGTCCGCATCCCAACATCAGCCAGAGCCCGAACAAACATACGGCGAACGGTACAAATTTCGTCGGATACATATCGGCCCGTGCCTTCGCGCCCCCGCTTTACATCCTGATGACTTATCCAGGTTCGGTCAGGGCTGATGCTTCAGCCCGGCGTCGTCAAGCACGCTAAGCGCGATCGCCGACCAATCCATCTCCCCGCGTCCCTTGGCGAGGCTGGCGAGAAACCGATCGCGCACCAGGCTCGCGATCGGCAACCCCATCGTCACCTCGGCCGCCGTGCGCAGCGCCAGTTCCACGTCCTTGAGCCCCAGCGGCATTCGGAAGCCCACTGGAGTGAAGCGCTTCTCCGCGACCGCCTTGCCGTAGCCCTGGTAAATCGGACACGCGAAGAGCGTCTTTGCCAGCATGTCGGCGACGGCGGTGCACTCGACGCCCTGCTTTTCCGCCATCGCGAAGGCCTCGGACATCGCCTCGAGGTTCGCGGCGATGAGGAAATTGCCCACCAGCTTGGCGACATTGGCGGCCCCCGGCTCCTCGCCGAAATCGAAAATCGCCTGCCCCATCGCTTCCAGCAGCGGCCGTATCGCGGTCTTCTGCGCCGCCGGCCCCGAGGCGAGCACCCACAGCCGCTTGGCCTTCGCGGCATCGGGACGGCCGAACACGGGCGCTGCGATTATGCTGTTGCCGCGGGCGACATGATGCTCCGCGAGCCGGCGCGTGGTCGCCGGCGCCACCGTGCTCATCGAGATATGGATTCCGCCCGCTCCCAGCCGCTCGGCCAGACCGCCGGCGCCGAGCGTCACCTGCTCCAGCGCGGCGTCGTCGGCAAGCATCGTGATCGCCACTCCGCCCGTTTGCGCCGCGTCGCCCGGCCGTTCAACCCGGACCGCTCCCGCCGCGACCAACGCGTCCGCCTTCGACGCCGTGCGATTGTAAACGCGCAGCTGGTATCCGGCGGCGGCAAGATTGGCCGCCATCGGCGCGCCCATCGCGCCCAATCCGATAAATCCGATTTCTGTGCTCATCGTAGTAGCAAATTCCTTTCTCCAGGGTTGGGGCGCGGATTGCGCCGGCTGACGGTGACTGCCGCGGGCTACCGCGCGCGGCTTACTCTTAGGCGCGGACACAGATGCGCCGCCGGGCATCGCGAACACCACGGCGACAGCGGCTGGCAGAGGGTCTGGCCGAAGGCCACCAGCAACGTATTGTATTCGATCCAGTAGCGGCGTGGCAGCGCCGCGCGCAGCGCGGCCTCGGTCTCATCCGGCGTGCGCGTCGCGACCAGGCCCCATCGGTTGGAGATCCGATGGACGTGCGTGTCGACGCAGATGCCGGGCTTGCCGTAGGCTTGGGTCACGACCAGGTTGGCGGTCTTGCGGCCCACGCCCTTGAGCGTCAACAACGCGTCGATCGACTCCGGCACGCGTCCACCGAAGCGTGCGATAAGCTCGCGGCAGATTCCGACAATCACGGCGGCCTTGGTGCGATAGAAACCGACCGGGTAGATAAGCCGCGCGATCGCATCCTCGCCGAGATCGAGCATCGCCTGCGGGGTCGCCGCCTCGGCGAATAATCGCGGGGCCGCGACGGCCGTGGTCTCGTCCCTGGTCCGCAGGCTCAGGATGCATCCGATAAGCGTGCGGAACGGATCGCCATGCTCGGCGGCTTCCAGAGCCATCACCGGTGCGTTCCATCCCGGCGCCGCGCGCCGCAGCAGTTTTAGTATTCGGCCCACCGTTCGCGGATCGACAGAATCGACAGCATTGATGGGAGAGCGCCGATTGGTCGTCAGCCGCGCGGGGCTATCGGCGCGCACGGCTGATGCGGTCTTGCGAAGCGGCTTGTTCGCGGGGGCCATAGCGGTTCACCTCTAGCACGGCCGGCGCGCTCGCAAGAACCGATGTTCGTTTGACGCTGGCGCTTAACGGTAATACCTTCCTTTCGCTGGCGCGCGCGCCGCCGTCAGCGTGCGCCAACACGGGGGAGGCTTTAGCGATGGACCTCGGCAAAGACATGATGCTCGAGATGTACCGCTCGATGCAGCGGATTCGGCAGTTCGAGGGGCGGGTGCGCGACCTCGCGATCGCCAGCGAGATTCCGGGCTTCGTGCACGTTTCGATCGGCGAAGAGGCGAGCGCGACCGGCGTGTGCGCGGCCCTGCGCAAGACCGACCGCATCACCTCGACCCATCGCGGCCACAGCCATCTGATCGCCAAGGGCGGCCGGCTCGACCGCATGATGGCCGAGCTCTACGGCAAGCGCGAAGGCTACTGCAAGGGCAAGGGCGGCTCGATGCATATCGTCGACTTCGCCCTCGGCATCCTGGGCGCCAACGGGATCGTCGGCGCCGGCCTGCCGATCGCGACCGGCTCGGCGCTGGCCGCGCAAATCGCCGGGCGCGACGACGTCACCGCCTGCTTCTTCGGCGACGGCGCGTCCAACGAGGGCACCTTTCACGAATCGCTCAACCTCGCGGCGGTCTGGAAGCTGCCGGTGGTTTTCGTCTGCGAGAACAACGGCTACGGCGAATTCACTCCGATGGAGACCGTAACTTCAGTCAAAGACATCGCGGTGCGCGCGCAAGCCTACGCGATTCCCGGCCAAATCGTCGACGGGAACGACGTGTTCGAAGTCTATCGCTGCGCCAGCGAAGCGATCGCGCGGGCGCGGGCCGGCGAAGGGCCGACGCTGCTGGAGTGCAAGACCTACCGCTGGGAGGGGCACGTCGTCGGCGAACAGGCTTTCCTCGGCTCGGCCGGCTACCGTACCGAGTCGGAGATCGAGGCCTGGAAAAAGAAATGCCCGATCATCAAATTCGAACAATTCGTGCTCGAGGGCGGCAAGATCGGCAAGCCCGAACTCGATCGCATTGTGAACGAGACGCAAGCCGAACTCGAAGCCGCGGTCGAGTTCGCGCGCAAGGGCATCCTGCCCGATCCGTCCGAAGTCACCGACGACGTTTTCGTTTAGGCGCGCGCGGAACCGATTCGGGCGCGGAGCGAGGTCGGACGCGGAGCGAGGTAATGACGATGGCGCTGGTCAGTTACATACAGGCAATCAATCAAGCGATCGACGAAGAGATGGCGCGCGATCCGCTCACCTTCGTGATGGGCGAGGACGTGATCCTCGCGGCGTTCGGCGCCACCCGCGGGTTGCACAAGAAATACGGTCCGAGCCGCGTGCGCAACACGCCGATTTCGGAGGCCGGGTTCGTCGGCGCGGCGGTGGGCGCGGCGATGGCCGGGACGCGCCCGATTTGCGAGGTCGAGTTTGCGAGCTTCTTCTACTGCGCGATGGACCAGGTGTGTAACCAGGCGGCCAAGCTGCGTTACATGTCGGGCGGCCAGGCGCGGATGCCGATAACCTTCCGCGCCGTGTATGGCGCGGTCGGCGGCGCGGCCGCACAACATTCCGAAACCGTGTATGCGCAGTTCCTGAGCGTGCCGGGGCTGAAACTCGCGATGCCGTCCTCGCCCACCGACGTCAAGGGAATTCTCAAGAGCGCGATTCGCGACGACAACCCGGTGATCGTCTTCGAACACTTGTCGCTCGGACGCCTGCGCGAGGAAATGCCCGCCGGAGATCATCTGATTCCGCTCGGCAAGGGCGCGATCAAGCGCGCGGGAGACAACGTGACCGTGGTCGCGATCGGTGCGATGGTGCCCAAGGCGCTCAAGGCCGCCGAGCGGCTTGCCGCCGACGGCATCAGTGTCGAAGTCGTCGACCCGCGCACGCTGATTCCGCTCGACCTGGATTTGATCCTGGAGTCCGTCGCCAAGACCAATCGCGTGGTGATCGCCGACGAGGGCCATCTGCGCGGCGGCGCGGCGGCCGACCTCTCGGCGCTAATCGTCGAGAAGGGTTTCGATCTGCTCGACGCGCCGCCCCGGCGCGTGACCTCGCTCGACGTCCCGATCCCATTCAGCCCGCCGCTGGAGAAGGCGGCGATCGCCAGCGACGCACAGATCGAGGCGGCGGTTCGCGAATTGGCGGGGCACTGAGGGTCGCGCTCGACGCGCATTCGAGGCTGTCAAGTTTTGCGAGCTTTGCCGATGCCCCTGCGCTTGCCGGATGCGAAACCTTCTTCCTATACAGCACTGCGCGTTCGCCCCTGAGTGAGATTCCTATGGCCGTCGAAGTTACCATGCCTAAGTTCGGCCTCACGATGCAGGAGGGTACGATCCAGCGCTACTTCAAGGCGCCCGGCGAAAGTGTGCGTGCGGGCGAACCGCTCTACGAGGTCGAGACCGAGAAGGTGTTGTATGAAGTCGAGGCGCCGGCCTCGGGCACGCTTGCGGCCGCGCTGTTCCCCGAGGGCGCAACGGTCGAGTGTGGAGTGGTAATCGCGGTCATCGCCGAGAGCGGCGAGGATGCGGCGGCGCTCGGTGCGCGCTACGGCGATGGAGCGGTGCCGCACGCGGGAGCGCCCGCCGCCGCGGCGGGCGCTCCCGCGCGCAACGCCGCCAGTGCGAGCGCCGCGCCTGCCGCCCCGGCATCGTCCGCCGCCGAAGCGGCGGACGACGCCGGGGCGCGCCGGGCCGTCAGCCCGGTCGCGGGGGGCCGGGCCCCCCCACCCGGCCGGGCGGGGGGGGGCGGGGGCCCCCCCCCCCCCCCCCGCCCGGGGCCCCCCCCCGGCGCCCGGTCGCGCGCAAGCTCGCCGCCGAACTCGGCGTCGAGCTTGCGCGCGTCGCCGGCACCGGCCCCGGCGGACGGGTCACGCGCGAGGACGTCGAGCGCGCGGCGGCCGCCGCGCGCTCCACGGCCACAGCGAGCGGCACGAAAGCCGCACCGGCGACGGCGGGGGCAGGCGCGCCCGCCGGCGCGCCGGCCCCCGCCGTCGCCGGCAAGCCCCCCGCGAGCAGCGTCCCGATGCGCGGGATGCGCAAGACCATCGCCGATCGCATGTCGCAGAGCCTGCAGCAGACCGCGCAGCTCACCATCATCAGCGAAGCCGACGTTACCGCCGCGGTCGAATTGCGCGAGCGGCTCTCCCGTCAGTTCGACTTCACCTACGGCGATCTGCTGATCCAAGCCGTGGCGCGCGCGCTGTTGCGTCATCCCCGAATGAACGCCCGGCTTGCACAGGATGCGATCCTGATCATGCCGCAGGTCAACGTCGGGATGGCGGTGGCGCTGGAGGATGGGCTGATCGTGCCGGTGATTGTCGACGCCGACCGGAAATCGCTGCGGGAAATCGCCGCGGTGACGCGCGAGCTCGGCGAGCGCGCGCGCACGGGCAAGCTGCGGTTGGAAGAGGTGAGTGGCGGAACGTTTACGATCACCAACCTCGGCACCTACGGAGTGGATGCGTTTACTCCGATCATCAATACGGGCGAGACCGGGATTCTTGGCGTCGGCCGGATCATCGAGAAACCGGTTATCCATCGCGGCGAGATCGCGCGGCGTTCGATGATGACGCTTAGCCTGACCTTCGACCATCGGTTGATCGACGGTGCGCCGGCCGCGCAATTCCTGCAGACGGTGGTCGAGATTTTCAACTTCGGCGAGCGCTAGGCTGCGCGCGGCCGGTCTCTGAAACAGGCGATGCTTATCCAGCCCGGCGGTGACGGCTCCCAAACGCGACGCGCCCGCGCGCGCATCGGCAAAAGGCTTATCGGTAAGCTGTGCGCGGCGCGCCGCGCGGTCGCACTCGCGGCGATACTAACGCTGTCGATAAGCGCCGGCGCGGGCTTCGCGGTGGGAATCGGATGGACGGCCGAGTCCTCAAGCAACAGCGCCGGGGCCGCGGTCAGCGAGGCCCCGGTATCCAAGGCTTTCAACTGGGAGAAGCTGACCCAGGAGGCGACGGCGCTGCTTTCCCAGTACGTCCGTATCGATACTACCAATCCGCCCGGCAACGAGCTCGGAGCGGCACGGATGCTGCGCGAGAAATTTCTCGCCGACGGAATCCCGGCCACGGTCTGGGAGCCGATGCCGGGGCGCGGAGTGGTGGCGGCGCGTTTGCGTGGTATCGGCAAACACACCAAGGCCATCGTGCTGCTCAGCCACATGGACGTCGTGCCGGCCAATCCCAAGCAATGGCAAGTGCCGCCGTTCTCGGGCGAGGTCAAGGACGGCGACATCTGGGGCCGCGGCACGATCGACGACAAGGGTCCCGGCGTGATCGAAATGATGGCGATGCTGGCGATCAAGCGCGCCGGCATCCTGCTCAACCGCGACGTGATCTTCATCGCGACCGGCGATGAGGAGGAGGGCGGCCGCAACGGGGCGGGATGGTTCGTCGAGCACGAGAAGCAGGTCTTTGCCGACGCCGGCTTTCTGCTCAACGAGGGTGGCGCAATCGCGCAGACCCCCGGCCATCATCGCTTCTACGCGGTCTCGGTGGCCGAGAAGACGCCGATGTGGCTCCGGCTGACCGCCCAGGGACCAAGCGGCCACGCCGCGGTGCCTCCCGCCGAAACCGCGGTCACGCATCTCAATGCGGCGCTGAGCAAGCTCATCGCGTACCGTCCGCCGGTCCACGTGATCGACACGGTGCGCGACTATTTTCGCGCGGTCGCCAAGCTCGACAAGGGGCCCGGCGAATTCAAGAACATCGTGATCTCGCTGCGCAAGCCCGCCTATCGCAAAGAGTTCCTCCTGAACCCGTCCTACAGCGCGATGGTGCGCGACACCGTTACGCCGACCGTGCTGAGCGCCAGCCAGAAAATCAACGTGGTCGCGCCCACCGCCTACGCCGAGGTCGATTGCCGTCTGCTGCCGGGCGCCGACCCCGGGGAATTTCTCGACCGGATCCACAAGGTGATCGGCGACGACACGATCAAAGTCGAAGTGTTGCTCAACTTTCCCGCCGTCTCCTCACCCGCGCGCTCGATCCTGATGAACGCGATCAACGCGGTCGCGTGGCAGGACGGCCACGATACGGTGATCCCGACGATGATCGCCGGCTTCACCGACAGCCACTACTTTCGCGCCGCCGGTCTGGTCGCCTACGGCTTTGTGCCGGTTGAATTGACCACGGCCCAGGAGCATACGGTGCACGGGATCAATGAGCGGATCGAGGTGAAAGAGCTGGGCAACGGGATCCGGCGGATGGTTGAATTGTTGCGCTTCGCGGGCGGAGGCTGAGAGATGCGGACGGGAGCCGGCAAATAGGGACATGCTGCACGCAGGAGTTGGATACTCGATCTCGAACAATCCGCGGGTTGCCGCCGCGGAAGCCACGCGAGAGGCGATGCGTCAGGCGGGATTGCATCATGCGGCTGGCGCGCTGTGTTTTGCGACCACCGCCCACGGCGCGGGATTCGGTTTGATCGTGCGAACGGTCGCGGCCGAGGCACGCACGCGCGAGGTGGCCGGATGCTCCAGCGTGGGCGTGATCGCGGGCGAGCGCGAGATCGAATCCGGCCCCGCGGTCGCGGTGATGGTCTTCGGTGGCAGCTCGCTCGGCGCCAAGCGCCTGTTCGTGCCCTCGCTGCGCGGCCGCGCGCGCGAGGCAGCCGGCGAGATCGCCGCCGCGGTGCGCCCGGCGCTCGGCAGCAACAACTTGCTCTGCATTTTCGCCGACACCTACAACACCGAGCCCGACGCGCTTTTAAGTGCGCTCGCGCGCGAGCTTCCGGGCGTGATGGTGGTGGGCGGCGGAGCGAGCGAGGATGGATCGATCGGCGAGACCTTTCAGTTCTGCGGCGACACCGTAAGTTCCAACGCGGTGGCCGGGATGCTGCTTGCGGGCGACTTCGATCTCAACCTGGGCGCGTCGCTCGCCTGCACGCCGTTGGGCAAGACCTATCGGGTCACCGCCGTGCGCGACAACATCCTGGTCGAGCTCGACGGACGGCGCGCCTTCGACGTCTTCGCCGAGGCGGCGGGCCCGCTGGCGGAGGACCTCAAACGCGCCGTCGCGTTCGTCTTCCTGGGCGTGCCGCTTGACCCGGGCGCCGAACAGATGGAGCGCGGGCGCTACCTGGTCCGCAACATCGTCGGCGCGAGCACCGAGCATGGCGTGCTCGCCGTGGCCCATCGTCCGAAAATTGGCGACCGGGTGGGTTTCGCGTTGCGCAATGGCGAGCGCTCGCGCGACGACCTCAAGGACATGCTCGAGGAGATGCGGACGCGCGCGGCGGCGCCGCCGGTCTTCGGGTTGTACTTCGATTGCGTCTCGCGCGGCGCCGCGCTCTATAACATTCCCGACCACGACTCGGCATACATCGGCCGCTATCTCGGCCATCTGCCGATCGCCGGCTTCTTCACCGGCTTCGAGATCGGTCCGCTGGACGCGGGCTACGGGACGCTTCAATATTCGGGAGTGCTGGCGCTGGTCAGCGGCAAGACGAGCTAAGCGGCAGGCCGCGCCGCGCGGGACGACGCGCGCTTGCAGCCCCCAAACGGTTAGTGGTAGCTGGAATCTGGCTCGCGGCGTGGACCTTTCCGCGCGGAGCGCATCGCGGCCGGCAACGGAGGAACAGCCAAGTTGGACTTCGGATTTTCAGAAGAGCAAGAGATGTTGCGCGACGCGGCCAAGCGTTTTCTGGCCGACAACTGCTCGACCAAGTTCGTCCGGCAGATGATGGCCGATGAAAGCGCGCACGACGCGGGCTTCTGGCGCAAGCTGGTCGATCTCGGATGGCCCGGGTTGCTGATACCCGAGGCGTACGGCGGCCAGGGCGGCACCTTTCTCGATATGACGGTGATCGCCGAGGAAGCCGGCAAGGCGCTGGTTCCCGGACCCTTCTTTGCCGCCGCGCTGCTCGGCGCGCCGATCGTGATCGAAGGCGGCTCCGATGCGCAGAAGCAGGAGCTGCTGCCGAAGATGGCCAAGGGCGAATACATCGCGACCGTCGCCATCGCGGAGGCGGCGGGGCGCTTCGATGCGGGCGGAATTGAATTTAAGGCGGGCAGGAAGGGCGCCGACTATACGCTCGCGGGCGAAAAGTTCTTCGTGCCTGACGCGCACGTCGCCGACTGTATCGTGGTGGCCGCGCGCAGCACCGGCAGCGGCGAGGACGGCGTGACCCTGCTGATGGTGCCGGCGAAGCAAAAGGGCGTCACCATCACCCAGCTCAAAACCGTCGACATGACCCGGCGGCTTTGCCACGTCAAGTTCGACGGCGTCACTCTCTCGGGCGCCAGTTTGCTCGGCAAGGAGGGCCAGGGATGGCCGATCCTGCGCCGCACGCTGGACATCGCAACCGCGGCGTTGTCGGCCGAGATGGTCGGCACCGCGCAGAAGGCGCTCGATATCGCGGTCGATTACGCCAAGACGCGCGTGCAATTCGGCAAACCGATCGGATCGTTCCAGGCGGTCAAGCACAAGTGCGTCGACATGATGGTGGCGGTGGAGAACACGCGCTCGCTCACTTACTACGCCTGCTGGACGGTCGACGAGCGGTTGGCCGAGGCCGCCACCGCGGTGCCGATGGCCAAGGCGTATGCCTCCGACATGGCCAAGAACGTCACCAGCGAAGCGATCCAGGTGCATGGGGGAATCGGTTTCACCTGGGAGCACGACATGCATCTGTACCATCGCCGCGCATTGGCCGGCGAAGCGAACTTCGGCAACGCGCCGATCCATCGCGAGACCGTCGCGAAATCACTGCTCGCCTGAAGCGCGGTTCGCCACCGGCAGCGTTTCGCGAGGCGCTGTCGAAGCGGGAGCTGCGGTCCGTTCGGGGCCGCGGCCCCTGGCTTTTCAATTAGCACAGCACCTCGTTGGCGTGCATCGTATCCAGATACTCGCGCACGGCCTGGATCTTGCCGCCGCGAACCTCGCACAGAAAGTGATAACGATTCTGGTAGGTCTTGCCGCTCTTCATCTTGGCGAACGATTCGGCCTCGACCGCCACGCGATCGCCTTCCGCCGTTACTCCTTTGACGCGCAGCGCGAGCGCGCCGTCGATAGCGGCGCCGATCTGGCCGAGCAACTCGGCGAACTGCGCCTTGGTCCTGGTTCCCGACAACGGAAAATTGCCCTGTATCCACCAAGTCGCCGAATCGCTGAGCGCATCGAGTGCGGCGGCGGCATTGCCGGCGTTCAGATTTTCGAAGAAGCCTAAAACGAGCTTTTTGCTCTCATCGGTATTCATGTCGATTCCTCCTTGAGGCTCGGTCGTGTCGTTCAATCAATGCGTTTGATCTCATGGCGCGCGCGCGAAAGCAACTGCGATTTGGCCGCTGCTCCGGGTTACCGGGTTTCGAGTGATTGCGAGCGCTTGGGCAAGGTTTACCGCCACAAGTCGGTAACCTTTGCCGCCGCTTCGCGCGGGCAACCATAAGATCCCCCGATTCTGCGCGGCCGCCGCGGGCACGGAGTTTGCAGCTCCTAGAACAGTGGAAAGTGGATCGGGAAATCAGGCCCGGAAGCCAATCCAGATGTTGTGCGCTGGCGTGATGCGCTGTGCGGCCGATGGCGCACGCTTCGCCAGACGGCTCCACCTCCAAGTGAGCTTCCGGGCCATTTAACAACGTAGTGCGATGAGAAGTCTGTCGCACAAAAGTCCGGCGTGTAGTCGTCGCGGCCCCCCGATTCGGCCGCGCTCGCGCCCGTGGCGGATGCAATCGGCCATCGGATGTCGAACGACTCGCCTGCCGTTGTGTGCGGACCCGCTTTGATGTCGTCATGTATCATCATCATTTTGGCCTGACCGGACCGCCCTTCCAGTTAACGCCCGCGTCCGAAGCTTTGTATCTCAGCCAAACGCATCGCGAAGCCCTCGCCGCGCTCGAATGGGGCTTGCTCCAGGAACCAAGCGGCTTGACCTTGCTGGCGGGCGAGAGCGGCGTCGGCAAAACCACGTTGATCTGTTCCGTCCTGGCGCGACGCTATCGAAATGTGCGGGGTGCGTTCCTGACCAACCCCCGGCTCGACTTCGACCAGATGATGCAGGTGGTGATGTCACAGCTTGCTCCCGGCTGGAGCGGGCAGACGCGGCCGGAGTTGACCGAGGGATTCGCCGAATTGCTCGACCATCTGGCGCCCGGCGAGCGCGTCGGGATCACTATCGACGAAGCTCAGGAGTTGAGCGACGACGCCTTGGAGGGACTGTGTCTGCTGTCCAGGGCGGACACCTTTGCGCAGCGCCGCTTGCAGATAATCTTTGTCGGACGGCTCGAGCTGATCGCGCGGCTGGCGCGTCCGGCGATGCGCGGTCTGAACCAGCGTATCGGCGCCCGCGCGTTGCTCAAGCCGCTGGACCCGACCGAGGTGCGCGAATACATCGATTGCCGTCTGCGCGCGAAGGGCGGCACGGCGGTCGAAGTTTTCGCCCCCGCCGCGCTCACTTACCTGATCGCCCACAGCGACGGAATTCCACGCCGGGTGAACGTGCTCGGTCACAATTCGATGCTGCAGGCGTACGCGGCGGCGAGCGCAATGGTCAGCCTGTCGATGGTCAAGAGCGTGGTCGGCGAATACGAAGATCTCCTCAGCGAAAAACGGGCGCGCGCCACCCCTGTTGCCGCCGAGGGCTCCGCGCATGCGACCAAGCCGTGGGCACGCCTGATACGGGCGGCTTTGGCGCTTACCATGCTCGCGCTGGCAGCGGTCGGCGCCATCCTCATCTGGTCGCAAGCCTGGCTTGCATTCTATCCGTCGCCTGAATCCTCTGGTGGAGCAGCCATCCGGCCCGCAGCGGAACCCTATATGACCGGCCCAGGGATTCCGCTGCGGCCGGTGGTCTCCACCATGAATATACGCCTCACTCAGGATGGCGGGGACCTCGCGCGCTCAGGCGCGGTACCGCGGGAGAGCTGAACCGCGCTAACGCCAACTGCACGAACCGCGCGACTGCTCGGGCCGCGTAGCTACTCGGACAAAAGACTGCGAGGCAACGCGCGAGGTTCAGGGCGACGCCGGCGTCAGCTTGGCCGCCAGTGCTGCCGCCTTCCGCGCGAAACCGGAAGCCGCAACATAGTCCTCGTCGGTCAGGGCCCTGCGGCCAGCCTGCAGTAAGTTGCTCGCCTGGTCGTAGGTGCTGGCGCTGTCGGCGCCGAGCGTGCTGCGGTCGACGGTGGCCAGTTTCGCCGCCGTATCGTCGAGCTGGTGCGTAGCCCGCTGCCTGGAAGGGCCGTTGGCTAGGGTTACCGTCGGCGTTGGAATTGGCAGCACGGGTGGCGCCGGAGTCGCAACGGCGGCCGGTACTGCGTGACTGACCGGAGATCGCGAACCAGTGGTTTCGGCGGGGGCTTTGATTTCAGGGGTCGGTGTCCCAGTTTCGGCGTTGGGAGAAGTGTTATTGATCTCTTCGCCGGCGCTTGGCTGGTACGTATGAGTCGCCGGCGCACTCGGCGACGGGAGTTGCGTGAAGCTCGGAAACTGCCAGCTTCCGCCGGGTCCGAAGCATCCTGAAAACCCCAGCCACAATGTTCCCGCAGCGGCTACACGCCCCACAAACCGGCCCTTCATTCCACTTACCAACCCCGTGCGGCAGACCGGCCTAGCCGTTGACGTCCGCCGGCGGCTGCACGGCGCGATCCCCGACCGGCAGCCGGATGCGCACTGAAGTGCCCTGGTTGAGCTTGGAGTCGACATTCAGCGTGCCGCCATGAAGGTCGACCGCGCGCATCGCCAAGGGTAAGCCGACGCCGCTGCCGTTCTTCTTGGTGGTGAAATAAAGCTGAAAGATATTGTCGAGATGCTCGGGCGCGATTCCCTGCCCGGTGTCCGCGATCGCAAGCTCCACGAAGCCGTCGACCAGGCCGGTGGTTAGCGTAAGACTGCCTCCTTCGGTCATTGCCTCGATCGCGTTCTGCACGATGTTACGCAACGCTTCCATCAGCACCGCACGGTCGGCTTTTACCAACGCCGCCGCCGGATCGAGCTCGCATCTGACTTTGACCAGCGGTTCGTTCACGCTCCTGGCGACTTCGCGCATGAGATCGTTGGCAGCAACCCGCTCGAATTTCAACTGACCGGGCCGCATGAAACGCATCAAGGCCTCGATTACCTGGTCGATCCGGCTCATCTCCTCGCGCACCGCGTGCACGCGATCTTCGACCGGTTTGGATTGGCGCGCGTCCTGGCTGAGGAGTTCGAGTTCGAGCGTGATCGCGTTGAGCGGGTTGCGAATCTGATGCGCCACGCCGGAGAAGACCCCGCCCAGGCGCGCCAGGCGTTCTGAATTGTCGACCACGGTTTCAAGCTGCTGGACCGGGTCGAGATCGCGCACGATCACGAGCTGTCCGGCGCGCGCGGAATCGCCGCCCAGCGGAAAGATCGAAACCAGCAGCCGCGACTTGTCCCGGCCGCGCCCTTCCTCGATCGCCACGTCGCGCAGTTCCGTGCCCGCCGCCCGCGCCGTGCGCGCCATCCTGACCAGCGGATGGCTTTCGCCGATCAGCGCGGAGAGCGCTTTGCCCTGCGCCAGGCCGCCGGCGGGAAGTCCGAGACGCCCCTGCGCATCGTCGTTGGAGAAGCGCACGATGCCGGCGGAGTCGAGCAGCAGCACGGCGTCGTCGATCGAGCGAAAAATGTTGATGAAACGGCCGCGTTCGTCTTCCCACTGCACGCGGTCGGCGCGGACGCGACGCGACAGCTCGTTGAACTTCCGGGCAAGTGCGCTCAGCTCGTCGCGGCCGCGGATGAGCAGGCTGGTGCTATCGCGGCCGGCGGCCAGCCGCTCGACCTCGGCGGTAATCGCCGCCACCGGAGCCAGCAGCAGCGCACCCGCCAATAGCGCGCCCAGCAGGCTTATCACCAGAACCGCGATCCCGATGAAGAGCACGTTGGCCACCGCGCGGCGCACTTCGGTCGCGATGAGCGCGGTCGAGAGGCCGACCTTGATGAGCGCGAACGGTTGTTGGTTGATTTCGACCGGGCTGCTGATCTCATAGACGTGCTCGCCCCACAGCGGACGGATTCGCGCGAGCGGCGACCATCTCGAGGTCGTCTCCCGCAGATCCTCGAACGGCCGCGGCGGCGCGGCGCTGACCGCGTCGCCGCTGGTTCCCGCTATCAGCTCGCCGTTGAGCGTCACCACCCGCGCGAAGACCACGCCCTTGCCGAATGCGCGCGAGGACGACAGCAGGGAGGCCAGCCCTCGGTCCTGGCGCAGGAGCGCCACCGGATCGCCCTGGGAATGCTCGAGCGCGGTCCGAATCTCCTCGAAGGTCTGATTGACCAGCAGGTTGCCCGAGTCGCCGAGGCTCTGGACCATCCTGCCCACCGCGTGGTTGGCCTCGGTGGCGCTGACCGCCAGTACCGCGATTACCAGCAGCGGAACGAAAATGGCGGCGATCTTGGTGCGCAGGCCCATAGCCGGGGTTCCCTCGATTAGCGCGCGGCGGTTGGGCTCCTAAGCTTCGTCGCCCGGCTCCGGCTCGGACTTTTCAGCGTCCGATTTCCCCTGGTAGCGGCCGAGCTTGTTATACAGCGTTTTGGGGCTGATGCCGAGAATCTCGGCCGCTCGCACCCGGTTGCCACCGGCCATCTCGAGCGTCTGCAAAATGAGCTGCCGTTCCACTTCGCGCAGCGGCTGGCCGACCGGCAATCCCGGCGCCGGCGAGTCGGGTTCCGGCGGCGCCGATTGCGCCGCGGGCGCGGCGGTTTCGGGCGCCCGCTGCGGCGGGGCGGCGGGCCGGGTCGGCGCCGTCAACGTGGGCAAATCGGCGACGGTGATCAGCGGGCCGGTGCTGACGATCACCGCGCGCTCTATGATGTTGCGCAATTCGCGCGCGTTGCCCGGCCATGGCCGCGCCTTCAACGCTTCCAGGCAGGGGTTATCCACGCCACTGACCTGCTTGGAGTTGGCGCGGGCGAACTCGCGCACGAAATGATCGACCAGCAACGGCAGATCCTCGAGACGCTCGGCCAGCCGCGGCAGCACGATGGTAAATACGTTGAGCCGATAGTACAGGTCTTCGCGCAGACGCCCCGTAAGGATCGCGTCGGCGAGGTCGCGGTTGCTGGCCGCCAGCACCCGCACGTTGAGCGCGATATCGCTGGTGCCGCCGACCCGTCTCAGCTTGCGGTCCTCGATCACCCGCAGCAGCTTGGCCTGCAGCTCGGGTTTCATCTCGGTGATCTCGTCGAGCAGCAGCGTGCCCCCGTTGGCCAGCTCGAAGCATCCGGCGCGCCGCTGGTCGGCCCCGGTGAAGGCGCCGCGCTCATGGCCGAAGAGCTCGCTCTCGAGCAGCCCCTCGGGCAGCGCGGCGCAGTTGATTGCCACGTAGGGGCCGTTGCGCCGCGGCGAAGACTCGTGGATCGTCCGCGCCACGATTTCCTTGCCGGTGCCGCTGTCGCCCTGGATGATGACCGAGGCGGAACTCGGCGCCGCCTGCTCGACCAGCGCCATCACCCGGCGCATCGCCTGCGATTGCCCGATGATCGATCCCAGCTGACCCACGCCCATCAGGCGCAGCCGCAGACGCTGGTTCTCTTCGCTCACCGCGAGATGTTCGCTCAGGTTGTTGAGCGTCTGGCGCAGCCGCGGCGGATCGACGGGCTTGCGCAGGTAGTCGTACGCGCCGAGCTTGATCGCCTGCACGGCGTCGGGAATGTCGCCCTCGCCGGAAATCACGATGGTCGTGATCGGGAGGCCGCGCTGGCGAATTTCGCCGAGTACCCCGAGGCCGTCCTTGATCGGCAGCTTGAGGTCGAGCAGCACAATGTGCGGCTCGAAACTCGCGATCAACTCGACCGCACGCTGGCCGTCTTCGGCTGCCTCGACCTCGAATCCCCACGAGGCGATAAGCTCGGTCCATGCCTGCCGGGTTCTGGGATGGTCTTCGGCGACCAGTACGCGCTTGGTGTTTGCCATGGCTGGTAGCGCCGGCGGGCTAAATGATCAGGCCCAAGGCGTCGCCGACGACCCTGAACGGCAACAGCACTATCGTCACGACGGCGTGCGTCGTCGCACCCAGGACGCTGTCGGGTTCATTCGACTGATTCGTGGTGGTGGTTGTCGTGGTGGCCGGAGCCTGCCCGTAACCCGCATCCGAGCCGCCGCCGTCGTTGGTTACCGCTCCGCCGTCCGACCTGGTCACGCTGGTCGTCGTGGTGGTTCCTTCGCCGCTCGAACATCCCTGGGCCAGCACAACCGCACAGGATACCGACGCGGCGGCGAACAATAATGCAAGCCGCTTCATCCTCGATTCTCCTCAACGGATCCCGCCGCGCCGGCCCGCGCGTTGGATCGGTCGCATAAATCATATCACGGCCGCAAGCGGCGCAAACAGAGTCATCCGCGACGGTGGAAACAAATGGCGAAACGGAAAAAAAGCTCCGGCGTGACAGCCACGGCGCCGCGCCGTATTCTGATTGGGTATGGACGTCACCGCGCCTGAAAACGCCGGAGCCGCCGCGGCGGCCGAGGTCCACGAAATCTCGGAAATCTCGCGCGAAGAGATTCGGCGCCGCCTCGGCGATCCCACGATGCTGCTGGTCGACGTGCTCCCGCGCGAGGCATATGCGGTCGAGCACATTTCCGGCGCGATCAACCTGCCGCTGGCCGAAGTGGAAAAGCACGCGCTTAAGGTGTTGCCCGATCGCGCCGCCGACATCGCCGCCTACTGCGCCAAGTTCACTTGAACGGCCGGTGCGCAGGCGGTCGGCCTGCTCCAGCGGATGGGCTACGCCAACGTGCGGCACTACCGCGGCGGCATCGCCGACTGGAAGGAGGCCGGACTGCCGGTCGCGAGCGCGCCCGCCGCCGCCGAACTGTCGCCGCCGCTGGAGCCGCAATCCGTTCCGCAGTCGGCGCCGATGCCGGCGCGCCGGACAAGGCCCGGGCAGCCAGCGATATCGCGCAGCCGGCAATGGGGAAACACGCTGCTCGATTTGATCGAAAGCCTGTCGGCCACGCAAATCTTTTTCGTATGGCTCGGGATGGTCCTGGTGTGCGGAGGCCTCTACTGGCTGACCGGCTTTTCAAGCCGGCCGGGGCTGGTCGACAGTGGCAGGCCGATTGCGGGGACGCTTGACGGCCTGCTCAGCGCGCTTTACTTCAGCTTCGTCACCACCACCTCGGTCGGCTATGGCGACGTGTTGCCGCTCGGACCGGTAAGGATCCTTTCGATCTTCGAGGCGGTTACCGGATTGCTCATCTTCGGTGCGCTGGTCGCGAAGTTCGTCTCGCGCCGCCAGGACGAATTGGTGCGCGACATCTACCACGTCACCTTCGAAACCCGGCTCGACCGTGTGCAGACCAATCTTCACCTGGTGCTCTCGGAGCTGCAGTCGATCGCGACGCTGTGCGACGAGGGTGTGACGCAGCCGCAACGCGTCGGCGCGCGGCTGGAGAGCGCGGTGCTGGTGTTTGGCGGCGAGCTGCGCGCGATCCACGCGCTCCTATATAGCCCGCAGCGCGCGCCGGAGGAGGCGGTGCTGGAGGCGATTTTGATCGCCCTCGCTTCCGCGCTGCGCACGCTGAGCGACCTGCTGACCTGCCTTCCATTGGATTTGGATCGCTCGCCGACGCTTCAGAGCGCGCTCCGCAACATCTGTGCGCTCGCCGAGGACATCTGCGCGGAATGCGTGCCGCAGGTCTACGCGCCGGGGCTCACGATATGGATGGATCGGATCCAGGAAACCGCCCGCAAGATTGTTTGACGCGAAAGTTCGTTTGATTCACTGCCCTGCGCGACCGGTGATCGCGTGCAGCGGTTCGGGGCGTTTTTCGACCCGCGAATCAAGGGAAAAGAAAAAACCGCATACCTTCGTACGGCGGACTTCGGGTCGGAACCCGGTCCGAAGGCGGTCGCCGTGCGCTTTCCACCAGTGATTAGGCGTGGCGTCCAACCGATGGGCGGCGTGTAGCGCCTCGTCCGTGCTGACCGGGAAATAGGCCTGCCCTTCGACAGGTTCGTTCTTCGAACTGTCGGTGTAAATTAATCGCTGCTTTGGTCACCATCATTCATCAATATTGAGCTATCGATTGCAACCAAAACAATCTTTGAACCTCTAATAGGAATTGTTTTCATGCATTAAGGACCAAAAAGACAACTTACCGCTTTGACACTTAATATCTTTTTTGCTAGCAAACGATAACTGTTTCGGTTCGGAGCGAATAAAAAGAGGCAAGGTCTATGTTAAGCACCATAAAAGTCGTTCTTTTCGCAAGTGCATTGCTCATGAGAGGCGGCATACTCTACGCCGGCGCGAATGCGACATTCTGTTGCGACAGCTTCGATGGCACAAATGCAACGAATTGCGAACTCAATGGTGACGGGGAGGGGTGCAACCGGACGTTGGTTGTCCTGGATTGCGAAAATGTCGGCCAGCCGGAGGCGATCGAGTGCTCGCAACAAAACGCAAGACTAGCCGCGGCCAGAATTAGCAACGGTGGTGGCGGCGGGAATGGCCAAAACTGCCGCTGCGTGACCGTGTCTTTCGGCAGTCCGTAGAGCGTAGCGGTTCTTCCGGCCGCGGTTGCTTGAACGAGCCGGGACGCGCGCCACTGCGCTAACTGATTCATCACTATACTTCATGGCCTCCGAACCGAAATAGTAAACACCAGAGGAAGAGTGATGTTAGGGTCAAGGGGCGGGCGACTGGCTTTTCGTGTTCGTGGCTTGTCTTAATTCGGCCTCAGCGATACTAAGTCTCCAGGGTACATAGTGATATACTCAGCGGCTTTGCCGGATGCGTGGGAAGAAGCAATGATCGCTTCGATCCACCGCCTGTGCGAAAGCTTGGAGCAAACCGGGCAGTCTCCAAGATGCTGGAATGGACTATTATCCCGGCAAGTATTCGAGCGGCGAATGGCAGGCGGCAGCACGAACTCCACCGGCGGCGGCGGAGAAGATTGGCGTGCGCTCGAGGGCTACAGGAGAGCGATGCGTTATGCCGCGCGACGAGCGCTTGACCCTTCGGTCTCTTACACCACGGAACTGATTCTGGCGCTTCATTTTATGATGACGGAGCACGACCGCAACGCGCGTCCCGGCGGTTGGAGATCCGACAAAGTACAAGTCCATAATTCCGAGGCCGAGGTGGTCTACGAGGGACCCGAGGCCGAAAGAGTTCCGGAGCTTATGCAGGAACTCCTGGGCTCACTCAACGGTTCGAGCAAAATACCGCCGGTCATTCGAGCGGCTATCGCGCATCTAAACCTAGTGAGAATACATCCGTTCCGTGACGGTAGCGGTCGGATGGGGCGCTGTCTCCAGGCATTGATTCTTTCGCGCGAAAGTATTCTCTGTCCCGAGATAGCCAACCTGGAGGAATACCTCGGGCAGCACACGCGGAGCTACAATGAAGCTCTGGCCACCACGGGCGCTAAATGGGAGCCGAATCGAGACACGCGGAAATGGGTCAGATTTTGTCTGACGGCTCACTACCGACAGGCGATCATGCTGCTCAAAAAGGTGACCAAACTCGATCGTTTGCGCCGCGAATTGACGGCCCGACAGGGAGCGCACGGATTGTCGGAAGACCTGCTAGCTCACCTGAGCCGGATTTTTGCGGCCAGTCCCGCCGTTATCGCGCGCTGGTGGAGAATGCGCCCTGACAGAGTGGTCGAGCGAGTCTCCCGCGAAGCTCTCGGCTATCGACTGCGCGATCGGTCATCTCATGCCGGAGCCCAGGACCTTGCGGACCTGCTGGTTGATGCGCCAGGTTTGCTGGACTCCTTGGAAGACGATACGGCCGATCTCGAACTTTCCCACCACCTCGCCCATGACGAACCCCGAAGCATTCAGGCGCCGAGTGAAATTCGGCGCAGCGGCCTCTAGCCATCCGCAGGTCCGGGCGGCGGGTCGGGGAAAAACAAAAAACCCGCACCAGTGCGGGTTTTTTGGTTGCGGGGGAGGGATTTGAACCTTCGACCTCCGGGTTATGAGCCCGGCGAGCTACCAGACTGCTCCACCCCGCCCCGGCATAATATCGGCGCGCGAGGAGCCGGGTCAACACGACCGGCCGCCGACGCCGCGCGGCGCATCGCGTAGCGCGTCGTGTGGCGGCTACGCATGGCCGGCCGCGCGCATGATCCGCATCAAATTGTTCGGCGCGTAAAACTCGGCAATCGGGACGGTCGTGGCCACCGTGCCCATGAAGCGGCGCGTATCGTCCGCGTTGCCGTTAAGCGCGGCCAGCAGTGCCTGCATCATCGGCGACGGCCCTTCCAGCCGCGCCAGGTCGCAGGTAAAGCGGTAGTGTTCGATCGAGGCCGCGTTGCGCGCGCTCTCGTAGCGCGCGAGCGCCCGCTCCATCGGCTCGCGCCCGGCCAATCCCGCGCCGGCCGCTTCGGCCAGCAGTTCCGCGTCGCGCAGCGCGTCCGTGATGCCGTAGCCGGTGATCGGATCCTTGTGATAGCCGGCGTCGCCCACCAGCGCCCAGCCCGGACCGTATGGCTTGCGGAAATAGTTCGCAATCCCGCTGGTGCCGGCGAAGCGCTCCTCGCGCTTGCCCGCGCGCACCCGCTCGCAGAGGTCCACCGCCGATTCCAGCGCCTTGAAAAAGCCGCCCTCGATATCGGCGCGCCAGGCCTCGAACTCGGCCTTGGGCCGCTCGATCGCGACACAGGTCAGCCCGTCGTTGGTGGGAAAGCCAAGCGTCGAGCATCCGGGGCGGGGATGAACTTCGCACGCGCCGAGACGCACGCCGCTGAAGTAGCTGTAGTAGCCGCAGGTCATCGCGGGCACTGAATCGTATTCGGGTGGATTTACCGCGCGTGCGACCGACGACCACGGACCGTCGGCGCCGATCACGATTTGCGCCTGCTCGTGGCACGCCTTCCCGCCGCGGCTCTCGCGCCCGCGAATTCCGGTTACACGGCCGCCTTCCCAACTTAGAGCCTCGACCGCGAACCCGTCGCGCACTTCGGCCCCGGCCCGCGCGGCCGCGTCGAAGAGAATTTTGTCGAGCAGCACGCGCCGCGGACAGAGCGCGATCGCGGTGTCCTCATACGGCGCCGGCGCGCCTTCGAGCGCGAGCGGGCCGGCGTCGAGCCGGATGCGCTCGATCGGCGGACAGTTGGTCGTCAGCACCGCCTCGAGCAGGCCCCAGCGCGCCAGACGCGCGACGCCCGGCTGATGGATGTAATGCGTGGACATTATGTCGCTGGGAAACGTCGCCCGGTCCACCAGCAGCACCCGATGGCCCGCGCGCGCGAGCAGCATCGCCGTCGGCGCCCCAGCGCATCGCGCACCCACCACGATCGCGTCGTACATGATCCGATTCGGTCAGTCGGGCATTCCGTTAATCAGGCAATTCCGTCAACTAAGCGTTCCGTCAGTCAGGCGTTCCGTCAGTCAGGCGTTCCGTCAGTCAGGAACGATACGCAAATTACACTCGCGATGCGCGCGGCCGAACTCGTGCAACTCCTTTTCGATCGCGGTCGGCTTCGGCTTGGGCTCGCCCAACATGGTCTGCTTGGCGGTGGCCACGTCCATCCCGTCGGCCTCGACGGAAAGGTTGTGGTCGTCGCACATGATAAATGCCATCGTGCAAAACGCTCCTTGCGAATCCGATTACGCTAGCCGAAAGCGCCGCTCCTGTCAGCACGGCTCCAAGCGCGGCGCGCCGTTTACCGATCGCGCGAGGTTTGTGGTAGTCGATAGCGATTGGCGATGAAACCGAGCGGGAGTGTGTTGCGATGAGTCTTAAAGGAACGGCCGCAGTGGTCGGAATCGGCGAGCTTAAGCCCACCAGGGACGCGCCGCCCGACGCGACCGCGCTCGGCCTGATGTCGAACGCGGCGGCCGAGGCGATCGCGGATGCGGGCCTCGAGACCAGCGACATCGACGGGTTCCTGTGCGGGATGGCGTTCGCGGATGCCGGGATGCTGTACCCGGCGAGCGTCGCCGAGGTGATGGGAATCAATCCGCGGATGCTCAACCAGGTCGATATCGGCGGCGCGAGTCCGGCCGGGATGGTATGGCGGGCGGCGGCGGCGATCCAAGCCGGGATGTGCCAGGCGGTGCTGTGCGTGGTCGGCGACCTCAACAAGTTCGGCGACCAGAAGCCGCCGGTCATCTCGGTGCAGCGCGAGTTCGAGGCGCCCTACGGAAATATCGGCGCCAATTGCGGCTACGCGATGATCGCCAATCGCCATATGTACGAGTACGGGACCACGGCGCGGCAGATGGCGAAGGTCGCGGTCGACCAGCGCAGGAGCGCGGTCAGGAATCCGCTTGCGACCTTCAACGACCGCGAACTCACGATCGACGACGTGCTCAATTCGCGGATGATCGTCGACCCGCTCCACCTCTACGAGATCGTCAGCCCGTGCAGCGGTGGATCGGCGGTCGTGGTGGCCTCGCCCGAGGTCGCCCGGCGCACCAGGCATCCGCCGGCCTGGCTGCTCGGCGCCGGTGAATACTCCAACCACGCATCGATCACCTACGCGCCGTCGCTGACCGACTCGCCAGTGAACGTCGCGGCCGGGACGGCCTTCAAGATGGCCGGTGTCGCCCACAAGGACATCGACCTCGTCTGTCCCTACGATTGCTACACCATCACGGTTATCGTGACCCTCGAGGACGCCGGGTTCTGCAAGAAGGGGCAGGGCGGCAACTTCGTGTGGGATCACGATTTGTCGTACGCCGGCGACTTTCCGTGCAACACGCATGGCGGCCAGCTCTCCTTCGGACAGCCGGGTCTGGGCGGCGGGATGAGCCACGTGACCGAGGCGGTGCGCCAGTTGATGGGCCGTGGCGGCGAGCGTCAGGTCAAAGACGCGCGGCTCGCCTACGTCAACGGCAACGGCGGCATCATGAGCGAGCAGGCAAGCCTGATTTTGGAGCGGCGCTCATGAGCGAATACCTCAAGCCCCTGCCCAAGCCGACGCCGACCAGCCGCCCGTTCTGGGAAGCCGCGCGGCGCCATGAACTGAGCCTCCAGCGATGCGCTGCATGTAAGGCGTACATCTATTATCCGCGCGCGCGATGCCCGCATTGCTTTTCCGACCGCCTCACGTGGGAGCGCGTCAGCGGACGCGGCAAGGTCTACAGCTACACGGTGGTGCGCCGCGCCTCGAGCCGCTCGTTCGCCGATCAACCCTACGTGCTGGCGATCGTCGAGCTGGAGGAGGGGCCGCGGATGACCACCAACGTCGTGGCCGCGCCCGAGAGCGTGAAGGTCGGGATGCCGGTGACGGTGCAGTTCGACGACGTGACCCCCGAACATACGCTGGTCAAGTTCAAGCCGGCCTGATCGCCGGGGCCGGTTTGCCGCGCGCGGACTCTCAGAACGCGCCGCGTAAAATGTCGATTATCGCGCGCGTGTGGTAGTTGATCAGATACGCGTCGCGCCCGAGCATATAGAGGCGGGAATCCGGTGGCAGCGGGCCGATGCGCTCGAGTACGCACGGACTGACCGGCGACATCCGCTTTTGCAGGCCGGGCGGGAGCTGCCCGTTGCGCTCCAGATGCTTTTCCAGGCCGGGCGGCAGATGGCCCGTGCGCGCGACGTGTTTTTGCAGGCCGGGCGGCAGGCTGCTCACGTCAACTCCGCCGTAACACTGATTGAAGTAGCCGGCGTCGACCGGGCGGAAGAACGGTCCGGCATAGTTGCCGCCGCCCTCGTCCTCGCGCTCGTGATGCTTCGCGCCCTTGGAATTGCCGGCGATCTGTATCGCGGGACGGGCGGTGCGCATGGCGGCCGCTCCACGATGAGCGGTTTCCCCACCGGCAAGAAACGATTCGGCAGAGCCGTGGGCCGAAGGGCGCATCGCGGCAGTCAGCAAGCCTGACAGCGCCGCCGCTGCGATCGCTTTCGCGAGTTTCTTTTTCGCTGCTCGTTTCATCACGTCCCCTCGAAGCCTGTCATTCTCGAAAATGGGCGGACGATAACGCTACGCGAGCAGCACGGCGACAATCCCGGTCAGAAAAATTCCGTCGAAGGTCCCCGCGCCGCCGATCGACGCGACCGGCGCGCCCAACTCGCCGAGCCGCCCAAGGTTCATCAGGTCCGCGCCGATGAGCGTTCCCATCACGCCACTGACATAGGCGATCGCGTCCGCATGATGGGGAACGCCGCCGCTCAGCAGCATTCCCGCCAGCGCCGCGACGATCGGCGGGATGAACATCGGCGTGGCGATCCCGACCCCCGCAATTGGCCGCGCCGCGCGATGCACCACGAAGGTCACGATCGCAGTTCCCAGGACCGCCGGCAGAAACACCGCCGGAGCGGCCGTCAGTATCCATGCGCAGATGCATAGCGGCACGATCGCGCCGCCGACGTTTATCGCCACCACGGTCGAACGTCCGGCCGCCAGATGGTCCGGTATCCGGTAGCGCATCCCGAAGTAGCTCACCACGTCGGGCGAGGCAGGCCCGCCGCCCTCGATGCGCGAGACCGGGATGTTGATGTAGCTGCCGAGCAGGCTGATGATCAGCGCCCAGAAAGCCGCATGCGGCGGCAGGCCCAGCGCATTGAAGGCGTAGTTGATCACGCCGAGCTCGAGCATCACGAACACAAAGGCGAGCGCGAAGAAGAAGATTATCGCGTACAGAAAGAGAAACGGCGCGAAGAACATGGTCGGCGATGATACCAAGCCGCCGTGCCCCTGGCACGCGCCGCCGGGGCGCGCGCCGGAATACCGTGGCGGCTCTTGTGCCCGGCGCACGGGCGGGTAAGATCGCGCGCAAGACACCATGAATCAAACCGAACGCAATGAATTGCTCACCCTGCTTGCCCGCGAGTCCTATTTCGAGCGGCCGGCGGTCACGCTGACCTCTGGACGATCTTCGAATTACTACATCGATGCCAAGCGCACGCTCTACCTGCCGCGCGGCGCGTATCTGGCCGGCGAGCTGATGCTCGAGCTGGTGCTGGCCGAGGGAATCGAACAGATCGGCGGGATGGCGGCCGGGGCGCTGCCGGTCACCGACGCGCTGATCGCCGCGGCGCATCATCATGGCGCCAAGCTGCGCGGTTTCTTCGTGCGCAAGGAGATCAGGACGCACGGCCTGCAGCAGCAGATCGAGGGCGCGTTCCGGAGCGAGCTGCGCGCGGCGGTGATCGACGACACGATCACCACCGGCGGCTCGAGCCTGCAGGCGGCCGCCGCGCTCAAGGAGGCGGGCGCAACGGTGGCGCATGCCTTCGCGCTGGTCGACCGCGGCGAAGGCGCGGCCGCGGCCTTCGCCGCCGCCGGCCTCAAGTACCGCTGGCTGTTTGCCGCCGAAGAGGTGCGCGCCGAGCGCGCACTCATCGGCGGTGGCTGAGCGCCGCCGCGCGACGCGCGCGGCAGCGGCGGCGGCAGCGGCGAGGGGGGGGGGGCCCCCCCGCGGCGCCCCCCCCCCCACCCCCCGCGTGGGGCGGACCGGGGAGGCATAGGGC
>Ga0307374_10000775_pt1 | contig 59771 bp, 61 predicted proteins | sample OX3MG_FD_202532 | JGI IMG/M metagenome (GOLD analysis project Ga0307374, IMG submission 202532) | Soil microbial communities from Risofladan, Vaasa, Finland - OX-3 | ecosystem: Environmental > Terrestrial > Soil > Coastal area > Acid sulfate soil | place: Finland: Risofladan, Vaasa | collected... | reverse complement strand
CTCACGGCGCCAGCCCGAACACCGCATCACATCGGTTGTCGGTCATCTCCGCCAGGGGCAGCTCGACACCGAGGCTCCGACCGAGCTCGATGGCGGCCTGCAGGTCCTTGTGGGCGAGACCGGCGCCGGCGGCCATGGCACTCACGAAGTCCGGATGGGTGTCGGGCGGCAACGGGGCCACGGTGTCACGGAACATGAGCCGCGACGCTCCGCCGATCAATTTGTCGCTCTCTCGGATCACCTCGGCCAACTTGGCCAGCTCGATCCCGGCCGCCTCGGCGAGGACCTGAGCCTCGTAGGCGGCCAACCACGACGCGTACTGCACGAGGTTCCGGGCCAACTTGGCTTTGAGGCCCGCACCGAGGGGGCCCATGGTCACCACCAGGGACGTGAAGCTGTCGAGGACGGGCCGGACCCGCTCGATCACCGCGGCGTCCCCTCCCACCATGGCCACGAGGGTCCCGTCGACCGAGGCCTGGGGACCGCCGCTCACGCCACAGTCGATGACGTCGACGTCGCGCCGCAGCGCCAACTGGGCGGCCGCCTCCACCGTGGCCGGGGCCACCGTGCTCAGGACCACGACGACGGAGCCCGGTGCCAGGCCCGCCAACCCCCCGTCGTCCCCGTCGAGCACGGCGAGGACCTGGCGGTCGTTGACCACGGCCACGACAACGACGTCGGCCCGGACTCCGAGCTCTGCCGGGGTCCCGGCGACATGGCCTTTCGTCTCGAACGGGGCGGTGGCCTCGGGTCGCAGATCAAAGACCACGAGGTTGAGCCCGGCCCGCACCACGCCGTCGGCCACGCCCCGGCCGATGTCGCCGAGCCCGATCACCCCCACCGTCGTCGTCATGTTTCCCCTCTGGCCAGACAGCTGTCTGGAACGTAGTCTGACGTCATGGCCGACCGCAATGACTACTCGGGGCCCTTCGATCCCGACTTCCGCTACGAGGACCTCTCCAAGGAAGCCCTCGTCCGCCTGGTGCGCGAGTACGCCCTCATCGTGCACCTTCTCGATCGGTCCATGTGCGCCGCCATCGGCATCCGGTACGGAGCGGACATGGTCAACGAGCTCGCCATCGAGGAGTGGCGCGGCGCCAGCCCGATCTACGGCGACCGCCTCCGCGAGATCATGGCCGTGGAGGGCGACGGCATCGAGGCCATCTTCAAGGTCCTCCAACTCGACCCGGGCTTTCCCCATCACTACATGGACGTCCACTACGTGGTCGAGGACGACCACCACGGCTACTTCGAGCTGCGCAGCTGCGGGGCCCTCATGGACGTCGAGCCGTGGGGCGAGAGGATGGTGACTGGCATGTGCCACACCATCGAGGACGGCACCTTCGACGTCACCGCCCAGGCCGTGAACCCCAAGGCCCGGGTCCGCGCCGTCCACCGCCCGCCCCGCGTCCCCACCCACCGTGTGCCGCACTGTCGCTGGGAGGTCGTGATCGACGAGGACACCGAGGTTCTCCCCGAGGCCGACATCACCACCATGACGCGCCACACCACCGCGGCGACCTTTCGCTTTCCCCCCATGCGCGACGGCACGCCCCATGTCCCGCCACCAGAAGTGGCCGTCGAGCTCAAGGCGAGGGCGTGACCGAGGCCGCGGTGGCAGTCCTCGCGGCAGAGGCGTCGCGTCGCCGACTCACCGTCCGCCAGGTGGCGGTGGTCGAGCAGCTTCTCGAGGCGGCCGCCGACGAAGCCCGCGACCGGGGATACGAGGGGTTGACCGTTCGCAACGTGGCCCGGCGCGCCGGCGTGGCCCCCGCCACCGCCTACACCTACTTCGCGTCCAAGGACCACCTCCTGGCCGAGGTCCTCTGGCGCCGTCTCCAGGCGCTCCCGGCGCCCGGGACAACCGGCGTCGTCGGTTCGACCGAGCGCGTTGTCGCCGAGTTGCGGGTGCTCGGGCTGTTCGTGGCGGACGATCCCACGTTGGCGGCGGCCTGCACCACCGCCCTCCTCGGGAGCGGGCCCGAGGTGCGCGCCCTGCGCGTCCTGTTCGGAACGGCCCTGCACGAACGACTGGCCCACGCCCTCGGCGACGAAGCCGATGAAGCCGTCCTGCGCAGTCTGGACCTCGCCTACAGCGGGGCGATGCTGTGGGCGGGCATGGGTCACATCCGTTTCGCGGACGTCCCCGAGGCATTGGCCGACGCGGCCCGACTGGTGCTCCGAGGCGCGTCATGAGCGCTACGGGGACAGGTCATGACACCGAAGGGGGCACCGGACGGGACACCGACCCGGTTGCTCCGGTCCACTACAGCCCGTACGACTACGAGATCCACGAGGACCCCTACCCGACCTATGCGCGTCTGCGTACCGAGGCGCCCCTCTACCGAAACGACGAGTTCGACTTCTGGGCTCTGTCGCGCCACGCCGATGTCCAGGCCGCTTTTCGCGATCCCGGCCATCTCTCCAACCGCTTCGGCGTGACTCTCGACCCCGCCGCCTACGGGCCCCAGGCCCACAAGTCGATGTCGTTCCTGGCCATGGACCCACCCCGCCACACCCGCATGCGCTCGCTCGTCTCCAAGGCCTTCACGCCGCGACGGGTGGCGGAGCTCGAACCGCAGATCCGCGCCCTGGCGGTGCGATACCTCGATCCCGCCGTCGAGGCCGGCACCTTCGACATGGTCGGCGACGTGGCGGGCAAGCTCCCCATGGACGTGATCTCGCAGATGATCGGCGTGCCCGAGGCCGACCGGGCCGAGGTCCGACGCCTCGCCGATCTCCTCGTCCACCGCGAGGAGGGTGTCTTTGACGTGCCCCAAGAAGGGATGGAGGCCGCGCTCGTTCTGGCGGGGTACTTCTCTGACATGGTCGTCGAACGTCGACGCGCCCGGCGAGACGACCTCACCTCGGGACTGCTCGACGTGGACGTCGACGACGATCGGTTGACCGACGACGAGATCATCGCCTTTCTCTTCCTTATCGTGGTGGCCGGCAACGAGACCACCACCAAGCTGCTCGCCAACGCCTGGTACTGGGCCTGGCGGTTCCCGGACCAGAAGGCCAAGGCCCTCACCGTCGCGGGGCGCGCCGCGCCATGGGTGGAAGAGACCTTGCGCTACGACACCTCGTCGCAGATGCTCCTCCGGGTCACGACCGGGGACGTGGAGCTCCTCGGCACCGTCATCCCCGACGCGGCGCGCGTGCTCCTGCTCGTGGGATCGGCCAACCGCGATCCCGACGCCTTCGAGCACCCCGACCGTTACGACCTCGACCGCGACACCACCAAGCTCATCAGCTTCGGCGGCGGTCGCCATTTCTGTCTGGGAGCCCCCCTGGCCCGTCTCGAGGCGCGCGTCATGCTCGAGGAGCTCGTGGCTCGCGTCGCCGACTACGACATCGATGCCGACGGGGCGCGCCGAGTCCACTCCATCAACGTCCGCGGCTTTGCCAGCCTGCCCACGACGGTGACGACACGGGCCGCGACGCGATCCGGGTCCCGCCGGGCGCCGGACTGAACGAGGATCGACCTGTGCCGAGATCGAAGTTCGTCGCCCATCCCGAGCGCCGTGGATCGGTCGTGACCGGCGCGTCCTCGGGCATCGGCGCCGCGGTGGCGGTGGTCCTGGCCAGGGCCGGACATCCGGTGATGCTCGGGGCCCGGCGGGTGGATAGATGCGAGGGGATCGCGGCGGGTATCCGCGCCACGGGGGGCGAGGCCCACGTGCAGCGGCTCGACCTGGCCGAGGCGGCCTCGGTCGAGGAGTTCGCCCGCGCCGCCGAGAATGCGCTGGGCCCGATCGACATCATGGTGTCGAGTGCGGGCCATGCCGAGCCCGGCACCGCGCTCACGACGTCCCCGAAGGACTTCGCCCACACCGTGGAGGTGAACCTCCTCGGTGCCCATCGCCTCGTGGCCGCACTGGCGCCGGCGATGGCGACGCGCCATCACGGCGACCTCGTCTTCGTGAGCTCCGACATCATCCGGGCGCCCCGGCCGCTCATGGCGGCGTACATGGCGTCGAAGTGGGGGCTCGAGGGCCTGGTACGGGCGCTCCAGCTCGAGCTCGAGGGCACCGGTGTGCGGGCCACGATCATCCAGCCCGGCCAGACCCTCACCGAGATGGGCACCAACTGGGGTCCCGACACCACCGCGGAAGTGCTCGGCGAGTGGGTCCGGTACGGCGCGGCGCGCCACAGTCACTTCCTCCGCCCCCCTGCCGTCGCCGCCGCGGTCATGGCGGCAGTGACGACGCCGCCGGGGACCCATCTCCCCTTGATCGAAGTCCAACCCGTTGCTCCCATCGGGCCCGACCCAGGAGGCACACCATGACCGTCGACGTCGGACTGCGCGAACCACCCCAGGTGTCAGGCGGAGATGCCGAGCACGGACATCTCGACGAGCTGCGGGTGGATCCCATCGGGCTCATGCGCCGCACGCGCCAAGAGTGCGGCGATGTCGGCCAATTCCGGCTGGCTGATCGCGACGTGGTGCTGCTCACCGGGGCCGAGGCCAACGAAATGTTCTTCCGCGCCCCCGAGGAACAGCTCGACCAGGCCGAGGCCTATCCCTTCATGACACCCATCTTCGGAGAAGGCGTGGTCTTCGACGCGCCCCCCGAACGCAGACGCGAGATGCTCCACAACCAGGCCCTCCGGGACAAGTTCATGCGAGGCCACGCTGCGACGATCGCGGACGAGGTGGAGGGGATGGTGAAGCCCTGGTCCACCGGTGAGGGCGGGACCATCGACCTCCTCGACTGGTTCGCCGAGCTCACCATCTACACGTCCTCGGCGTGTCTCATCGGGAGCAAGTTCCGCCACGAGCTCGATCGCCGCTTCGCCGAGCTCTACCACGACCTCGAGCAGGGCACCGACGCCATTGCCTATGTCGACCCCTATGCGGACATCGACAGCTTCCGCCGGCGCGACGCGGCCCGACTCGCCCTCGTCGACCTGGTCCAGGGCATCATGGACCGACGCAGTGCTGGGCCCCCTGTCACCGACGACGACCGGGACCTACTCGATGTGTTGATGTCGATCCGCGAGGAGGACGACACCCCGAAGTTCTCGACCGACATCGTCACGGGCATGTTCATCTCGATGATGTTCGCCGGCCACCACACCACGTCGGGCACCGCAGCGTGGACCCTCATCGAATTGCTCCGTCACCCCGGCGAGCTCGAGGCGGTCCGGGCCGAGCTCGACGAGCTCTACACGCACGGCGAAGAGGTGAGCTACCAGGCGCTGCGCGCCATGCCACGGCTCGAGTCGGCAATCAAGGAGGCGCTCCGACTGCACCCCCCGCTCATCCTGGTGCTGCGCGTCGTGAAGGAGGAGCTCGAGGTGGAGGGATTCCGGATCGCACCGGGCAAGTTGGTGGGGGCTAGCCCGGCCGTCTCGAATCGGATCGCCGAGGACTTCCCCGACCCCGACGCCTTTGTGCCCGAGCGGTACGTCGAGCCCCGCGCCGAGGACCGCACCAACCCGTGGACCTGGATCCCCTTCGGGGCCGGCCGGCACCGTTGCGTGGGCGCGCCCTTCGCCATGATGCAGCTGAAGGCCATCTTCTCCGTGCTGCTCCGGCACTGGGACTTCGAACTGGCCCAACCGGCGGACACGTATCGCAACGACCATTCGAAGATGGTGGTCCAGTTGGCCCAACCCTGCGTGGCGAGATATCGGTCACGCGCCGCCACGCCGTGAGGATCGTCGTCGACCGTGACCTGTGCCAGGGTCACGGAGTGTGTGAGTCCGAGGCGGAGTCCGTCTTCACGGTCTCGAAGAACGCCGTCGTCGTTCTCGACGAGACTCCACCCGAGACACTGCGCGCCCAAGTGGAGGCGGCTGTGAAATTCTGTCCTACCCACGCACTGAGAATCGAGGAGGACTGAGGTGCCCGCCTTTCCATACGAGGAGCTCGAGGAGATGGTCCAACGTTGGTTGGACACCAACCGGCGCGCCCAGGAGGCCAACGACTGGAAGCCGATGGCCGAGATGTACACCGAGGACGCCAGCTACGGCTGGAACATCGGGCCCCACGAAGACTTCATGGTCGTCGGGCGCGACGACATCCGCGACATCGCGCTCGGTCTCGAGATGGGCGGCCTCGACGGCTGGACCTATCCGTATCAGAAGGTGCTGATCGACCCCAAGCAGGGCGAGGTCATCGGACTGTGGAAGCAGATCGCCGACACCACCCGCCCCGACGGATCGCCCTATGTCATCCCCGGGCTCGGTGGGAGTTGGTTCCGCTACGCCGGGAACTGGAAATGGTCATGGCAGCGCGACTTCTTCGACGTCGGCAACGCCACCTCACTCTTCATCGAGATGATCAAGGCCGACGCCCTCTCCGACGGCATGCGACGGCGCATGGAGCGCGCCACGTCCGGTGGGATGCTCCCCGGGCACTACCCCCTCGGACAGGCGCCCATCGACATCTGGGACTGACCGGTCCCGACGCCGCTGCTCACCGATCTGCTCGGTGGGTCCCCGGAGAACTACTCGGGGAGCGGGAGGCCGATGGGGTTGGGCACGGGCACTCCGCCAACGGCGGCGATCGCACCTGCGAGTACTTTGAGCACGGCCCGCAGTGATTCGGTGTCGTCGTCGCCCAATCGCTCCCACGGTTGGGCGGCGAGACGATCGGTCAGATCCTCGATCTCCTGGCGCTTCACCGCCCCCGACGCCGTCTGGGTGCCGTCTGCGTTCAACCAACCCCGCTCCATCAAGGCATTCGCCGCCTCGTCCCAGGCGTCATCGTCCCAACCCCGGGCCGCCTGGAGCATCTCCTGGGGCACCGCACCGGTGGCCGCCATCGTCACCAGGGCCTGACGACCGTCCAAGCCCGCCGCCACCAATGCCGCGATGTGGCCGTCGCCCCGGTGCTCGCGCAGCACGGTGGCCGCCTGCCACAGGGCCAGGTGGGGTTCGTCGGGCCATGGCAATGCGACGTTGGCCGCAGCCAGCGGTCGTCCCTCGATCGCCAATCCCTCGATCGCCGATCGCCCCAGCGCGGCGGCCTGCGCCAGCGCCGTGACGTCCACACCGGCGGAGCTCGCCTCGGGGCCGAGCACCCTCCCCAAGAATCGGTCGATACCGGCCAGCCGGGCGTCGAGCACCCGGTCCGGCGCCGCGAATCCCCAGGCGTCGGGGAGGGCTCGCTTCACCTTGTCGGGATTGAAGCTGAAGAACGTGGCGTCCACCACGCCTGGCGTCACCGCCCCCATGGGGGCGGCGCGACCGGCGAAGTAGCCCATCCAAAAGCCCTTCAGGCCTGCGGCGCGGTACTCCTCGAGGCACTCGTCGACGAAGTAGGTCACCGCGTGCAGGGGCTCGAAGAGCTTCCACATGGCGCGAGCGGTGCGGCGTGCGTCCATGGGGCAATGTTGCCATTGCCGGGCCCCGGTGCGCCCCCGCATACGAGCCCCACACGCAACCGCACATACAACCGCCCAGAGGAGGACGCCATGTTCGAGGTTCGAGGAGCAGTGGCCGTGGTCACCGGGGCGTCCTCGGGTCTCGGGCGCCGTTTTGCGCTCGACCTGGCATCCCGGGGTGCGACGGTGGTGGGGTTGGCGCGTCGCCAGGACCTGCTGGCAAGTCTGGGCGAGGAGATCCGTCGCCTCTCGGCACGCTCGTCCACAGTCGTCTGCGACGTGAGCGACACCGATCGGTTCACCGCCGTCCTGGGTGATATCCACAAAGAGCATGATCGCATCGACATCCTTGTGAACAACGCCGGGGTCGGGCCGCCTCGGGGAGAGGTTCCTCCGGAGATCGGCGTCTACCGCATGGTGATGGAGACCAACTACTTCGCCACCGTGGCCGGCACGTTGGCCGTGTTGCCCGGCATGCTCGAGCGTCATCACGGCGTGATCGTCAACGTGTCGTCGGACAGCGGCCGGGCCCCGGGCCCGCATGAGGCCGCCTACGGCGCGTCCAAGGCGGCCTTGAGTGCGTTCACCGAGAGCCTGTCGTTCGACACCGAGGGTGGCGGCGTGCATCTGCATGTCCTGTACCCCGGATGGGTCGCCACCGCCATGGGCACGGAAGCCCTCGACGCCGGCATGCCGATGCCTCCGAAGATGGTGAGGCGCACCGAGGAGCAGGTGTCACAGTTGGTCCTGGCTCGCATGGGTGGGGCCAAGGTGGACATCGACGCCGCCCCCATCGCCAAACTGGCGCCGATCGGCCGGGCCCTGTTCCCCAGCGCCTATCGCAAGGGAGTACGCAAGGCGACGGGCTGAGTGCCCGACCGTCAGACTCGGAGCGTCGGAGCTTCAGACGACGAGTCGAACCTTCGAGACCGTGACCGCTTGACCGCCGAGCACGACCCGGTCCCCCTGGCGGGTCATCCGCACCACGCCACCGCGCGCCGAGGCCTGCTCCCCCACCAATCGGTCGCGCCCGAAGCGCTCTGCCCAGTACGCCGCCAACCCGCAGTGGGCGGACCCGGTGACGGGATCCTCGGGGATGCCGGCGTTGGGCCCGAAAACCCGACTGACGCAGTCGATCCCCGGACGGTCGCCCGCCGCAGTGACAATCACGCAGTGCGAACCGAGTGCGGCCAGCGCTCCTTGGTCCGGGTCCAGGGCCCGGACCGCGTCGGCGCAGCCCAGCTCGATGAGAAGATCGGTGCGGGTCCGGGTGTAGGCGCGCACCGACGACGCGTCGGCGAGGCCCAATCCAACGTGCAACCCCGGCGGTGTAGGCGCCGCGGTGGGCGGATCGGCGGGGAAGTCCATCTCGATCCAGCCGTCACCGCCGAGACTGCACACCAAAACACCGCTGCGGGTCTGGAACGTCGCGGCCCCGCCGAGCACGTGCGCAGCGGCGAGGGTGGCATGTCCACACAGCTCCACCTCGACCGTGGGCGTGAACCACCGCAGATCGTGAGAACCGTCGGGGCGCGCCACCACGAAGGCCGTCTCCGACAGGTGCATCTCCCGTGCGATGGCCTGCATCCGGCCCTCGTCGGGAAAGGCCTCCACCACGGCGATAGCGGCGGGGTTGCCGGCGAAGGGACGGTCGGTGAACGAATCGACGACGGTGAGGTCCATGGTGGGTCACAATCTCCTGCGCGTCTGGGTAATGCGCGTGCGGAACGAGCAAATTTACGGCGTCGCCCGGACAGGCCGTGACGGTGGCCCCGGGACCAGATCTGACGGAGCGTTAGACTGCGTCGATGGCCCCCACCAAGACCCGCGTCCCCGCCGTGGAGGGATGGTTCACCACCGACGGAGAAGGCCCGGCGCTGCTCGGGAGCCGATGCCGGACGTGTGGCACCTACGCCTTTCCACGGGAGACCTTCTTTTGCCGTAATCCCCGGTGCGACGGCACAGAGTTCGACGAGGTGGCACTGAGTCGAAGGGGCAGGGTGTGGTCCTATACCGACGCCCGCTACACCCCCCCGGCACCGTATGTGGCGGCAGACCCGTATGTACCCTTCTGCATCGCGGCGGTGGAGCTCGTCGAGGAGAAGATGGTGGTGATGGGCCAGGTCGTTCGGGAGATCACCGTCGACGACCTCACCGTGGGCACAGAAGTCGAGCTCGTCGTGGACGTGCTCTACGAGGACGACGACAACGAATACCTGGTATGGAAATGGCGGCCGGTGACGGCCGGATCGGGGGGCTCGGGTGCCTGACGACCGCAGTGTTGCCGTCCTCGGGGTGGGCATGCATCCCTGGGGAAAATGGGGAAGGAACTTCGTCGAGTACGGCCTCGCCGCGGCGCGCCACGCTCTTGACGACGCCGGGGTGTCGTGGACAGACATCCAATTCGTCTCCGGGGCCGACACCATTCGCAACGGCTACCCCGGCTTCATCTCGGGAGCCACCTTCGCCCAGGCCCTGGGGTGGTCCGGAGCGCGCGTGTCGAGCGCCTATGCGGCCTGCGCGTCGGGAGCCACTGCCATCGCGGCGGCCCGGGCCCAGATCCTGGCCGGCCTGTGCGACGTGGCCCTCGTCGTCGGAGCGGACACCACACCCAAGGGGTTCTTCGCTCCCGTCGGCGGCGAACGGCGTGACGACCCCGACTGGCTGCGCTTCCATCTCCTCGGTGCCACCAATCCCACTTACTTCGCGCTCTACGCGCGTCGGCGTATGGAGCTCTTCGGCGCCACCGAGAACGACTTCGCGGCGGTGAAGGTGAAGAACGCTCGGGCCGGGGCGGCCAACCCCAACGCCCGGTACCAGAAGGAGGTGACCGTCGACGAGGTGTTGGCGTCGCCGATGGTGGCCGACCCCCTGCGCCTGATGGAGATCTGCGCCACCTCCGACGGGGGCGCCGCCCTCGTCCTGTCGAGCATGGACTTCGCCCGTCGCCACGGTGCCGGGACCACACCGGTGTCGATCCCCGCCGTGTCGACCGTCACCCCCCGCTTCCCCCAAACCGTCATCGAGATGCCCAACTTCGCCACCGACTCCGCCGTCGCGGTGGGTGCCTTCGACGGTCCCGCCTTTCGCCGTTCCATCGCCTTCGCCGCCTACGAGGAGGCGGGTATCGGCCCCGAGGACATTGACGTGGCCGAGGTCTACGACCTGTCGACAGCCCTGGAGCTCGACTGGTACGAAGACGTGGGGCTGTGCAAAGAAGGTGAAGCCGAACGCCTGCTCCGCGATGGTGACACCGCCCTGGGTGGTCGGATCCCGGTGAACCCCAGTGGTGGCCTGTCGAGCTTCGGCGAAGCGATCCCCGCACAAGCCATCGCCCAGGTGTGCGAGCTCGTGTGGCAACTGCGGGGTCAGGCCACCGGTCGCCAGGTCGAGGGGGCCCGGGTCGGCGTGACCGCCAACCAAGGGCTCTTCGGTCACGGGTCGAGCGTCATCGTCACCACCTAACCGACCCGACTCCACCGACCCCACCTCACCAAGCCACTCCACCTCGGCCCGTCACCGATTCTGTGCCCGACGTCGCCCTTCTCGAAGTCGTCGACCGCGTGGCCACGGTCACGCTCAACCGGCCCGGCGCCCGCAATGCCTTGTCGACCGACCTCATCCGCGTGCTGTCGGAGCGAGTGGCAGAAGCCGACGGACGCGACGACGTCGACGTGCTCATCCTCACCGGGGCCGATCCTGCCTTCTGTGCGGGGCTCGATCTCAAAGAGCTCGGCCGTGACGGCGGCCCTCTCAAGCGAGCTCCTGGCGACGGCGGTGAGCGCGAAGACAACCAAGGTGATCGGGCCGGCGCTCCCTCACGTCGTGGCCGGGGGTCGACGCTTCCCACGTCGAAGCCGATCATCGGGGCCGTCAACGGCGCGACCGTGACAGGTGGCCTCGAGCTGGCGCTGCAGTGTGACTTCCTCGTCGCGTCGGAGCGGGCGCGTTTCGCCGACACCCACGCCCGGGTGGGTGTCCACCCCCTGTGGGGACTGACCGTCCTGCTTCCCCAGGCGGTGGGGATGCGGCGCGCCCGGGAGATGAGTGCCACCGGGAATTTCATCAGCGCCTCGACCGCGCTCGAATGGGGCCTCGTCAACCACGTGGTGGCTCATGAAGAGCTCCTTCCCACGGCGCGACGCCTGGCCGCCGACATCGTGACGAGCGACCAACGCGCCGTGCGAGCCATCCTCGGCACCTATGAACAAGCGAGTCGGGTGCCCGGCGGAGAGGCTTGGGACGTCGAAGCCCGCTCCGCGGCGAAGTTCCAACGCGGCGGCGTCGACCCTGACGAGATCGAGCGACGACGACGCGGCGTGGTCGACCGGGGTCGCTCCCAGGTCTGAGACGCCGGCCCCGGCGTGTGACGTGCCAGCGATGGCGTCGAATTACGGCCGAGGCGGCACAAGAACGATCTTGCCCAGCTTCCCGCCCTGAGCGAAGCGCTCGTACGCTTCGCCGGCCTGGTCCATGGGGAAGGTCGCTTCCAGCAGCACGCGCACCCGCCGTGCTTCGAGAAGCGGCACGACGTGGCGTTCCACGGCGCCCGCCACGAAGGCCTTGTCGACCGGCGTCCTAGCTCGCAGCGTCGATCCACTGATGCGAAGCCGGCGCTGCATAACGGTGAGCAAGTCGATCTCGGCTCGTGACCCCCCGCCGACACCGATGACCGCGATGCGGCCGGTGACGGCCATGGCTCCGAGCACTCCCGGGATGCTCGCGGCCCCGATGAGTTCGAGGACCACGTCGAAGGGCCCGAGCCCGAACGCCTGGTCGGGGTCGACGGCAACAGCCCCGAGGGTGGCCACCGAGTCACGGAGCTGGGCGTGACGGACCGAAGCAACGCATCGTGCGCCTGTCGCGGCCGCCAATTGTACCCCCGCGTTCCCGACCCCGCCCGCGGCGCCGGTGACGAGCACCCGCTCGCCGATCGATAGGCCGCACTGAGTGAAGAGCGCGTCGTAAGCGGTGGAGAACGCCTCGGGAAATCCGCCGGCCTCCGGCCAGCTCAGATGCGTCGGCACCGCCATGGCAGCGCGTTCGTCAACGACGGCGAGCTCAGCCTGCGCACCTCCACCCACCACGGCCATGACGCGATCGCCGATCGAGAAACGAGTCGTCCGTCGACCCGTGGCGACGACCTCGCCGGCGAGCTCCATGCCGGGGATGTCCGGCGGTGATCCCGGAGGCGCCGGATAGAACCCCAGGCGCTGCATGAGGTCCGCGTTGTTGACGCCCGCGGCGTGGACGGCCACGACCAGTTCCGTGTCGCCGGGCACGGGGTCGGGATGCTCCAGGAACCGGAGGTCTCCGTCGACGATGGTCACGGCCCGCATGGGGCCGCAACCTACCAAGCGGGGTTCGACCTTCTCGACTACCGGGCCTCTCGCCGCACCGCCTTCTCGGCCTTGCGGCGCCGCCGCATCTTCCTGCGCTCGGGCACGCCCAAGATGTAGCCGAACACGATGCCGCCCACCAAGCAACTGAGCACGACCCAGATCAGACGGGCTTTGTGGGTGAAGAACCAGAAATGCACGGTGACGAGCTGCGAATTCTGGATGACGAAGGCGAACACCAGGACGATCAGGGCCAAGATCAGCAGGCCCCGGATGGCCCGCCGCCTCCGGCGGCGAAGGACGTGGTCCATCTCTCCGTGCTCGGACACCGGGCCCGGCATCTCGGTCACAGCGCGCCTCCTCCGTCGTCGGGCATCGCCGACCAAAACGCTGGGCGTGCTACACGCCGATGTGTGACTCGTCCCACAGCCTGATCCCTCCCAGGATGCCAGCGGTGTTGTCGACCATCGAGACATCGGCGCCGAGGCCGCCGTGGATCTTCTTGGCGTTCCCGCCCCCGATATAGCAGTGGTCGAAGAACGAGAGCGCCCGCATGGTCGCCACCGCTTTGCGCACCCGCTTGTTCCACCGCTGAGTGCCGACGTCCTTACGAGCGGCGTCACCGAGCTGCTCGTTGTAGCTGTCGCCTTTCAAGAAAGGATGGTGCGCGAACTCCAGGTGAGGCAGGAGTCGACCGTCATAGAAAAACGCCGTCCCCACCCCGGTGCCGAGTGTGATGACGAGCTCGAGCCCTTTCCCCACGACCACCGCCGCTCCTTGGATATCGGCATCGTTGGCCACCCGGGTGGGCTTGCCCAGTCGCTTCGCGAGGGCACCAGCAAGATCGAACGCGGCCCACTCCTTGACGAGCTTGGCGTTGATGGTGGTACCCGGGCCGTGCTCAGTCACGAAGTGCGGTGCCGAGAGCACGATCCCGTTGCGAACCATCCCGGGGAACCCGGCCGACACCCGATCGGCCGGTGGGAGTGGTGCCACCAGAGCAGCGAGGTCGTCGACCATCTTCGACGGGGGGCAGGGATAGGTTGTCTTCACCGCCACCCGGTCGGCCACCATGGCGCCGGTGGCGTCGAGCACCGATGCCTTGAGCCCCGTGCCACCGATGTCGATGGCCAGGGTGAACGGTGCCTTCGGGGTGTGGCCGGGCTCGGCAGGTGCCGTCGCGACCGGAGCTGGTGCGGCGGTCGGCACTCGGGGCGTGGTGGCTCGCCCTGCGGCTCGCTTGGGGGACGGCGTGCCGGGAGCCGGTGTCGCCGAAGCCGGGGTGCCGGCTGTCGGGGTGCCGGCTGTCGGGGTGCCGGCTGTCGGGGTGCCGGCTGTCGGGGTGCCGGCTGTCGGGGTGCCGGCTGTCGGGGTGCCCGAACCGGCGTCGGAATCGCTCATCGATCGGTCCTTTCAGATGCAGGGGCACCGGTGACCACCGCTTGAGTCACGGCCCGGCTACCCGCCGCGGTGGCGATCACCTCGGGGTCACGACGATCCCAGTGATCGAGGTGCAGCGAGGCCTCGAGGGGAAGACGGGTTCGCCAACCGGCTCGCTCGAGGTCCGGCGTCTCCTGCAGCGTGCCTACCGGTCCGACGCATAGCCACGCCACCGGGCGGATCGGGTCAGGGATACCGAGCAGCCCGCGAAGGAACGACTCACGGTAGAACGAAACCCAGCCCATCCCCCAGCCTTCAGCCGTGCAGGCCAACCACATGTTCTCGATGGCGAGGCACACCGAGTAGAGACCTGCATCCGCGATGGCATGGCGCCCGAGCACACCGGGCGCTCCGCGGGCGGGGTCGTAGGTGACCACCACCGACAGGCTGGCCTCGAGAATGCCGTCGATCTTGATTCCGGCGAAGCGCTCGGCGCGTTCTCCCTCCAGTGAGGCGGCGAATTCGCGGCGCTCCTCCTGGACGTGACTCCAAAAGGCCCGGCGCACCGATTCGTCTGAGACCAAGATGAAGTCCCAGGGCTGTGACAGACCCACGCTCGGTGCACTGTGAGCGGCGTCGAGGACCCGGACGAGGACTTCCTCGTCAACCGGCTCCCCGCTGAACTCGGCTCTGACATCGCGCCGGCGGTGGATCACGTCATAGAAGCCGGGAAGCACGATCGAACCTTACAAGCGCAAAGCCGACACCCCCCGCCGGCCCGGTGTGGGACCGGGCGGGCCTGCTCCACCACGCCCAGGTCGGCGTCGGTGGCTGCTCCGTCTCGAGGTCGTCGTTCCGGCCCCCGGGACTAGCCTCCATCTATGACCGACCAAGCCTGGACCGGGGACGCGTGCTCGCTCGTCGACGCCTACCGCAAGGGCGAGATCACCCCGCCAGAGGCCCTGGAGCTGTCGCTCACCGCCATCGAGGGCTCGTCGCTCAACGCGTGCAGTCACGTCGATTCCGACGCGGCACGGCATGCCGCGCAGCGCGCCGATCTGACGCTTCCCTTCGGGGGGGTTCCCGTCGGCATCAAAGAACTCGAGTCGGTCGAGGGTTGGCCCCTCACCGAGGCGTCGCTCGTGTACGCCGATCGGGTGGCGACCTACACCTCCACCCAGGTACACCGACTCCGGGAGGCGGGCGCGGTCCTGGCCGCGCAAACCACCGCCAGCGAATTCGGCGGCATCAACGTCACGTCGACGCGGCTACACGGCGCGACACGCAACCCCTGGAATCTCGAGCGGACCCCAGGTGGGTCGTCGGGGGGAACCGCCGCCGCGGTGGCGGGCGGTCTCCTCCCCATCGCATCGGGTGGGGACGGCGGCGGGTCCATTCGGATCCCGGCCTCCTTTACGGGCATGTTTGGACTGAAGTCGAACTATGGGCGGATCCCGAAGGGGCCGTTCGTCCACCAGATCCCCCACACCGTCACTGTCGGGTGCATCACCAGGTCGGTGCGCGATACGGCGCGCTGGTACGACGTGTGCAACGGATATGACCCCCATGACACCCATAGCCTTCCCCGCGTCGTGGGGTGGGAGGCCGGGCTCGGGGGCCACCGCCAGGAGCTGCGCGGCAAGCGGGCCGTGATCGCTGTCGATCTCGGTGTGGCAGTGGTGCATCCCGAAGTGAGCGCCCTTGTGATGGCCGGTGCCGAGTCGCTCATCGCCGACGCCGGACTGGCACGCGTCGACGTGGCGGTCAACTTTCCACCTGCGCTGTTCGAATGGGCGATGTCCAACCTCGTGACACTGGCCGCCGACCTCGGAGACAAATACCCGAACTGTGAGCCCGACCTCACCCCGGAGATCATGCTGGGCCTCAATATCGCCCGGCACACCTATGACCTGACCATGGCGGCCACGGCCGAGCGGTTCCGTGTGGGCGCCCACGAGGTGATGGCAAACATCCTCGACCAGGTCGACTTCATCTTCTGCTCGACCAACCCCGATGTCGCCTTCGGGGCCGAAGGGCCCATGCCCACCAAGGTCGGCGACGTCGACCTCATGGAGCAATTCGGCGACATCATGCGGGTCGGTGCTAACCAGGGCAATCTCACCTTCCCGGCGAACTTCTCGGGGAACCCCGCCGTATCGATTCCGGTGGGCACGTTCCAGGACCTACCGGTGGGAATGCAGGTCATCGGCCGACATTACGAGGAGGAACTCCTCCTCGATCTGGCCCTCATCGCCGAACGAGAGAGGCCCTGGCCCCTGGTGGCCCCGGGAGCACCCTTGTGATGATGCGTGCCGGTAGGGCGTCCTCAACCAACCCTTGCAGGTTCTGCCTCAGGGCTTGGTGACACATCGATGATGAACGGCAGCGAGAACGGGACGAGAAACGGCAAGGGCAAGACGGCTGAGAAGGCCACGGAGCCGCCGCCGCGGCGAGCTCGCTTCTTCTCCCGCCACCGCCACATCCGCATTTTGTTGATCGCCGTCGTGGTCGTCGTAGGGCTCGTGGTCGGGATCGTGGTGGACACCGGCGTGAAGACGACGCTGCGTCAGAACGCCCTCGCACCCTTCTACGACACCTCGGGACTGCACACCTCGGGACCCCTCGGTCAGATCGTCCGGAGCCAGCCACTCGGTGTCCCTGTGGACAACGGGACGGCGCTGCGGATCATCTACCGGACCCAGCGCTCCGACGGGTCCAGGACCTTCAGTTCGGCCATGGTCTTCATTCCCAACGACAACGCAGCAGGAACCCCTCGGCCCGTTGTGGCGTGGGCCCACGGCACCGTCGGCCTCGGGTCCCAGTGCGCGCCCTCGCGGAGCGCTCATCCCGTGGGGGGCATCTCGTGGGTGTCCTCGATGCTGGCACGCGGATGGGTGGTGACGGCTACCGACTACGCCGGCCTAGGCACACCGGGAACCTCGGGGTACCTCGTGGGCGACGACGAAGCGAACGACGTGCTCAACAGCGTGCGGGCGCTCAAGTACATCCCCACCGCCCACGCCGGAGCCTCCTTCGCGGTGTGGGGACACTCCCAAGGTGGCAACTCGGCGCTGTTCACCGCGGCGCGCGCCCACTCCTACACACCCGAATTGCACCTGGTGGCGACGGTGGCCTCGGCGCCCGCCGCGGAGCTCATCCCTCTTTTGAACGAGACCTACAACGCGGCGCTCGCCTGGGTCATCGGACCCGAGGTACTCACCTCGTGGCCCGCCACCTACCGGGGCCTTCCCATTCGGTCGGTTCTCACCAGCGTGGGGTACAGCAACTACCGGCGGATCGCGCAGAAGTGCATCACGTCGGCGGCTGCCGAAGGCCTTATCCGCAACGCCGTCAAGCAGCGCTTCTTCAACGGGAACCCGGTCAGCAACTCCCGCTGGAGGACGATCGCCCAGGATCAAACAGCACCCGTACTGGCGTCGTCGCAGCCCCTGATGGTGGCCGAGAGCCTCACCGACCAGGTGGTACTACCGAACACGACGGCCCTCTACATTCAGCGCGCCTGTGCGGCCGGGTCCGACCTCACATCGCTGTGGCTCACCGACGTCGGGCATATCCAACTCTCGTCGACCATCGCACCGGAAGTTGTCAGCTGGTTGGGCGACAGGTTCGCCGCCAAGCCCACAGCCCCAACCTGCGACCAGCAGTTACCGATCACGCCGGCCGCCTCTTAGCCAGACATCTGGAGAGGCCGAGTCCGACCTGACGCGCACTCAGGCCGACAATCGGACCGGGAGGGACTCGAGGCCCCGGAGCACGATGTTCTCCTTGTAGGCGAGATCGTCGGTGATCCGTTCGAGTTGGCGGGCGCGACGTAGCAGCGTCGGAAGCGCGACCACTGCCTCGAGACGCGCCAGGGGCGCACCGAGGCAATGGTGGATGCCAAAGCCGAAGCCCAGGTGGTTGTTGTCGGTGCGGCCCACGTCGAAGGTCTCGGGGTCCTCGAAGGCACCAGGATCACGATTCGCCGACCCGATGAGGAGCATCGAGAACTCGCCCTTCGAAATGCGAGCACCGCCGACCTCCATGTCTTCGAGTGCGACTCGACCGGTGAGCTGCACGGGACACACGAACCGCACCATCTCCTCGACCGCACTCCGGATGATTGCCGGGTCATCGCGCACCCGGGCCATTTGCTCGGGGTGCTCGATGAGGGTAAGTGCCCCACCCGATATCAGGTTCACCGTCGTCTCATGTCCGGCCACGAGGAGCAAGATGCACGTGGACAAGAGCTCCGCCTGGGTCAGCACGTCCCCTTGTTCCTCGGCTTGGATCAACCGGGTGAGCAGGTCGTCACCGGGCTTCTGACGGCGCTCTTCGATCAGCGCCGCGAAGTACTGCACGAACGACAAGATGGCACCCAGCCGCCGTTGGACCGCCTCGGGCGGGAGCAAGAAGTCGGGATCGAGCCCACGGGCCAGCGCGTGCGACCACACCCGGAACTGCTCGTGGTCCTCGGCGGGCACACCCAGCATCTCTACGATGATCTGCACGGGGATGGGGTACGCGTAATCCGCCACGAGATCGACCTCGCCCCGCTCGAGGGCTTCGTCGAGCAACCCGTCACAGATCTCTTGGAGTCTGGGCCTCAGGCCTTCGACGACTCTCGGTGTGAACGCCTTCTGCACCAGCCCGCGGAGACGGGTGTGGTCGGGCGGGTCTCTGAACAGGAACGGCGCCATTTCGGCCAGCATGGCCGCGGGCCCTTGCTCAACGGGGAAGTCGGAGGCGCGCAGCTCGCGGAAGGTCGTCTCCTCGATGTTGCGACCGTCACTGCTCGAGCGTCGGTCACGCAGGATGGCCAGGCAATCGGCGTGCCGGGTGAACACCCAGAACCCGAGTGCGTTGCGATGGACGGGGTTGCTCTGTCGCAACTGGGCATACACCCGGTAGGGATCCTTGACCCACGCCGGGTCGTAGGGGTCCCACACCAACGTCCCCGCTGCAGCAGCCTCGTCCCGCACCAGGCGCGCCGCTTGGCTGTACTGCGCGGTGCGCTGGGCCACGAAGTCACGGAGGCCGGCGTCCGGTTCGGCCGCCGGCTCCGAGCTCGTCATGGCTCCACCGTACTCACCGGTCGACGTGATGACCATCGTGGCGGGACGCATCGACACGTGTCTCGGCGCGGGATCGGAGGAACTTGTCGTCTTGCCATGGGCGCAGTCGGAGTCGAACGGGCGGGAGGTGGCCCGACACCGCCACGGCATCACCGGGGGCGATTCGGCGCAACTCGTCGGCCGGCGCCAGTCTCCGAAACGCCGGGGAGTCGGTGAGCGACATGGCGCCACAGCCGTCGTGGGTCATCGCCCACGTCCGGCGCTCGGTCTCGCCGATGAGCGAGCTGGCATGCTCGAGCGTCCCCGGATCTGCGATCCCCGACAGGAAGACCTTCACCCGATGGTTGTTCACGACGCTGCCGGCCTTGATGCCGTAACGGGCGTGCAATTGGGCGAGGTCCTGCCACACCGTGACGAGCTGTACACCGTGACCGGCTGCCGTTGAGGCGAGAACGTCGAGCTCGGCCAGGGGTGCGACGTTGGCAGCCTCGTCGAGGACGACGAGCAGCGGCGGGTCGAGGGGTGCGCCTTGTCGGCCGGATCGCTCGTAGGCGGCTTCGACGACCTGGGTCACCAAGGTGGCGAACAACGGGCGCAGGCGACGCTGGTCGTGGGCAGGCGCACAGAGGAACAAGGTGTCGTTCCCCTCGAGCAGTCGCCCGGGGTCGACGCACCCCCCGAGATGCGAGCCCGTCGCCCCTGACTCGCTGGCGGCGACGGCGGGATCGGCAAAGACCTCGATGACCGTCTCGGTCGTGGTGTAGACGGCACTGCGTTGGCGCTCGTCGCGCCCCCAAGCGGCCCGCGCAGCCTGCAGAGCGGAGCTCTCTCCGGACGCGGTGAGCATGTCGAACACCTCGTCGATCTCCTGGGTGTCCACCCAGCGGACGACGTCTCGCATCGTCTTCCCGGAGGTGGCGGCGGCAAACAACAAGGGGGCCAGCAGCTTGGCTGCGGTGGCATACCAGAAGGCACCGTCGGCGAGGGATCCCGGTGACGACCGGGCCACGTCGGTCAACGACCCAGCGGTTCGGCGAGCACCCTCCCACGTCACCGAAGCCTGGAGAGGTGACCACGACGCCGCGGCGAGGGTAGTGGACGCGGTGGGGTCGTAGACCCACACCTGTCCTTGACGCTGTCGCCAATCGAGCGTGTGCCGCGCCAGATCAGATTTGACCGACGCGGCGATCACGGGCCCTTGCCACTCGAGGATGGCCGGGATGGCGAACCCACTCGTCTTGCGACTCTGGGTGGGTCCCACCACCAGGACTGAATGTCCGCGTTCGGCCGCGAGCATCCGACGATGAGCCGTGCCGAGTGTGACACGCCCGATGCAGGGCGCGGCGACAACGAGGTCGCGCACGTCGCGTCGTGTCGCCCAACCGGCGGGCTCGCCTTCACCGGCCCGACGCACCCCGGGCAGACCGCCCCACCAACCGGTACTCGACCACTTCCGGGGACCGAGTTGCGACCAGTTGCCACGGCGTGGCGATGGAGATCGGCCCGGAGCACTCTGGCGAGGTACCCGCCAGGGCACGAAAGGGCCCGCACCGGCGTTGGAGGTGTTGTTCCGACGGGGGCCGGCTGTGCCTGACAACCTCCATCCGACAAGGACCGTCGCGGCCACGCCCACCTCGACGAGCCCGTTCACGCCCGGCCGTCCATGCGAGCGTCGGTGTCGACGATGGACAGCTCGTGCGGCGACAGTCGATGCTGGACCAAGAAGGACCGGGTGCCGACCTTCCACAGCGCCACACCGCGTCGGAGCTGGGGCACCAGCTCCGCTTCGGTCGACGACAGGCCGAGCAGTGGTGCGGCCCGTTCGACCTCGCCCGGCGGCTGCGCGTAGACGACCCGGGTCTCTGAGTCCGACAACAGCCCATGGGCCAGTCCGACCTGCTCGGACCCGACCGCTCCCGTCGTGTCGAGATCCGACAAGCGGTGGAGCACGGCGACGTTCGACACTCCCCGGGCCCGGGACAATTTCCACGACGACTGGAGCCATCGTGCCACTCCCAAGTTGGCCAGAATCGCCCACGCCTCGTCCACGACGACCACGACCCCGTCTGTTCCGTTGGCGTCGTCCGGGTCCGACCCCACCGCGTCGGTGACAGCGCCGAGTCCGGCTTGCAGCCACGCCGTGGCACAGGTCATGAGGATTCCCAGCGCGGCGGAGTGGTACACCGCTGAGAGGTCGAGGACGACAAGAGGAGCATCGAGGCGGAGTCCAGCCGAGGTGGGGCCGTCGAACATGCCCCGCAGGTCGCCCGCCACGAGACGCCGGAGCTCGAGTGCCAGGTTCCTTCCATCAGCGGCGAGGCCTGACACGTCGGTCCCTACAGACGCGGCGGCGTCGGCTTCGGGGTGCAACAACGTGTCGACGACCATCGGGAGCGTCGGCCCGGACGGGTCTCGATCTGATTTCCGTGCTGACGCGGAGGTGACGGCGAGATCGAGAGCACTGCGCTCGGCGGGAAGAAGTGAGCGTCCGAGGCTTGCCGCCGACAGCGAGGCCAGCAACTCACTGCGCCGTCTCGTCATCTCCTCGGCTCCGACCGGGGTACCACACCCGACGCGGCGCGTCCGCCATGCGGTGTCGAGAGGGTTGAGCCGGATGGGCCCTCCCGGGCGCAGCGCCACGGGATCGACTCCCCAGGCGCGCGCCAACGCGCCGTACTCGCCCTTGGGGTCCACCACCCAGGCGCGGCGCCCGAACGCGGCCAACCGCCACAGATAGGTCTTCACGAATGCGCTCTTGCCCCGTCCGATCTGACCGATCACAACCATGTTGGGGTTGGTGAGGAAGCCGCGCCGATACAACTCGAAAGGGTCGTACCTGAACGTCGATCCCAACAGGTCACGTCCCACCAACACTCCACCGATCCAACCGGTCCCGTCACCGCCTCCTTCGACGCGACCACCGAGACCAGGCTCGGACAGAAACGGGTACAGGGCTCCGAGGTGGCGAGTGGTGGCCTCGTGGGCGGGGACTGCCATGGTCGGTTGCGGTACGGGACCGGGCTCTGAGCGGTTTCAGGCCAGGCCGCGGCCGAGGGGGAGCGTGCACATGAAGGTATCGGCCTGGTCCCCGTAGCAACGGCGCAGCTCGAGACCAGCCTGTCCGGCCGCCTGCTCGACGCGCCCGCATGCCTCCTCGAGCGCGTCTGGGTCAGGCGCGCTCACCGTGACGTAGCCGGAGAAGCGGTACTGGGCGTGCCCGTCGGCGAGCTCGATCTCGCGCCGGGCCAGGATCTCCTCCTCCTTGCGTCGCCTCGCCGTGGCCAGAAAACCACCGCGACGGCGCAGTTCCGAGTCGGCGATGTCCGCCGTGCGCGCCTGCGCGGCCTTGCGCGACGCCTCGATCGGCCCGAGGGGTTCCATGACGACCGACATTGTGCGGCGGATCTCGGCACAGAGCAGGAGCGGTCCGAGGAAATCGGGGCCGGCGTCGGTCCGGGGCCACTCTGCGACCCAATACGTGCTGTGCCAAGTGCCGTCGGCTCGAAGTCGACCCCAGTGCACCTCCACACCCATCGGCCACGGCCCGAGCTCGTGCCCAGACCGGCCGGACTCCATCGATGAGTGTCTCGGAGAGTGCGGTCGCCGCAGCGGCCTTGCCGAGGTGCCATCGCGCCCGCAGGTGGAGAGGTCCGGTGCTCCTCGGGCGTCGTAGGCGTCACGCACCACCACGGTGAGGGCCTGGGGCGACAGCACCGCACCCACATCGATCGAGGCATCGGTCACACGACGACGCAGCGCGGCGACCTCCCGGACGAGAACGGTGCACGCTCCTGCGTCTCCTCCCCCGGCGGACTTGACGGCCCGGGCGCTGCGACCGGCGTGGATGGTCACCGCCAACAGCACCTCGTGCCGCAGCGACGTGGGCGACTGCGCTTCCACCAACGCGGCGTACGAAACCCGTGCCGCGGCGACGCCAGTCCTGGCGCTAGCGCCAGCGTCGGCGTCGACGTCGACGTCGACGTCGACGTCGACAGGACCAGGAACCGACACCACGTCGGCGGGTACGACTCGCTCCACCCACTGCACGCGATGCACCGCCGAACCCTCCCGTGCCAACGAGGCCAAGACCCCGGCCCAGGCGCCGATACGGCGCGCCTTGTCGTCCTCGCCCAGGAGCACGAATCCCGGGTCCGATGCCCCGAGCACTGCAGTGAAGGTCCGAAGAGACCGGTCGTGGAACACGCCGATTCCCCCTGAACCGCAACGGACCTGGGGCTCAGATCTCGGCGTGCTCGGATCGACCCGGATGAGCCGCACCCCGGCGAACGGACCCGGCCCACCACGAGGACGTCGGCCGAGAGTCAAGGCGTGGCGGAGCGCGTCGGGGGCCCACTCCTCTGCGGTCCGACCGGCGATCGGCCACGTGGCGACGCCGACCCCGATCGCCAACGAGGCCAACGCCACGACCACGCCGACGGCCGAGGGGGACATCCGCAACACCCCGACCCCGATTACGAGCGCCAACGCCACCGCGCCGATCTGTCCGCCACGCCACCCCGCTACGAGGCCGCGTCGCTCGAGTGGCCCGAATCGATAGCGCGTCGGCGGTGCCTCACTCACGGGTGCTTCTGTCCGTCGTATCGGCGGCGACTGGGCCAGAGATGTCGGCTTCCGGGCTCGACGAACCGGGCCGTTGACTTCCGCTGTCGTCGACGGCCGCACCACCGTCAGGTCGTATCCGACTGAAAGCAAGGAACGCCGCAGGATCCCCGTGCGTGAACGGAACCGCAGTCCCGCCCCCCGATCCCGCGGCCCCCGGTGCCACCACCGCGCTGGCCACGCCGGTCGCGCCGGCCGTTCCAACTCCACCGACTGAGGCGGCGGCACCGAGAGCATCGGTCGACGAGGTCGTGCCCACCACATCGGCTGGCTCCGCCTCGGACTTCGGTCCCGCGTTCTTGGCGAGGTCCACCGCGAGGTTCCGGCCGTTGTTGAGCGGCGTGGCTACACCGCTTTTCACGCGATGCCGGGTCGATTCGAAATGGGCGACGGCTCCTGCTTCGACAGCGGGGACCAGTCGGAGCAAGGTGAATGGTGCGAGGATGGCGATCAGGAGCAGGGCGATCCCGGTCACAACCGAGGCGAATTGTCCGCCGTTGCCTCTGCTCGACACCCCCAGCCCACCGGCACCCGCGTCGGCCGCTAACGAAACGGCCGCCGCTACCACGAACTTCGAGAGCACCAGGGCCACAAGGGTGTCGGCGAGTCGTCTGCACCAATGCGCGATCGGAGGCCAGACGAGCGCCGCCAGCGCCAAGGGCAGGAACAACACCGCCACGGACACCGCGGCGGCGCGCACCGCCAGTTCCAACCACAGCGTCAACGCGGCCAGCGACACAACAAGGCTGCCGAGGAAGACGACGAATCCCGGCACCGCACCGGCTGTCGCCACCGCTGGGGGGATCAGGAATTTGAAGAGCCCGGTGAAGAGGTTCGCCGTGTCGACACCCGCGCTCGAGAGCACTGTGGCGGACATGGCGTCGGTCACGGCCAGCGCCATGCGCACCAGGGTGACGGCCACACCCGTGAGCAGAAGCGACAACGGCAGGTGCACGAGAAAGGTGCGCAGGAGCATCGACGCGCTCTGGCGGTAGATGGCCTGGATGGCGGCACAACACACCATGGGCAGGACCGCCGCCGCCGCCAAGCTCGCCATCACGGCTTCGTGCGACGTGAACCATCCGGCGTCGAGATCGATGGAGGTCGTGCCCGACATGGCCCGACCCACCTGGGCAATCAGCCACACCGCGCCCGATGAGACCCACCGTGCCGCCTCGGTGAAGATCGCACCGATGCCGGCTCCCGCGGCACTGCCGGCCAGGTTTCCGGCCGCACCGGACACGGTGTTGCACAGGGTGCCCACCACCGGGACCACCCCGGGACACAAGGGGAACGCCTCGAGCACGGTCAGTGCACCCCCTGCCCGGCGTGGAAGAAGAAATTGACGATCGCCGGTGCCGCGCCGATCAACAGCGCGGCGACAGCTGACACGAGGACGGTCTTCCGTCCGTTGAAGGACTGGTGGTAATTCTGCGAATGGGCCCCGAGCGCCCAGGCCGCGGCACCGATCACGAGTCCGACCAACGCCATGATCAGGGCCCATCCACCGAGCCCGTTGGTCAGCTGCTGGAGCACCGCGCCGCCGGGAAGGTTGCCGGGATCCGGGTTGAGGGTCACCGTCGACACGGCCTCGTGCACTGCCCACAACACCATGCGATCCCTCTCCGAGTCGTGCCCGTCGGCGTCGGAAGCCGCTCAGGTCGTTCCCGGAGAGGGTATTGGCGGTCGAGCGGTCTTTCAAGCTATTTCATGATTTTTCATATCTTTCCCTCAGGGGTCTCGTTCGGGGGGACCCCGGCACCAGGAACGAGACCCACCACTGCCCGCCTGTCATGCTGGTATCTGTGCTCGGCACCACCAACGTGTCCTCGAACGTCGTCATCGCGGGGTTCGCCGCACTCGGTGCGCTGGCAATCATCGGGATCGTGGTGGCGACCATCCTGGGCCGCAGGTCGGGTCGCCGATCGCTCGAACAGCGACTTTCGGCACTGGCCTCCCGACTCGGCGTCGACGCTCCCGCCGAAGACCACGGCATGGGGATCGAGCCTGCGTTGCACCACCTCGAGCTCGTCACCGATCGCGCCGCCGAGGCCGTCGCCGAATCCTCGTCGGACGCCATCCGGCTGCGCCGTGCCCTCGACACGCTCCCCCAGGGGGTCATCGTGTGCGACGAGAACGGGACCGTCGTGTTCCGCAACGCGCGCGCTGTCGGCTTGATGGGGGGCCGACACGGAGATGCCCTGGCCGCCCAAGCTGTCGTCGACCTGCTGGCTGACGCCTGGAAACAGGGCTCAGCGCACAAGACGCTCGATCTCTACGGCCCGCCCCGACGCACCTTGGCCGTGTCCACGCAGCTGATCGATGACGGGCGGCGCACACTGGGCGTGATCGCGGCGATCGACGACGTGTCTGAGCGCCGGCGCCTCGAGGAGATCCGGCGTGACTTCGTCGCCAACGTGAGTCACGAGCTCAAGACCCCGATGGGAGCCATCGGCCTGCTGGCCGAGACGCTGGCCACGGAGAAAGACCCCACCGTGGCCCAGCGACTGGCCAGCCGGATCCACACCGAGGCGTTCCGGATCAGCAGGATCATCGACGACCTCCTCGACCTGTCTCGAATCGAGGCCGAAGAAGCGCCACCTCGTGAGCCAGTCCTCGTCAACCTGATCATGGCCGAGGCAGTCGAGCGCATGCGGGCCGCCGCCGACCAACGCGACGTGAAGATCGAGCTGGAGGAGCCCGCTCCCCCCGTCACCGTCCTCGGCGACCGACGCCAGCTGGTGTCTGCGCTCTACAACCTCCTCGAGAATGCCGTGAAGTTCTCCTACGACGGCACCGCAGTTCGATTCGCGGGACGTGTCGCCGACGGCCAGGTCAGGCTCGATGTCGAAGACCAGGGCGTGGGCATCCCTGCCCGGGACCTCGACCGCATCTTCGAACGCTTCTACCGGGTCGATCAAGGCCGGAGTCGCAACAGCGGAGGGACCGGGCTCGGATTGTCTATCGTCCGCCATGTGGCCGCCAACCATCAGGGACACGTCGAAGTCGACTCTCGCGAAGGCGAAGGTTCGACATTCCGGCTCATCCTCCCGACGCACTCAGAGGTCGTCTGAATCGTGAGCAGCACCCAGCCCGCGCCGTGAGCACCCCGTTGAGCACCCCGTGAGCACTCACTCCACGCACACTCGGCACTCGACCCAATCGCCGCACGCCGCGCCACGCAGCGGCCGGGGCGAGCGTTCGGGGGAGTCCTCCGATCATGGACACGACGGTTCGCGGGCCGTGACGGTGCTCATCGCCGAGGACGAGGAGTCCTTCGTCGACGCCCTGGTGATCGGTCTCGGGCGCGAGGGGTTCAACGTCTCGGTGGCGCGGGACGGACCCGAGGCCCTGGCCCTGTTCGACGCTATCGAGCCCGATCTCGTGCTCCTCGACATCATGCTGCCCAAAATGTCAGGCGTCGACGTGTGTCGCGCCATCCGAGCCCGTTCGCACGTCCCCATCATCATGGTGACCGCCAAGGGCACCGAGATCGACACCGTGGTGGGGCTCGAGGTGGGCGCCGACGACTACGTCACCAAGCCCTACCGTCTGCGCGAGCTCGTGGCCCGCATGCGGGCCGTGCTGCGACGATCGCCCCTGGCCGCGCCGGGCTCACCGCACGCAGTCGACGAGTCGGCCGAACGCGGTGGGGTGCTGGAGGTGGGCGGTGTCCGGGTCGACCCCGATCGCCACCGAGTCTTCGTCCGGGGCCAAGAGGTCCACCTGCGCCGAAAGGAATTCGAGCTGCTCGTGCTGCTCGTCGAGAACGCGGGGCGCGTCCTCACCCGAGACACCCTGATCGACCGGGTGTGGGGTGCGGACTACGTGGGCGACACCAAGACCCTCGACGTCCACATCAAGCGGCTCCGGACCCACGTCGAATCCGACCCGTCGTCGCCCGGGATCATCACCACGGTGCGGGGCGTGGGGTACCGGTTCGAGATCCCCGCCGACGCGTGACCGCCCCCGACGGCGGGCTGGGCTCTTCGACATCCCGACCCACGCCGTTCGACCCAGCCCGACTCGGCCCAGTCACGCTCCGGAACCGGTTCATCAAGGCGGCGACGTTCGAAGGATCATCACCAAGGGGTCGTGTCACCGACGCCCTCATCGACTTCCACCGCCGCGTGGGGGCAGGGGGCGCGGCGATGACGACGGTCGCCTATCTGGCCGTCTCGCCCGAGGGTCGCACCGACCGCCACTGCATCTATGTCCACGACGAGGTGGTTCGGGATCTCCGGCGGCTCACCGACGCCGTCCACGACACCGGCGCGGCGATTGCCGCCCAGCTTGGTCATGCCGGTCCGGTGGCCAACCCCCGGTCGAACCGAGCCCCGTCGCTGGCTCCGTCGCGACACATCAGCCCCCTCGGGACCATGAGTCGCGAGATCACCGAAGCCGACATCACCCGGGTCACCGCCGATTACCGACAGGCGGCACGCCAGGTCGTCGACGCCGGCTTCGACAGCATCGAGATCCACCTCGGCCACAATTACCTGCTGAGCGCGTTCTTGAGCCCGAAGCTCAATCGCCGCCGCGACAAGTGGGGCGGAAGCGTCGAGAACCGAGCCCGCTTCGCCCGCCAGGTCGTCCGCACCGTCCGAGATGCCGTCGACGACAAGGTGGCGGTGACAGCCAAGCTCAACATGGCCGACGGGGTGCCCGGAGGGTTGTGGCTCGAAGAAAGCGTCGAGGCAGCCCGGCTGCTCGAGGCCGACGGAGCTCTCGACGCGCTCACCCTCACCGGCGGCAGCTCTCTGGCCAATCCCATGTACCTGTTCCGGGGTGAGGCCCCCCGTGAGGAGTTCGCGGCCACCTTGCCCCGACCCCTACGCCTCGGTTTCCGGGTCATGGGCCGCCGATTCATGCCGGACTATCCCTTCGAAGAGGCCTTCTTCCTTCCCTACGCCCGGCAGTTCCGCGCCGCGCTCGACATGCCGCTCGTCCTGTTAGGTGGGATCAACGAGCTCTCGACGGTGGAGTCGGCGCTCTCGGAGGGCTTCTCGTTCGTCGCCATGGCCAGAGCCCTGCTCCGTGAGCCCGATCTCGTTGCGAAGATGAGCGCCGGCACCTCGCGCGGCTCGCTGTGCATACATTGCAACAAGTGCATGCCGACCATCTACAGCGGCACCCGCTGCGTGCTCGTCGACCCCGACGACCACCGCCGAACTGACGACCAGAAAGTCCCCTAGCCGTCGAACTACGGTCCGGGCATGCCCCTCCATGTCCACGAGACCGACGCCGGTGCGGATCAACTCCAAGTCCGTCCGCAATTCGCCCAACTGGGCGAGATCAACGATGTTCCCAAACTCCGGCTGGCGCCGAGCGGGATGCCCGAGAGCACCGCATACGAGATCGTCCACGACGAGCTGTTGCTCGACGGCAATGCCCGGCTCAACCTGGCCACCTTCGTCACCACCTGGATGGAGCGCGACGCCGAGCGGTTGATGGCCGAGTGCTCGGCCAAGAACATGATCGACAAGGACGAGTATCCCCAGACCGCGGAGCTCGAACGACGTTGCGTCAACATCCTCGCCGGGCTGTGGAACGCCCCGGACGAGGGCGGCGCCACGGGGTGCTCGACGACGGGCTCGAGCGAGGCGTGCATGTTGGGCGGCCTGGCCCTCAAGTGGCGTTGGCGCCAGCGCCGCCAGGCCGCAGGCAAGTCCGTCGATCGGCCCAACCTCGTCATGGGCGCCAACGTCCAGGTGTGCTGGGAGAAGTTCTGCCGGTACTGGGACGTCGAAGCGCGGCTCGTCCCTGTCGGGCCCGAGGCCACCTGTTTGACCGCGGACGCGATGGCCTCGCATTGCGACGAGAACACCATCGGCGTCGTGGTGGTCATGGGATCGACCTACGACGGCGTCTACGAGAACGTCGCCGCCATCGCCTCGGCGCTCGACGACCTCGCATCCACCACTGACGTGGACGTCCCCATCCACGTCGACGGCGCCTCGGGGGGATTCATCGCCCCGTTCCTCGACCCCAAGGTGGTTTGGGACTTTCGCCTGCCGCGCGTCCATTCCATCAACGCCTCGGGACACAAATACGGTCTGGTGTACCCGGGCGTCGGCTGGGTCATCTGGCGTGACCGGGCCGCATTGCCCGACGAGCTCGTATTCGACGTCAATTACCTCGGCGGGAACATGCCCACGTTCGCGCTCAACTTCTCACGACCCGGTGCCCAGGTCGTCGCGCAGTACTACAACTTCTTGCGCCTCGGGGTCGACGGCTACCGCCAGGTGCAACAGGCGAGTCGGGACACCGCGCAGTGGCTCGCCCACGAGATCGCCGGCCTGGGTCCGTACGAGCTCATCTCACAAGGCGATGGCATCCCCGCCTTCGCCTTCCGCATCGGCGACGCCCCGTACAGCGTCTACGACGTCTCCGACGCGCTGCGGGTCCGGGGGTGGCTCGTCCCTGCCTACACCATGCCCCCCGCGCTCGACCATGTCGCTGTGCTGCGGATCGTGGTTCGAAACGGATTCAGCCGAGACCTGGCCTGTATGTTGATCGAAGATCTGCAGCGGGTGGACGAGCGGCTCCGCAGCGCCCATCCCGCTCGGACCACTGACGTCGGCTTCCACCATTGAGCGGCCGGCACTGAGCCCCCGAGGAGAGCTCACGGGCGACGTTCCGAACACAAAGCCCGATGGCAAAAGCTCATTTGCAACACCTACCTCACCTTGTCACCCTCCGTGGTCATCTCACCTGGCAGAGGCTGCATGAGCTTCTGGAAGGCGGGAATTTTCAGGGATCGTCAGAATTGACAATTCTCGGTGGTGGGGTGACCCCCTATCGTGCCTCTCAGGTATCACCAGGTGCCAGGACGTCAGTCTCAATCTCTCCGATGGTGGGGGACGGGCAAGAAGACGCGTTGAATCCATGACCAACCCAGAGCGGCGGAACTCGATGGGACTCGTTCACAGCGTTCGCCAGCGGCATCTCATGCACAGGTTGGTCGCCCTTGTGCTGGTGGCGGGAGGCCTCGTCCTCTTCAAAACGGCCTCGGCCTCCGCGACGGCACCGACGATCTCGGCGCAGCCCGCCGTTGGTCTCATCGGTGGCAAAAAGGTGGCCGTCACCGGTTCCGGTCTCGCCGCCAGCGCGAAGGGGTATGTGCTGGAGTGCAACCAGGCGCCGGGAGAGCCGACGGTGTACATCGGCGCGCCCTTCGACGAAACACTTCCGATCGGCTGCAGTGCTCCTTCGCTCCGGCATATCACTGCCACGACCTCGGACGGAACGCTGTCGACGATCACCTGGGTGCACGAAGGAAGGAAACTCGGGCCTCCGTGCGGAATCTTCCCGGTGATCGCGGGATGCGGACGCGCCGACAGTGTCGGGCAGCGACCACGGTGGGACTCGCAGAACTATCCGTGCCCGCCTTCACCGAAACAACAGGTGGCCGGCGTGAAGTGTGCTCTCGTCTTCATCGACACGGGCCACGACCAGGTGTCGGTGCCGATCGCCTTCCAGGGCTCCCCCTCGCCGCCGCCGGTCACGGTTCCTCCGACCACGCCGGGTACCACACCGGGCACGACACCGGGCACGGTTCCGCCCACCACGCCGGGCACGGTTCCGCCCACCACGCCGGGCACGACGCCCCGGATCACGGGCACGGGACCGAGCGTGGCACCCGCGGGCACAGCTGTGCCGGGAGCCAGGACCGGCAGTGCGACGCCAGGTGGCACGGCGCCCGGCACCGTCGCGGCAGGATCGGGCTCGTTGGCCTTTACGGGCCTGGGGCTGACCGGGAAGATCATGGCGGGGCTCGGTGCGTTCCTGTTGCTGTTCGGGCTGGCTCTCTACTTCTTCGACCTCAAGAGAGTGGCGATCTGGTTCCTCGGACTCTGACCAACCGGTAATTCACACCGACGTCGACGGCGCCAAAAACGGCGCCTGCCACAAGGTTTGCGTACCGGATGAGGGTGCTCGGTCCACCCCGGCTCCACGTCCAATGCGGTGAGGAGCCGGATGGCGGCGGCGGTCATCGTCGACAACGAGAACGGCTGGGCGGGACAGCTGTGACGGCCCGTGACCGAAGACGGTCACCAATTCCAGTGCGGCCAACGCGGAGGGATCAGCCAGGGCGACGCCGGTTCCAACGATCGGGATCCCACGCGTCGAGGCCCGGCGCCGCGCTGTCGAGAGCACGCTCGACGTTGGCGAGATAGTTGGCGACGTCGTCGTCGTCGAAGAGCTGATGCGGCAATGTCCGCCTGCCCACAGAGATCTCGTCGGGCAGCTTGCGCCCGCAGCATCCGCCAATCGCCGGTCGTCGCCGCTGTCGACGACCAAGGTGTCACCGAGCTCGCCTCGTGCCTCTGCCAAGGCCGCGATCGGGTCAACGACGGCCACGTCCCACGGAAGCCCGACCGAGTCCGCCACCCGGGGCATGGGCGAGATGGTCGGCCTGTCCCTCGATTGCATGCCTGTCCTCTCGCCGGAGTGATCATCCCTGCCTGGACCGGGCCGAATGGAACCTTTTCCCGAGGCTATGCGTCATGTCAATGTGGAAAAGGTCGCAGAGGAGGACGCGTACATGACGTCGGACCACATGGCGTCTCGGCGCGCCCCTCCAGGGCATGAGGCGTCGGGCTCCACGGCTTGGGACCTCACGCCTCCCTCGGACCTCGCCTCGTTGTATCTCCGTGAGCGAGAAGCAATGGTTCGTCTCGCTCGCCTCCTCACCGGATCCATGGTCGTGGCCGAAGAGATCGTCCAAGAGGCATTCCTCAAGATGCACAAGCAGGGCACGCCACCGGAGAACCCGGCGGGGTACCTCCGCACCACCGTCGCCAACGTCTCGAGGAGCCATCTGCGCCGGCTTCATGTGGAGCGACGCCAGCCCGCACCGGACCGCGTCAGTTTCGACGACCCCGTGATCGACGAGACCTGGGCGGCAGTCTGCCGTTTGCCGTTTCGCCAGCGAGCCGTCCTGGCTCTGCGCTTCTACGAGGATCTGCCCGAGGCCGAGATCGCCCGACTGCTCGGCTGTCGACTCGGAACCGTCAAGTCGAGCCTCCACCGAGGACTGGCCAAGCTGCGAGATGAGCTGACATGACCGAGATCGACTCCATCGAACAACGACTCCGACGCACCTTCCAAGTCGTGGCCGAACAACCGGTCCCGCCGGGGGGCGACGCCGAGCCGTGGCGCAACGCGCCGAGGTCGCCTTCGCGCCGGCCCCGACAGTTGGCTGTCGGCGGTCTCGCCGTCATCGTCGTGATTGTTCTGGTGGTATTCGGGGTCGCCTACGGACCGCGAAGCTCAAGGACCACCCCTGGGACCCAGCCTGGTCTGGGCGCACTCACCGGCGGTTTGCGCGCCGTCTTCGCTCCTTCCCGGCCCATATCACCGGCGGTACGCGAGGAGGCCGCTGCCACCATGGCATCACGCCTGCGCGCCCTGGGCGACATTGACAGCACCGTGTCGACCGACCGGGGCACGCTCGTGGTCTCGGGCCCGACGCTCACCCGGGACCAGGTCCGACTGGTGGGATCGACGGGAACATTCTCGATCAGGCCCGTGCTGTGTGGGGCACCGGCCTATGTGGCTCCGGCGCGGCCAGGTGCACCGGGCTCGGTGTCAGCAACGGGATCGTCATCGGGGTGCGAGGCCCGGTACGCCACCACCGCATCCAACCTCGATGTGAACACCACGTCGGGGATCCCTGCCAACACGATCGGCCCGGACCCGATCTTCACCTCCTCTCCTTCAACGCCGGCTCAGGACGAGGAGCCCGCGAGCTCCGCGTTGCTCCCGGCCGATCCGGTGGCCGGGGCCCAGCAGTACCCACGGTTCGTCGTGGGTGCGGTCCAATTCAACAACTCCGACGTCAACGCCGACATCGCGTCGGTCACGGCCCAATTCATCCGCGCCGACGCCATATGGGCCGTCGACATCACGCTCACGAGATCGGGTGCCACGGTGTGGGATGCCTTGGCCTTACTGAACTTCCACTCCTACATCGCGTTGGAACTGGACGGAGAAGTGCTGTCGGCACCGCTGCTCCAGCCCAACCAGCCGACGTTCTCGTCCTTTGACGGAAAGATGGAGATCAGCGGCAACTTCACCGAGACCGAGGCGAAGGGACTTGCCGCCGTGATCGGGAGCGGACCCCTGCCCGTCCCCTTCAGCCTGCAGTCGCTGACACCGCGTCGCTAGGAGGGATGGCGCCTTCCTCGGGTGCCCGGGTTCCGTTCCAACTCCGTCCGATGGCCTCTAGGCGCGCTCGGGCACGCGAGCTACCCTGATCGCCGCGAGGGAGTGTGACATGACAGAAGGCAAGGAACTCGACGGACGCCATCGGGTCACGGTGGAGAAGATCTTCAACCACCCCGTCTCTCACAACATCCAATGGCACGACGTCTTGTCACTCCTCCAAGCCGTGGCCACCGTCACCGAGGAGCGCGACGGGAGGTACGCGGTGACCCTGGGACCTGAGACCGAGACCTTCGACGCGCCGCGCCATCACGACATCGACGAACAGCAGGTCATCGATCTCCGGAGGATGCTCAAGGGTGCGGGGATCACTCCTGACTCGGCGTAGGCATTAAGCGCGGCGACGGGGTGGCTACCGCGAAGGCAGCTCGATGACGGTCCGGCCCCCGAGGTAGGGACCGAGCACGGCGGGAAGGGCCACCGATCCGTCGGCCCGTCGACCGGTCTCGACCAAGGCGGCCCAGACCCTCGCCCAGGCGATGGCCGAACCGTTGAGGGTGTGGACGAACACGGGCTGGCCCTTGGGGCCCGCCTCGGATGACCGGTACCGGATGTTGGCCCGACGCGCCTGGTAGTCGGTGCACCAGCTCACCGAGGACACCTCGAGCCACATGTCCGATCCCGGGGCGTAGACCTCGATGTCGAAGGTCCGGGCCGCCGCGTTCCCGAGTTCGCCGGTGCAGAGGTCGAGGACCCGGTGCTCGAGGCCGAGCTCCTGGAGCAACGCCTCGGCGCGGCCCACCATGTCGGCGTGCTCGGACCGGGACTGCTCGGCCGTGGCGTAGGCGAACAGCTCCACCTTGTCGAACTCGTGGACCCGCAGCAGCCCGCGCGTGTCGCGTCCCGCCGATCCCGCCTCGCGCCGGAAACAGGCGGTGCCGGCCGTCAACCGCATGGGAAGGTCGGCCTCGTCGAGGATCTCGTCTCTGAACATCGACGTCAAGGGGACCTCGGCGGTGGGAATGGCCCACAGGTCGTCGCGTTCGAGGTGATAGGCGTCGTCGGCGAACTTGGGCAGGTGTCCAGTCGAGATCATCGTCTCGGTCCGGACCAGCGTGGGAGGGCGGATCTCCTCGTAGAGCTCGCCGTGGCGGTCCAGCGCGAAGGCGGTCAGGGCCCGGATGAGTCGGGCCCCGAGGCCCCGGTAGAGCGGGAACATCGATCCCGACAACTTCGCCCCCCGCTCAAGGTCGAGGATGCCGAGCGCGGATCCGACGTCCCAGTGCGGCACCCGCTGATGGTCGCCGTAATCACGCGCCGTCTCGGGCCACCGCCGCACCTCGAGATTGTCCTGCGGCCCGCCCCCGTCGGGCGCATCCTCGGCGGGAAGGTTCGGCAACCACAACAACATCTCCCGCACTTCGGCCTGGGCTGCGGTCGCCTCCGCGTCGAGCGCGGCTTCACGCTCGCCCAGGGCCCGGCTCTGCTCGGATACCTCCGCCGCCAGCGCGCTGTCGCCGGCGCGTCGGGCCTCGCCCACCTGACGCGACAGGTCTTTCACCTGGGCCCGGAGCTCGTCGCGCTGTCCCACCGCTTGACGGGCCTGTCGATCGGCGTCGAGGAGGCGCTCCACCTCGGCACCGTCGACCTCCTTGCGGGCCAGGGCGGCCTTCACGGCATCGGGGTTCTCCCTGGCCAGGCGGATGTCGATCATGGGGCGCAACGGTAGCCTCGCCGCGATGTCGCTCCGGTCCCCTCCCGCGGTGGAGTGCCGCCACCTCGTGGTCCGCTACGGCCCGACCACGGCGGTGGACGGCCTCTGCCTCACCGCGCACCACGGCCAGGTCCTCGCGCTCCTGGGCCCGAACGGGGCGGGCAAGACCTCCACGGTCGAGACCCTCGAGGGATACCGCCGAGCCACCGAGGGCTCGGTCCGGGTCCTCGGGCTCGATCCCGTCTCGGACCATCGTGGCGTGGTGGCCCGCATGGGCGTGATGCTCCAACGCGGCGGCGTCTACCCCGTCATGGGGCCCCGGCGCGCCCTGGGACTGTTCGCCGACTACTACGACGAACCCGAGGACCCCGACGCGCTCCTCGAGCTGGTGGGCCTGGGTGCGGTGGCCCGGACTCCCTGGCGCCGGTTGTCGGGGGGCGAGCAACAGCGGCTGTCGTTGGCGCTCGCCATCGTGGGCCGACCCGAGGTCGTCTTCCTCGACGAGCCCACCGCCGGGGTCGACCCCGAGGGCCGGATCGCCGTGCGCCGGGTCATCACCGAGCTGCGCGACCGGGGCGCGTGCGTGATGCTCACCACCCACGAACTGGCTGAAGCCGAGCGTGTGGCCGACGACGTGGTCATCATCGCCCACGGTCGGACTGTGGCGGAGGGGACCGTCGCCGAGCTCGCCGCGGCCGGGGGCGAGGGCGGGATCCGCTTCGAAGCCCCCGCCGCGCTCGACCTGACCGGCCTCGCCGCCGCACTCGGCGCCGAGGCCGCCACGGTGACCGAGGAACGCCCCGGCGAGTACCGCGTCGACGGCCCCGCCACCGCCACCCGGTTGGCGTTGTTGGCGCGCTGGATGGAAGACCGCGACCTTCCCCTCACCGAGTTGCGGGCCGGCCGTCGGTCACTCGAGGAGATCTACCTCCGGGTGACACGGCAAGAGACAGGGGAGGAAGTGTGAGCGGGGCGCGGTCTCTGCCCCCGGCGTTGCGCCGGCTGACCGCCCAGTGCGCGGCGGAGGTGGGCATGACCTTGCGCCGAGGCGAGTCGTTGCTCCTCACCATCGGGATCCCCGTGATCCTTCTCGTCTTCTTCTCCGAGGTCCATCTTCTGCCCACCGGCACGGACCGGCCCGTCACCTTCCTGGCCCCGGGCATCCTGGCCCTGGCGGTGATGGGCACCGCGCTCGTGAACCTCAGCATCGCCACCGGGTTCGAGCGCGGCTACGGCGTCCTCAAGCGACTCGGTTCCACCCCACTGGGTCGACCGTCGCTCCTCGGCGCCAAGATCGTGGCCATCCTCGTGGTGGAGGTGATCCAGGCCGCCGTCCTCGTCCCCGTGGCCCTCGGCCTGGGTTGGCATCCCACCGTGGGAGGAGCGGGACGGGCTGTCGTGGTCGTCGTCCTCGCCACCGTTGGGTTCGGGGGCATCGGCCTGTTGCTGGCGGGGGTGCTCCGGGCCGAGGTGAACCTGGCCGCCGCCAACGGACTGTGGCTCCTCCTTCTCCTCGTGTCCGGGATGCTGGCCCCGCTGTCGAAGTTGCCGAGCGGGCTCCAGGCCGTGGCCAAAGCCCTGCCCGCGGCCGCACTCGCCGACGCGCTCCATCGCAGTGTCGGTTTGGGACTGTCGGTGCCGGGGTGGGCCTGGCTCGTGCTGGTGGTCTGGGCCATCGCCGCTCCCCTGGCCGCCGCGGCCACCTTCCGGTGGGAATGACCCACATCCCGGTGGGAGTGACCCACATCGCCGTGGTCGGCGGCGGGGGGGAAGTCACCCACGATCACGCCTCACTGGCCGAGAAGGTGGGACGGGCCATCGCCGAGGCGGGCGCCGTCCTCGTCTGTGGGGGGCTGGGTGGAGTCATGGAAGCGTCCTGTCGCGGCGCGCATGGCGCCGGCGGGATGACCGTCGGGATCCTCCCCGGGCGCCACCGATCCGACGCCAACCCCTACGTCAGCGTGGCCATCCCCACCGGGCTGGGCGAGGCCCGCAACGCGTTGGTGGTCCGGGCCGCCGACGCGGTGGTGGCCGTCGCCGGGGAGTACGGCACGTTGTCGGAGATCGCCTTGGCGTTGCAGGCGGGGATCCCCGTGGTGGGGCTCGACACCTGGGAGCTGGTGCGCCGGGGCCAGCCCGACGACGCGGTGGTCCGCGCCACCGACCCCGCCCAGGCGGTAGCGCTCGCGCTCGAGATGACCCGCGCCGCGCGGCGGGAACCGACCGGACCATGATTGCCTACGTGCTGCGGCTGTTGCGGGTCATGGTCTTGTCCCTCGTCCTCTCCCCCGCCACTCACGCCACCGTTCCTGTTCACAACGCCCATGCCGTCGCCTCTCCGACCACCACCTCCGCGCTCACCAGCAACGCGCCGATGGTCGACGGCACCGCTGACGCCGCCACGGGGGGGTACTGGCTCACCGCCGCGGACGGCGCTGTGTTCAACTTCGACGCCCCCTTCGTCGGATCCGCGGCGGGCCTGGCCCTGTCGTCGGCGGTGGTGGGCATGGCGGCCACGGCCGATGACGGGGGGTACTGGCTCGTCGCCGCCGACGGTGGGGTCTTCTCCTACGGCGATGCCCAGTTCCAGGGATCGATGGGTGCGGTCCACCTCACCCGACCGGTCGTGGGCATCGCCCCCGACCTTGCCACCGGCGGCTACTGGCTCGTCGCCGCCGACGGTGGGGTCTTCACCTTCGACGCGCCCTTCGAGGGATCGGCCGGCGCGCTCCGGCTCACCGCGCCCGTGGTCGGCATGGCACCGACCGCGGACGACCGCGGCTACTGGCTCGTCGCCGCCGACGGTGGGGTCTTCTCCTACGGCGACGCCGGCTTCGCGGGATCGATGGGTGCGGTCCACCTCACCCGACCGGTCGTGGGCATGGCCAGGAGCCCGTCGGGCGGCTACTGGCTCGTCGCCGCCGACGGTGGGATCTTCTCCTTCGCGGCGCCCTATGAGGGATCGACCGGTGCCCTCGTCCTCGACCGGGCCGTGGTGGCTATGACACCGACCGCCGACGGCCGCGGCTACTGGCTCGTGGGTGCCGACGGCGGTGTCTACGCGCTCGGCGACGCTGTCTACCGGGGATCAGTGGCGGTGGCGCCCCTGGCGGGACTGACAGTGGTGATCGACCCCGGCCACAACGGGGGCAACGGCAGCGCCTCGCCGACCATCGACCGGCCCATCAACGGGGGTGGGCTCACCGAACCGTGTGACACCACCGGCACCGAGACCGACAACGGCTACACCGAGCACGCCTTCAACTTCGACGTGGCACTCCGGGCCCAGGCTCTCCTCCAGGCCGACGGAGCCCGGGTCGTCCTCACCCGCGCCAGCGACACCGGTGTGGGCCCCTGTGTGAATGTCCGCGCCGCCATTGCCAATGCCCTCGACGCCGATGTGGCCGTGTCGATCCACGCCGATGGCGGACCTCCGGGTGGGAGCGGGTTCGCCGTCGACACACCCGTGCCGGTGGTCAGTGCCATCTCGGACAACCGCGCCATCGTGGCGCCGTCGGATGCCCTGTCGGTCGACCTCCGCAACGCCTTCCAAGCCGCCACGGGTGAGCCGCCCTCGAACTACACCGGCACCAACGGCATCGTCTACCGCAGCGACCTCGGTGGTCTCGACCTCTCCACGGTGCCGAAGGTCCTCATCGAGTGCGCCAACATGCGCAACGCGCACGACGCCGCCGATGTCCAGAGCGCGCCGTGGCGCCAGAGTGCGGCCCAGGGCATCGCCTCGGGCGTCGAACTCTTCCTCGAGGTCGCCCAACGCGCCTGAGCCCAGCTGCGTTACCGGGAGGAAGCGGTTATTGGGGGGAAGCGCTCCGCAACATGGCCGCCATCCCTTTGATCGAAGGGGTCGGGATCCGCGGTCTTCGACTCCACGATGGCCCGCATACCGAGGCGGCCCGCCACGCTCGAGACGTTGACGATCATGCCCTCACCCCGGGCCGCCATCTTGGCACCAGGGCCATCTCCATCTGGGCGAGGGCGAAGAAGTTCACCGCCATGACCGTCGTCGAGCTTCGAGGCGTGCCGAGGGCCTGTGCCTGCGCCCATGTCGGGCCGGCACAGCACGGAGTAGAAACGTAGGCATGGCCATCCTCGACGACATCCGGCGGTTCTGGGACGACGACGCCGTCACCTACGACAACGCCCCGGGTCATCACCCCACCTCCGCGGCGGTCCAAGGCGCTTGGACCGCAGCTCTCGAGTCCCTCTTACCGCCGCCGCCTTCGAGCGTCCTGGACTGCGGGGCGGGGACGGGCTTCCTGAGCCTCATGGCGGCCAGACTCGGCCACCGGGTCACCGCCCTCGACCTCTCGTCGCAGATGTTGGCCAAGCTCCGCGCCGCGGCCGGGGCTGAGGGGCTCGACATCGCCACGGTGGTGGCGCCCGCCCACGAACCATCGACGGCCCCCGACGGGGACGGAGGCGGGTTCGGCGCCGTCATCGAGCGCCATCTCCTGTGGACGCTCCCCGACCCCGTAGCGGCCCTACGCGCCTGGCGGGCCGTGGCGGCCCCGGGCGCGAGGCTCGTCGCCATCGAGTCCATCTGGGGCGATGCCGACCCTCTCGAGGCGCTGCGCGGACGGGCCTGGAACGTCGTCAAGCGATTCCGGTCCACCGCCCCCGATCACCACGGGCCCTATCCCGTCGCGGTCCGCGGTGCCCTTCCTCTCGGGACCGGCACTCATCCCCGCGCCGTCGCCGCGCTCGTGGCCGAGGGGGGATGGTCCACGCCCCGCCTCATCCGACTCCGCGACGTGGAATGGACCTCCAAGCTCGAGCAGCGACTTCCCGAACGCCTTCTCGGCGTCGTCCCCCGGTTCGCCGTCGTCGCCACCTGAGTGCCCGGCGCGGTCGCCTGCTCGGCGCCGCTCGGTCACCCGTGCGAGAGGCGGCCCAGGTAGGTCTCGAGCGTGGTCCGGCTCACCGGGCCGTGCACGGTCTTGATGATCTTCCCCGAGCCGTCGATGAACACCGTGCCGGGATACCCGACGAGGGTGAACCTCGGCGCCAGCTCACTGTCGGCGTCGGCACCCACGACGAAACCCACTCCGCTCTTGCGGGCGAAGGCGAGCCCACTGGCGGGATCGTCGTTGCCGTCGATACCGAGAAAGATCACCTTCGCACCCGACGCCTGCTCCTGACGCGCCACGGCGGCGATCATGGGCAGCTCCGCATGACACGGTCCGCACCACGACGCGAAGAAAGTCACCACAACCGGTCTGTGCACCACCTTCCCGGTGAGCGGGTACGCCACCGGCGCACCGCCACCCAGCCGGGGCAGCGAGAAGGTGGGCGCGGTCGTCGGTCCTGGTGCGGCTGTGACGGTGAGCCCGACCCACAGCCCGACGGCCAGGACGATCCCGATCGCCACTGACACCAGCCGGCGACGACCCCAACGGCGACCCGGGGTGGGTGCCTGGGCCTCGGCCGGCTCGGTCAAGGGAGGGGCTGATTCACTGGGCCTGCTGGGTCATGGACCGGCAGCGTCAATGGAACCGGATGAGGATGTCACCCGCCATGGCGACGAAGAGCAGGGTCAAGTAGGTGATCGAGTAGCGGAACAAGGCCATGGCGGCGCGTGGGGTCTCGTCGCGTCGGAGTCGCAGGGCGAAGACGACGAAGAGCGCGCCGAGCACCAACGCGCCGACCAGGTACAACGGGCCCATGTGGCCGACCACCGCGAAGAGCACCGTCACCGCCACGAGGAGCACGGTGTAGAGGAGGATCTGTTGTGCGGTCCGCCGCAGGGTGGCCACGACAGGGAGCATGGGCACGTGCGCGGCGGCGTAGTCCTCGCGGTAGCGGATGGCGAGCGCCCAGAAATGCGGCGGGGTCCAGATCACGATCACCGCGAAGAGAACCACCGGCGCCCACCCCAGGCTGTCGGTCACCGCCGCCCATCCCACGAGCACCGGCACCGCACCGGCTGCCCCGCCGATCACGATGTTCTGGGTGGAGCTCCGCTTGAGCCACAAGGTGTAGACGACGATGTAGAAGGCCGTGGCCGCCACTGCCAACACCGCCGAGAGCAGGTTGACCCACGCCCACAGCTCGGCGAAGGCGGCGACCTCGAGGACCACCGCGAACACCGTTGCGGCCCGAGGCGTGACCTCGCCGGTGACGAGAGGGCGATTCCGGGTCCGGTGCATGACCTTGTCGATGTCTCTGTCGAGGACCATGTTCAGGGCGTTGGCCCCGCCCGCGGCCAGCGATCCGCCCAACAGGACCAGGGCCATGAGCCCCACCGAAGGCACCCCGCGCTTGGCCACGAGCATGGTCGGCAGCGTGGTCACGAGCAGTAGCTCGATGATCCGGGGCTTGGTCAACGCCAGATAGGTCCGGGCCCTGATCCCGCCGGCGCGGACGGCGGAGGGGACCGCGGGGGAGAGCGACGACATCGGCCGGAGCCTACGGCGGCGCACCGCCATCGGACAACGTGGGAGACCCCGCCCGACGACGTGGCGCACGAGCCGCCCCCGGGAGGGGTGTCGGCACCCCGGTACGATGATCCCCCGGTGCAGCTCCCCGGCGTCACACCTCGCGCCTTCCTCCGCATCACCCAGGTCACGCTGGTGATCGTGGTGCTGAACATCGTCACGGGCGCAGCCGTCCGCCTCAGTGACTCAGGGCTCGGATGCCCGGACTGGCCGACCTGCTCGCAGCACCGCCTCACCCCTGCCTTGTCGCTCCATCCCGACATCGAGTTCGGAAACCGGTTGGTGGTGGTGGTCCTCTGCATCGCCACGGCCCTCGCCCTGGTGGCCGCAAGGCGGCGGTCGCCCCGGCGGCGCGACCTGGTCTGGTTGTCCGCCGGCCTGCTCGGGGGCGTCATCGGCGAGGCCGTCCTGGGTGCGGTCGTCGTCTACACCAAGCTCAACCCGTACGTGGTCATGACCCACTTCATGGTCGGGATCGCCCTTCTCACCGATGCCTTCGTCCTCGCCCTCCGGGCCGGTCGGCCCGACATGGTGGGCGCCGGGGTCAGAGACGGAGTGGGCGCTCGCGTGGGGGCACCGGTCTCCAAGGCGGGAGTCTCCCAGGCGGGAGTCTCCAAGGCGGGAGTCTCCCAGGCGGGAGTCTCCCAGGCGGGAGTCTCCCAGGCGGGAGTCTCCCAGGCGGGGGTCTCCCAGGCGGGGGTCTCCCAGGTGGGGGTCTCCCAGGCGGGGGTCTCCCAGGCGGGGGTCTCCCAGGCGGTCGTCTCCAAGGCGGGGGTCTCCAAGGTGGGGGCCCGAGAGAAACGGGTGAGCCAGGTGATGCTGGTTCTGTTGGCGGTGGTGGTGATGGCCGGGACGGCCACGACCGGAGCCGGGCCCCACGCCGGGGGACCGGGGGCCAAGCGGTTGCCGATCGCCTTGGAGGACATGACCCGGATCCATTCCGGCCTCGTCATCTGTCTCGTGGCCCTCACCATCGCCCTGCTCTATCTCCTCGATCACACCGGTGCGCCCCGATCGGTCCTCGACCGGGGCCGGGTCCTCCTCGCCGCGATGGTGATCCAGGGTGGCATCGGCTACACCCAGTACTTCAGCCATCTCCCCGCACTGCTCGTGGGAGTCCATGTCTTAGGCGTCACGGTGGTGTGGATGGCGATGCTCTGGTTCTCCGACGGGCTCACCCACCACGGCGCCGTGCCGCGTCCCGACGAGACGGCCGGTATAAACATTGACCGCGTTGCGACTGACCGCGTTGCGACTGACCGCATTGCGACTGATCGCATTGGCGCCCAGACCACCACACCGGTCACCCCATGACGGGCCCGGGCACAGAAGTCCAGCCCGTCGAGGTCGACGCGCCCGAGGGCGGCGAGGACGTCCGCCCCGACCGGCCCTGGCAGGTCATCGTCTGGAACGACCCCATCAACCTGATGTCCTACGTCACCTTCGTCTTCCAGAAGCTCTTCGGCTACAGCAAGGACAAGGCCACCAAGCTCATGCTCGACGTCCACCACAAGGGACGGGCCGTCGTGAGCTCGGGGCCTCGCGAGCGGGCCGAGCTCGATGTCTTCCGGCTCCACGAGCACGGGCTGTGGGCCACCATGGAACGCTCGGGATGACGGGGCGGCGTTTCTGGCGCGACCGTCACGGCCGCATCCGGCCCGGCCTCGAGGATCCCGAGCGCGACCTCCTCCGGATGTTGCCCCAGCAGGCCCGGGAGCTCGTCGACCACGACGACCCCTCGGCCAAGCGGCTCTTCCCCGTCGCCTACACCGACGACGACGCGGCCCAGGCCGACTACGCCCAGATGATGGGCGGGTCGCTGCTCGATCACCATCAGCATGCCCTCGACACCCTGATGTCGACCATCGACGAGACCACCATCGACATCGACGACCTCAACGGGTGGCTGGGAGCGGTCGAGGTCCTGCGGTTGTTGCTCGGAACCCAGCTCGATGTGAGCGAGGACTTCACCGAGATCGACCCCGGTGACCCCCGGGTGGACCAGCTCACCGTCTACCAGTACCTGAGCATGCTCCAGAACGAGATCGTGGACACCCTGGCCGCGGGGCTGCCCCGGAAAGGGACCACGTCGTGACCCCGAGGCTCCTCACGATCATGGGATCGGGCGAGACGGCGCCGACCATGGTCAAGATCCATCGGTCGGTGGTCGAGAGGCTCGGCCCCGACGCCGGCCCCGGGCTCCTCCTCGACACGCCGTTCGGGTTCCAGACCAACGCCTCGGAGATCGCCTCGCGGGCGGTGACCTATTTCCGCGACAGCGTCGGATCGGCGATCGAGGTCGCCGGCCTGCGTCGGTCCACGGATCTCGAGGGACCCGCCGGTGACGCCATCATCGCCAAGCTGGCAGGAGCACCCCTCGTCTTCGCTGGACCGGGCAGCCCCACCTATGCCCTCCGGCAGTGGCAGGGAACCCTGGTGCCCGGCGTCCTGGCCGAGAAGCTCGCCCTCGGCGGTGCCCTCACCTTCGCGTCCGCGGCGGCATTGACACTCGGATGCGTGACGGTCCCGGTCTACGAGGTCTACAAGGTGGGGGAAGACCCCCGGTGGGTGCCCGGCCTCGACCTGCTCAGAGCGATAGGCCTGCGAGTCGCGCTCATCCCCCACTACGACAACGCCGAGGGGGGCACCCACGACACCCGCTTCTGCTACCTCGGCGAAGACCGACTGGCCCGGCTCGAACACGAGCTCCCCGAGGGTGCCTTCGTCCTCGGTGTCGACGAGCACAGCGCCCTCTTGATCGATCTCGACGCCCAGCGGGCCGAGGTTGCCGGCCACGGCGGGGTCACGGTCCGGGTCCAGGGTCGTTCCCTCCGCATCGAGACGGGCGAGACCATGGACCTGGCGGCCATCGTGGCTTTGGCCGCCGAGCTGGCCTCTGGTCACATCGCGGCGGGGGCGGTCTCGAAGGTGGGCGCGTCGGCCGACGACTCGGGCGCCGGTGCCGATTCCGGCCTCGTTGCGCAGCTGGCTGGGACGCCGGCCTCCGAGGGACCACCCCTGCTCGGCGCCCTCCGGGCGCACGAGGAGTCTTTCCGGACCGCCCGGGCCAACGCGGATGTCTCGGGCATGGTGAGCGAGGTGCTCGCGCTGGACGACGAGCTGTGGGCATGGAGCGCGGACACACTCCAGTCCGACGCCCTTGATCGGGGTCGAGCCAGCCTGAGGGCCATGGTCGCCGAGCTCGGTGAGCTGGCCTCCCTCGGCGCGCGGGACCCGGCCGGAGTTCTGGGCCCTTTTGTCGAGCTGGCACTGGCACTGCGCGACGCCGCCCGCCGGGAACGAAGGTTCCAAGACGCCGACGTGGTCCGAGACCGGCTCGTGGCCCTGGGCGTCGAGGTCAACGACGCCGCGGAGGGCTCCACATGGCGCCTCATCGACGGAACAGATTGAACGGCGGATCGAACGGCGATCGAGTGGTGGATCCGAACGAGCGTCGGGAGGGACCCTGATAACCTGCCAAAGCCCTGATCGGTCCAGCCCCCATCGTCTAGTGGCCGAGGACGCCGCCCTTTCAAGGCGGTAACACGGGTTCGAATCCCGTTGGGGGTGCAGCGAAGCGGGGGCGACGCTGACCGGGGTCCTGTGGTGCAGTCTGGAGTGCACGCCGGCCTGTCAAGCCGGAGGTCGCGGGTTCAAATCCCGTCAGGACCGCCGCCAAGGACAATCGTCCTCGGCAATGCGGTCGGGTAGCTCAGTTGGTAGAGCGCGCGCCTGAAAAGCGTGAGGTCACCGGATCGACGCCGGTCCCGACCACCGAAGAGGCCCGAGAAACCAGAAGCGGAACAGAACCAGAAGCGGCCCGGAATCAGAAGTCGCACAGCACGACACGGCACGCCGGTGATGGTGGTCGAGCCAGGCCGTGACGCTGCATTGGGTCAGACCGACGCCGATGTCGAATCGAGTGGGGACGGTCGGCGACCGGGCATCTGAGGCGCGACGTCGCCTGCCTGGTGGTCGCGGACCAGGTCTCTTCGGCGGCCCGGCAAGAGGATCCGGCGATTGCAAGTCCAGCCCAGGACCGATATCGCGGTTCAAGAGGCAGTTCGGGCGGCAGTTCGACCCCAGAGGTCTCGAGTCGCTCCCTGGCCTTCCCAGGTCCCGGTAAGGATGTGGCGCGCACCGCAACGGCTCGGAGGTCTCCTCGTCCTCCTCGGCTGGTGCTCCTGGTGCTCGTGAGCACCCAAGGCGATTCCTGGGGTTGGGTCACGTCGGAATCGGGTGGCGATTGCAGCACGACAAAGACGCGGACGCGACGCGCACAGTGAACTTTGGGTCGTGATCACGCCACATCGGCACACGAATTCCGGTAGCCGGCGGCGCGATGGCGCGGCGCGTCATGCAGATTGGACGATGGATGTTGGGGCGGTAAACCGAAAAAAACTCAAAAAAACACGGGTTTCGCTTGGCGCGGGGCATGGCGCGTAGACCACAATAGGCCCCCATGAACAAAAGAGAGCTTGCCAAAGCGGTGGCCGTGCACGCGGATGTGGACCTCAAGACGACGTCCGCTGTCCTCGAGGGCTTCACCGAAGTCGTGACCGCGGTCGTGTCTCAGGGGGAGCCGGTGGCAATCACCGGATTCGCCAAGTTCGTCAAGGTCAATCGCCCCGCCCGCATGGGCCGCAACCCAGCCACAGGGGAAGCGATCCGGATCAAGGCGTCCAAGAAAGCGCGCATCACCCCGGTGAAGGCGTTCAAGGACGCGGTGATGGCGCCGGCGACCGCACCTCGACTGAAGCGTGGTGCCTTCCCGACCAACGACGAGGCTGTGCGCGCCGCGGGCAAGACCGTTGCCGCCGCCGCGCCGCGCAAGGCGGCCCCGGCGCGTAAGACCGCCAAGAAGCGGGCTCCCGCCAAGAAGGCCGTCACCCGTCGTGCCCCTGCCAAGAAGGCTCCGGCTCGTCGGACCACCGCCAAGAAGGCTCCGGTCCGCCGCACCGCCAAGAAGACCACCGCCCGCAGACGGTAACGACACACGAGCTCCTTCGAGGGCTCGGCAAGGGCAATCGTCAACGGCGATGAGAATCGACGGCGCACACATCCTCGTGACGGGGGCGTCCTCGGGGATCGGCCAAGCTCTGGCTCCGATGTTGGCCGCGCGCGGCGCGACGGTCGCGGTCGCGGCGCGCCGTGCCGATCGTCTCGAAGAGACCCTGGCCCGGTGCCAGGAGCACGCACCCCGTTCACGGATGTGGGTCGTCGACCTCTCGGACGTCGACGCCGCGGTCCGCCTCGTCGACGACGTCTGGGAGGCCTTCGGGGGCCTCGACTGCCTGGTCAACAACGCCGCGCTCGGCAAGCGGAAGATGGTCACCGACCACAGTCCCGAGGACCTCGAGGTCGTGATGCGGACCAACTTCATGTCGCCCATCCGGATGAACCTGGCCGTCCTCCCCAAGATGATCGAAAGGGGCTCGGGCACGATCGTGAACGTCGCCAGCGGCGGGGGCCGGTTCGGGATCGTGCACGAGTCGGCCTACTGCGCCGCGAAGTTCGCCATGACGGGATGGACCGAGGTGGCCGCCATGGACCTGGCCGACACGCCCATCGAGGTGAAGCTGATCCAACCCGGTGCCATCGCCACCGAGATCTGGATACCCAAGCCCGGTGAGCTCCCCGGTCTTCCCGGTGCGGAGTTCGCGACACCGGAGGAGTGCGCGGCTGGCATCGTCGACGCGCTCGAGACCGACGGCGTCGAGTTCTTCGTCCCCGCCGAGCTCAAGGCGCACGTGGACATGAAGAACGCAGACCTTCAAGGTTGGATCGACCTCATGGTGGGCCTCGGCCACGCCAAGGAGCCCACCGTCTCCTGAGTCGAACGGCCTCCTGCATCGCGCCTCTGCATCGCGACGCGCGCCGAGTTCGTTCAGGCGGCGCGGACGAAGCGGCGACCCGACACGAAGGCGGGGAGGATGGAGATGACATGGGCCCCGTCCCCGGAATCCCAGAGGTTGGGAGCCTGATCGAGGGCGAGTCCCATGGCCACGTTGTCTCTGATCTCGCGGGCCACCCCCACCACCAGCACGCTCCATCCCTCGGCCCAGGAAGGATCCACGTCGTCGACCTCGAAGGCGACCACGGTGTTCGCCGCCGCGGCGTGGAGGTTGGTGCCCTGCCCGGTGGTGAAGACGATCTGGCCGTCGAGCAACCGGTAGTGGACCGGGAAGATGGCCGGGACCGCCCCGATGGTCACCGCGATCCGCCCCAGGCGGGACCGGGCCAGGAGCTCGAGGCATTGTTCCGCGACGAGGACCTCGAGCCCCCCCGCATCCGTCAACACAGTGGCCAATTTGGCCTTTTGGGGGCTCCGACGCCTAGAGGCGAACGGCCCTGGTCACCCGCCGTTCGGACCTGCTCGGCCCACGGTCGATAGGTTCGCGCCCAAAAGTCCGAAGACAGTCCCCGGCCCCGGGAGGAACCATGACCAAGCAGGTCGAGCAGGCGGACGTCATCGTCCTCGGGATGGGGCCGGGCACCGAGGAGGTGGCCGGTCGACTGGCCCGGGCCAAGCTCGATGTGATCGGGATCGACGGCATGCTGATCGGCGGTGAGTGCCCCTACTGGGGGTGCGTCCCGTCCAAGATGATGATCCGGGCCGCCAACCTGATCGCGGAAGGGCGACGGATCCCAGGCATGGCCGGGACCTCGACCATCACCCCGGATTGGGCGTCGGTGGCCCGACGGATCCGAGACGAGGCCACCGACGATTGGAACGACCAGGTGGCCGTGGACCGGTTCGTCGGGAAGGGCGGCCGGTTCGTGCGGGGCTGGGGATCCCTCGACGGGCCCAACCGGATCGTGGTCGATGACGTGACCTACGAAGCCCGTCGGGCCGTGGTGATCGGGGCCGGTGCCAAGGCGTGGACGCCACCGATCCCGGGCCTGGCCGAGCTCGAAGGGCAGTACTGGACCAACCGCGACGCCATCGAGGCCGAGTCCGTCCCGGAGTCTCTCGTCATCCTCGGGGGCGGGGCCATCGGTGTCGAGCTCGGACAGGTCTTCGCCCGGTTCGGCGCGGCGGTGTCGATCGTCGAGGGTGCGGACCGGCTCCTGGCGCTCGAAGAGCCCGAGTCGAGCACGCTCGTGGCCGAGGCGCTGCGTCGCGACGGCGTGGACACCCACACCTCGGCCCGGATCACCGCGGCGCGCCATCACGGGGGTCGGTTCGTTCTCGACTTGGAAGGAGAAGCACCGGTCTCCGGCGAACGGCTTCTCGTCGCCACCGGCCGACGTCCCGACCTGGCCGCGCTCAACGTGAAGAGCATCGGTGTCGACGAGACGGCCCGGGCCCTTCCCGTCGACGGCCGTCTCCGGGTCACCGACGGCGTCTGGGCGGTGGGCGACATCACCGGTAAGGGGGCCTTCACCCACGTCTCGATGTACCAGGCCAACATCGCCATCGAGGACATCTTGGGGAACGACCCGGAGCCGGCCGACTACCGGGCGCTGCCCCGCGTCACCTTCACCGATCCCGAGATCGGCTCCGTCGGGCTCAGCGAAGCCGCGGCGCGCCAACAGAAGCTCGACGTCCGGGTGGGGTACTACCCCGTGCCGAGCTCGACCCGGGGATGGATCCACAAGGTCGGCAACGAGGGTTTCATCAAGCTCATCGAGGACACCGGCCGGGGCGTCCTCGTCGGCGCCACCTCGGCGGGCCCCACCGGCGGCGAGGTGCTGTCGATGCTCACCCTCGCCATTCATGCCCAAGTTCCGGTGGAGCAGCTCCGGCGCATGATCTACGCCTATCCGACATTTCACCGGGCGGTGGAGGCGGCCCTCACCGATCTCGTGTCGTGATGGCAGGTGGGCGCGGTGTGTGATCGAGGTCAGGGCTCGTCGTACTCGAAACCGAGGTCGGGCGCGCCGAGCAGGGCCCGGAATCTGACACCTTCGGACTTGAGGAGACCCTCCGCGGCGCCGCCCCGGTCGACCACCGCCAAGGCCAGCACCACCTCCCCGCCCGCGGCCCGCACCGCGTTGACCGCTTCGAGCAACGAGGTGCCCCGGGTCACGGTGTCCTCGGTCACCACCACCTTGTCCCCGGCGTCGAGGGCTCCGGCCACCCGGCCACCGCCGCCGTGGTCCTTGGCAACTTTCCGGACACTGAAGGCCTTCAAGTCCCGGCCCCGGGTGGCGGCCACCCCGGCCGCCACGAAGGCGACGGGATCGGCCCCCATGGTGAGCCCGCCGATGGCGGTGGCCTCGTCGGGAAGCGCGTCGAGGACTGCCTCGGCCACGAGCAACATCCCCCCGGGACGACAGACCGTCTGTTTGGAATCGATGAACCACGTCGACTTCCGTCCCGACTTCAAGACGAAGTCACCGGTCTTCACCGAGTGCTCCAGTATGTGTCGGCGGAGATCCTCGAGCGTCACGGCTCCTCCATCTGGACCCGACCGGTCCCCTCGGTGACCACTCCGATCACGAGGCTGGGACACCCGGCCGCGTCGAGTGTGTCGACGGCCCGTGCCGCCGCGCCGGCATCGACGACGAGGACCATGCCGATACCGAGATTGAAGGCCCGGGCCATCTCGGCGTCGTCGACCTCGCCGAGCCGTCGGATCTCGCCGAACACCCTGGGCTCAACCCACGAGCTCCGGTCGACCACGGCGTCGGCACCGGCGGGGAGGACCCGGTCGAGGTTGCCGACCATCCCTCCCCCGGTGATGTGCGCGATGGCGTGGACTTCGTCGTTGCCCAACACCCCGAGCACGGCCCGGACGGCCGAGGCGTAGACGACCGAAGGCCGGAGGAGCTCGTCTCCGAGGCTGTGGTCGGCTCCGGCCCAGGCGGGGTCGTCGAGGCCGAGCCCGGCCCGTTCCAACAAGACGTGGCGGGCCAGGGTGTAGCCGTTGCACCGCAGTCCCGGTGAGACGAGTCCCACCAAGGCGTCACCGACGCCGACCCGGTCCGCGCCCAGCATTCCGTCGCGCTCGACCACGCCGACGGCGAAGCCGGCGAGGTCGAACTCACCGGCAGGGAGCGAGTTGGGATGCTCGGCCATCTCGCCACCGAGGAGGGCGCAGCGCGCCGTCCGGCATCCCGTCGCCACGCCGGCGACGAGCTTTTCCATCTGGTCGGGGTCGATCTTCGAGGCGGTGATGTAGTCGAGAAGGAAGAGCGGCTCCGCACCGACACAGACGATGTCGTCGACGCACATGGCCACGAGGTCGATCCCGATGGTGTCGTACCGACCGGTTGCGGCCGCCACGTAGGACTTCGTCCCCACCCCGTCGGTCGAGGAGACGAGGACGGGCTGGCGGAACCGGCCGGGGTCGAAGGCGAAGCTCCCCCCGAATCCGCCGATACCCCCGAGGACCTCGGGCCGCGCCGTCGAAGCCACCAGGTCCCGGATCCGGGCCACGGCAGAGTCGCCCGCGGCGATGTCGACACCGGCGCCCGCGTAGGTGGCACCCCCTGCCGGGCTGGCACCGGTTCCTGAGCCGGCCCCGCTCCCCGGATGCACGGGAACCACGTCAGGCAGATGCGGGTGCGGCGAGACGAACGGGGACCGGTACTGGGTACTCCCCGGTGAGACAGGCCGTGCAAAAGCCGGCCCCGGGAGCGTCGATGGCCGTCACGAGGTTGTCGAGCGACAGGTACTCGAGCGAGTCGACATTCAGGAACTCGGCGATCTCGGCCACGGTGTGCTGGGCCGCAGCGAGCTGGTCACGATCGGGGATGTCGATGCCGTAGAAGCAGGGCCAAGCCAGCGGCGGAGAGGAGATCCGGAGGTGGACCTCTTCCGCGCCTGCTTCGCGCAGCATCCGGACCACGGCCCGCTGGGTCGTCCCCCGGACGATGGAGTCGTCGACGACGATGATCCGTCGACCGACGATGTTCTCCCGCAACGGGTTGAGCTTCCGCCGGACACCGGCGTCCCGGGCGTCCTGGCCCGGGGTGATGAAGGTCCGGCCGATGTACCGGTTCTTCACCAACGCCTGGCCATGGGGAATCCCGCTGGCGCGCGCGTAGCCCTCGGCGGCGGGCACTCCCGACTCGGGAACCCCCATGACGAGATCGGCGTCGACCGGCGCCTGCGCGGCGAGGAGCTCCCCCATCCGTCGACGGGCGCTGTGGACCTCTCGTCCGTAGAGCCGGCTGTCGGGCCGGGCGAAGTAGACGAACTCGAAGATGCAGAGATGGGGGTCGATCCGCTCCGGTGCGAAGAGCTGCTCGGACCGCACGCCCTTGGAGTCCACCACCACCATCTCACCGGGCTCGATCTCGCGCACGAAGGTGGCACCCACGATGTCGAGGGCGGGGGTCTCGGATCCGAGGACCCAGCCCTCGGGAGCCTCGGCGGGACCGAGCCGACCCAGACACAGCGGCCGGAGCCCGGCCGGGTCACGGACACCCACCAGGTGGGTGGCGTCGACGAGGACGAAGGAGAATGCTCCTTCGAGCATGGGGAGGACTTCTCTGAGGGCATCCTCCAGCGCGTCATCAGGCGCGTCGAGCCCTTCTCCGACTCCAGCGGCGACACCGAGGCCCCCCGCGTCACCGTTGTCGGAGTCGCTCCCGGACGAGGAGACCTCCCAGGGGGTGGCGGCCGGGAACCGAAGCGAGAGGAGCTCGGCCACGAGATCGCTGTCGGAGGCGACCACGCCCGGCAACATCCCGGCCTCTTCGGCCAGGGCGGCGGTGTTGGTCAGGTTGCCGTTGTGGCCGAGCGCGAACCCGGCCCGCCCCACGGCCCGGAAGACGGGTTGGGCGTTGCGCCACTCCGAGGCCCCGGTGGTCGAGTACCGGGTGTGACCAATGGCGAGGGCCCCGGGAAGACAGGAGATGGTCCGCTCGTCGAAGACGGTGGTGACGAGTCCCATGTCCCGGACGACGGTGATGGTCTCGCCGTCGCTGACCGCCATACCTGCGGACTCCTGGCCCCGGTGCTGGAGGGCGAACATCCCGTCAAAGGTGAGCTGGGCGACGGCCTTGCCCGGCGCATATACGCCGAAGACACCGCAGGCTTCTTTCACTGGGCCCTCATCGCGTTGCCCTCACTGCGCCGGACGTTCAGGGGCTCCCGTTCCCCCGGCGCATCCTCTCGCCGCGTTGACGAGCCTACCTTCCCACATCGCCCCGACGGTTCCCCGGATTGTGCCCGGTTCGGGAATTCGACCTGGTCGCCGGCACTATCCTCCGGTCGTGATCGACCTCCACACCCATTCGCTCGTGTCCGACGGCTCTGAGACCCCCGGGCGCGTCGTCGAGCTGGCCGCGGCGGCGGGCTGCTCCGCGATGGCCCTGACCGACCACGACAGCCTGGCCGGGTTGGAGGAGGCGGGTCGGGTGGCGGCCGAGCTCGGGGTCCGGCTGGTGCCGGGGTGTGAGGTGTCGTGTCGGAAGCCCACCCCGCCGCCGGGCGCACCCCGGATCGAGGGGTCGGTCCACGTCCTCGTCTACTTCGTCGAGCCCGGGGACGGCCCCCTCCAGAACGAGCTCGTCAAGCTCCGGGGGGATCGGGCGGTCCGCAACCGAGAGCTCGCGGCGCGTCTCGAGGAGCTCGGCACGGGGATCACCTACGACGACGTCCTGGCCGAGGCGGGAGACCAAGGTGGCATCGGTCGGCCCCACTTCGCCCGGGCCCTGGTGAAAGCCGGCGCAGTCGAGGACATCGACGACGCCTTCGACCGCTACCTGGCCGACGGTAGACCGGGCTATGTCCCCAAGGCCCGTCTCGACCCACCCGATGTTGCTCTCCTCGCCCATGAGTCCGGAGGCGTGGCCGTCCTCGCCCATCCACTGTCGACCGGGCTCAACCCCCAGCACCTCGAGCGGATGGTGTCGGAGCTCGCCGAGGGAGGCCTCGACGGGATCGAAGCGGTCTACTCCTCCTATACGCCGGACCAGCGGTCGGTCCTCCGTCGGATCGCCACACGGAACAACCTCGTGGCCACGGGAGGTTCGGACTTCCACGGCTCGTTCAAACCTGGGCTCCTTGTCGGAACGGGCCGGGGCGACCTCAACGTCCCCGACGACCTCCTCGACCAATTGGAAGCGCGCCGGGGCTGAGCACTTCATCATTCGCGATTCGAGGCATTCGAGGAAGAGCACGCTGGCGTGGACCGGCGGAGTCTTGCCGGACCGAGAGCGGCACGCTGCGAGCGGGTTCGGGCGGTCGATGACGGCGTCTCTTACTGGCTCCTTAGATGTGGAGCTCCAACCACGCTGCCATCTCCCGGTATCGAGTGACGGGAATCAGGTGCACACCGTCGAATGCCCCTGAATCGCGAATCGCAGTGATCAAGTCGCAGGCAATCTCGACGCCGGCCATCCGGTCTCGCTCGATGCGGTCGATGACGGAGGCAGGCACAGCGAGTTGTGCGATCTCCGCCGACAATCTCCTGGCCATCGGGGCGCTGGCGATCACCATCACTCCGGCATAAACCGGGCCGTCGAATCGAACCGATGCGCGCCACTCCAAGAGGTCGTCAATTGAGAATGACACCTGGGTAAGCAAAAAGTCGGCCTCTGCCTTCCACGCGGGAAGGCGTTTGAGTCCCGAGGCCACGCCAAGCCGGACCGAGCCCGCCGCAGCTCCACGATCCTGGGAGAATCGGCGTGCCTCGGCCAACATCGACCGAACAGTGAGGTCATCCGATCGAGCGCCAGTCTCGGGGCGGTCCCCGTACACGAAAAGGAACTCGCTGACCCCGTAGGCAGCTGCCGTCAGCAGGTCTCTGCGAAACCCCAAAGCGTTTCGGTCACGGGCGTTGAGACAGGCGATGGACCGACCTCCCATGAGAGCCACCTCGTGGGCGACGGCGATGCTCGACACCGTCGCCCGACCTATGTGGTTGTCCGGGATCAGATAGGCCGAAGCGATCCGGCTCATTACCCCGATCTGGTGCCGCACGTGCATGAGGTCTGGCCGGGTAGCTGGCTCAACCTCGCATATCAGCTCGAAGTTAGGTACCGCCATGGAGGAACACCATACGATGAGCCTGAAGAATCGCCGACCAAAAGCCGGGTGGGGCGGGCTCGCTACCATTCTGCACCAGTCGGGCCGAGCTTGGTCCGTCGCCAGACGGGTATCCCGAATGACCAATTCCCCAACCGAATACGTCGTCATCCGCAGGCGATACAAGCACGCACCACACGATGCGGTGATGTACGACGCGATCGTCGATGAGCGCCAACGATGGCTCGTTCTCAGGCCGGGAGAACTGGTCCCTGAAGTCGCCGAGAGTCACCGTCCTGACTTGGTGGTCCTGCGGCCGTGGTTGGATCCCGTGATCGCTGCCGTCGAGGTCCGACTCGCAAACATCGGACGGGGTGGTGGTTCGTGGGTCAAGGTCTGGGCGTACGCAACCCAGGGGGAGCTTCCCACCGACGCCCGCAGGCCGATCAGGCACCGCCTCGGTGAAGTCTTTGGTGCTGAGCTGCGGGACTGGGTCGACTACCAGTGATGGTCGTCTAGAGACATTTACGAACGCTGGAGTGCGACAGTGCCATCTGTCCTGGCCGGGAACGACTGCACATATCGGGGGCCCATCAACCCTCGCCCGCCCTTCCGTCACTGACGCCTGGATAGGCCGGGTAAGGCCAGTGATCAGGGTGGCGACGGCAGGCTCCGACGGGCAGGATCGACGGGACTCATGATTCCGACGGGATTGCCATCGGGGTCCTGAACAATCGCGTACCGAACGCCCCAGAAAGTGTCGTAGGGCCGCTGCTCCCCCCTGTACCCGGCCTCCGTCAAGTCCTGATAGATGTCGTCCACTGCCTCCCGAGAGGGAACGTGAAAGCCGAGTACGCCCATACGGGACCCGTCCGACCAACCCTCATTCCAAGCGCGGGCGAACTCGGCGCTGTCGAAGTCGAGGTCGATGTCTCCAGGCATCTCTGCGGTGCGGTGATGAGATTCCCAACCAGGATCGGTCTCCGGGATGCTCAGGCCCAAGCGGCGGTAGAACGCGACCGTTGCAGACATGTCGGTCACGACGAGGTTGACCTGATTGAGGACCGGCTTTTCAGCCATTACACCTCCTGCGGCCAGCGCCGGCCGATTGCGACGTTGGCTTGAGCATATTGCCTGCTCCCGGGCACCGGACCCTCGTCCTCTAGAGACATTGCCGAACGCTGGCAAGCGTCAGCGATACCTACCCGGACAGAGAACGGCACGCACGCGCTGTCTCGAAGCGGACGCCGTCGACGAGTCGGCGTTCATGGCCGCTGCCATCGAAACGACGGTCGAACGTCGCTACCTCGGCTTCCTTTTGGAGGCGGGGCCGGGTTTGGCTCGTGCAATCTTGGCGACGGTGCTGCTGGTGACTCTCTTCACCGGTCGACGCACCTGCGTGTAACCGGCCAGCTTCTCGGTGACCTGGCGCTCAAGGGTCTCCTGACGCAGACCGGCGTCTTCGAGGATGTCTGCGGCCTGACCATCTCCCCGAGCCAGTCCGAGGAGCAGATGCTCGGTTCCTATGTAGTTGTGACCCATCTCGAGGGCTGAGGCGAGCGCTCCGGTGAAGGCGGCAATGGCCTCGGGGGAGAACGACAGCTTCTCTTTCGGTGCTCCGGGACCGCGCTTGGTGCGGGCGTCCACGGCAGTCTCTGCTTTGTCGACCGGGAGGTTCGATTCGTTGAGGATCTGGGCAGCCACGCCTTCGGGCTCCCGGTAGAGCGCCAGAAGAAGGTGCTCCGTAGCTATTTGACGATGGCCCCATTGGCGGGCGATCGGCTCAGCCTCGCTCAAGACATTCCGAGCTCGGGGGGTAAAACGTTCGAAGGTCGGAGTATTGAGTCCGAGCGAAAGCCTCACGGTGTGCTTTTGCTGAGCCGCCTGCTTGGACACGCCCAGGGCCTCCCCGATCTCAGACCAGGAATGGCCAGCGTGGCGGGCTTGGTCAACGAAGTAGCCCAGAGCAGCGTCACCGACCTCGGCCAAGTTCCGGACCAGAACCGACGCCACCCCCAAACGGCTCAGTGGCTGCTGGTCTTCGGTGTCGGCCTCAACCAGGTGGATGACGTCTTGCAGGGACGGGGTGGGGGCCATGCGTCAACCCTACCTTGACGTAGACCCTATCGTCAAGCCCGCATTGACGAGGGGCGGCTGCCACGCCGACGGCCCGACCTTCGTATGTGATGCGCAACTGCGGGATCATGGACGCTGTCCGCATCCTCTCGAGACATTGCAGAACGCTGGCGTGCGTCGGTGGCCTCGGCCCCGACCGGGGAGCGACACGTCTCGGTCGTACGAATTGGATTTGGCCCTTGTAGGTCTTGGTGCGGCGGCGGACCCGATGTCCGTGGCCATGAGAAAGTCCCCGGTTTTGGCCAGTTGATGTCCCCGCTGGTGGCCACCAAAAGTCCCCGTTTTTGGCCACGAGAAGTCCCCACCCCTCACTGAAGCATCCACCAAAGAGGCCCCCTAGCCGGTGACGGTGGCGGTGCAACCCAACCGCCGCACCGACCAAGGGACGTCTCTATGAAATCAGTGAGGGAACACATGGACATGCATGCCGCCTATCGAGAGGTAGGCACCTACCGAGCCGCAGCGGAGATCTGTGGCACGACGCCCAAGACGGTGAAGCGAGCCGTTCTGGCCGCCGCCGCGCGTGCGAAGGGCGAGAATCCCGTCGTCGAGCACAACTACGACGCCGTCAGAGACGTCGTTTTCGAGCGGGTGGAGAGGACCAAAGGGAAGATGTCGGCCAAGCGGCTCTTGCCGGTGGCCAACGCCGCCGGGTACACCGGTTCGGCGCGCAACCTGCGAAGGCTGGTGGCCGAGGCCAAGACGCAATGGCGCAGTGAGAACCATCGTGGTCGGCGCCCCGGCATCTGGACACCGGGCGACATGTTGGTCTTTGACTGGGGAGAGATCGGCCCGCTGTTCGTCTTCTGCGCCGTCATGGCGTGGAGCAGAATCCGCTTCGTCTTCTTCGCCGACAATCTCGGAGCCACCTCCACCATGACCGCACTGGCCCGGTGCTTCGAATACCTCGGTGCCGTGCCCAAGACCGCGTTGACAGATCGCATGGGCTGCCTCAAAGGCGGCACCGTGGCCGGACTGGTCATCCCGACGCCGGCCTACGTGCGTTTCGCCACCCACTACGGGTTCCGGCCGGACTTTTGCGAGGGAGCCGATCCTGAATCGAAGGGACTGGTGGAGAACCTGGTCGGCTACGTGAAGTCCGACCTCATGGTCGCCGAGGAGCTCAGCGTGACGGACCTGGCGAACGCAAACGCCAATGGGTTGACGTGGTGCAACGAGGTGAACGCTGTCGTGCACTCGGAGATCTGCGCCGTTCCGTTCGAACGCCTCGTCAAAGAGCGCGAGCTGATGGGAGTGCTTCCCAGCCTCCGGGCCCAGATCGGCAAGTTGGTGCTGCGCAAGGTCGATCGCCTCAGCTGTGTCCGTTTCGGATCAGCGCGCTATTCGGTCCCCAATGTCCACATCGGACGTCAGGTCGAACTCGTGGCCCAAAACGGCAGGATCCTCGTGGTCTGCTTGGGCGAGATCGTGGCCACCCACGACCTTGTTGCGCCTGGTGAGACTTCGATTCTCGACGAGCACTATGGCGGGCCCCGGCCTCTGCCCACCCGGGCCGTGCGGCCCAAGACATCAACCGAAAAGGCCTTCTGTGCTCTCGGTCCGGTGGCCGAGTCCTTCATCAAAGGTGCAGCAGCCAGAGGGATGACCTCGCTCAAAGGTGACCTCGAGGAGCTGGCGCAGATGGAGGCTGCCCACGGCAAGGAGATACTCCTCGCCGCTCTCGAACGCGCCACCGCCTTTTCGAGATTCCGGGCCCACGACGTGCGCTCGATCATCGCGGCGGGCACCGGAGCCCCGCGGCCTGCCGCGCCGGGCGAAGCGCTCATCGTCGAGCTTCCGCTCGTCCCCACCCGCTCGCTGTCTGATTACGCCATTGGAGAAGGATCATGAGCACCACCGCGCCCGCACTGCCGAGCGACATCGAAGCCGGCCTTCGTCGTCTCCGTCTCAGCGCCATTCGTGCGCTGTCACCCGAACTGTTGGTGACGGCCAAGACGCAGCGCTGGAAGCCCGAGGAGTTCTTGCGCACCCTGATCGAAGCCGAGATCGCTTCGCGTGACGCGTCCAACGCCGTCAACCGGCTCAAGACTGCCGCCTTCCCAGTGACCAAGACACTCGAGGAGTTCGACGTTGCTGCATCCTCAGTCAAACCAGCGACGTTCGCCTACCTGTCCGGCCTCGAATGGGTGCGGGCCAAGGAGAATCTTTGTCTGGTCGGTCCAGCGGGAACGGGCAAAAGCCACCTGCTCGTCGCGCTCGGCCACCAGGCCATCGAGGCCGGGTTCAAGGTCCGTTACTTCAGCGCGGTCGAGTTGGTCGAGACCCTGTATCGGGGGATGGCGGACAACTCGGTCGGCCGCGTCCTCGAGGGAATCCTCAAAGCGGACCTGATCCTGATCGACGAGATCGGCTTCGCCCCGATGGACAACACCGGGGCCCAGCTCTTCTTCCGATTGGTCGCTGCCGCCTACGAACGTCGGTCCCTCGGTGTTGCCTCGCACTGGCCATTCGAGGACTGGGGGCGGTTCCTCCCCGACCACTCAACGGCCGTCAGCCTGCTCGACCGGCTACTCCATCACAACGTCTTGGTCGTCACCGAAGGCGAGTCGTTCCGAATGAAAGAAGCGCGCGAGAGGAGGAAAACCTAGGCTGACAGAAA